>ERZ773035.1337-NODE-1337-length-17985-cov-3.555996_pt1 | contig 17985 bp, 13 predicted proteins | sample MGYA00511487_ERZ773035 | MGnify/ENA primary metagenome ERZ773035 (study PRJEB29015, sample SAMEA2737985) | human oral metagenome | biome: human oral; feature: human-associated habitat; material: dental | place: China | collected 2024 ...
TGCCAATCCTAAAGGTCAAAGTTCAATGTTCAAACTTCAAAGTCAAGGTCCCTACATGCACTCGAGGAACTCACCACATGGGTCGCATTGATTACCAACGACTTACACCTTGCGTTTCAATCTCAGCCATTTTGACGTTCAATCTCAGCCATTTTACCGCCTAATATGGCCCATTTTACCACGCAATATGGGTGATATTGAAAACCGAAATGACTGCCATTATCCGCAAGGCACAAAAGATTGCCGTACAAGGCAGGCCGGACAGAATATGAAAACGGGTGTCCCACATGACGTGGAACACCCGTTTTATATTTGATTGACAGCGATTTTCGCGTGCTTACTCAGCCACAAGCGTGAAGCGTTTGTAGGCCACAATCTTCACATCGCCCTGTTTCTTCAGCCATTCGCTGACGCTCAGCTTCTCATCATCGCCGAATTGGAACTCTTGATCAACGAGACAGTTCTCCTTGAAGAACTTGTTCAGACGACCCTTAGCGATGTTCTGAATCATATCCTCGTTGAGGTTTACAGCCTTCTCAGCAGCAACAGTGTTGCGAATCTCGATAGCCTTGTCAGCCTCCTCACGTGTCAACCAACCCTTCTTGATGTTAGACTCGATGTGGTCTTCACTGTCAACGAGGTTAGCGTTGATACCTGCCTTCTTGATAGCAGCAACAACAGCCTTCTCAATCTGCTCTTCCTTAGTCTTCTCAACAGCAACCTTGAACTCCTCGTCCTTAACAGACTGTGGAATAGATGCCTCGTCAAGAGCTACTGGCTTCATAGCTGCAACCTGCATAGCTACCTTGTGACCAGCATCCTCATTGTTCTCATTGAGCTGAACGATAGTTGCGAGAGTGTGCTTGTTCATGTGGTCATAAACAGAGATGTTCTCACCCTCAAGGAAGTTGTAGCCATCGAGTTCCATCTTCTCACCAGTAACACCAGAACGCTGCTGAACAGCAGTAGCAGCATCCTCGCCGTTAGCGAGCTTAAGAGCCTTAACCTCATCAAGGCTCTGGCACTTGTTAGCAACAGCAGCGTCCAGAATCTCCTGAACGAGGGCGATGAAGTCCTGACCGTTAGCAACGAAGTCTGTCTCACACTTGATAGCAACCATAGCAGCAAAGCCGTCTACCTGCTTAACGAGTACACAACCGTTTGATGTCTCACGGTCAGAACGCTTAGCAGCGATAGCCAAACCACGCTCACGAATCAATTCCTTTGCCTTTTCGTAATCGCCTTCAGCCTCTGTGAGTGCCTTCTTTACGTCAGCCAGACCTGCGCCAGTCATAGCGCGGAGCTTCTTGATATCTTCAATAGATACAGCCATTTTTTGTTTTCCTTTCTAATATTATTAAATATTGTGGGCGTTGATGAGGGATAATAAACTTCATGTATTATAAATAATATAGAAGCTCATTAACACTCACCAGCGCCCACTATGTTTCATTTAATTACTCAGCAGCTGGTGCCTCGTTCTCAGCCTTTGGAGCCTCATCAGTCTTACGAGCTGCACGCTTTGGCTTAGCCTCAGCAGCTTCTTCAGCCTGCTCAGCAGCAGCCTTCTCGTCAGCCTTCTCAGCCTTACGCTCCTCAAGACCTTCTGCGATAGCACCGCAGCAAGCAGCGAGGATAGCCTCTACAGAATCCTTAGCATCATCATTCGCAGGAATGATGTAGTCAATGTGCTTAGGATCAGAGTTGGTATCAACGATACCGAATACAGGAATGCCGAGACGGTTAGCCTCCTTAACAGCGATGTGCTCCTTCATTACGTCTACAACGAAGAGTGCAGATGGCAAACGAGTCAAGTCAGAGATAGAACCGAGGTTCTTCTCAAGCTTAGCACGCTGACGTGAAATCTGCAAAAGCTCACGCTTAGAGAGGTTAGAGAATGTTCCGTCGTTCATCAACTTGTCGATGTTCGTCATTTTCTTCACAGCCTTACGAATGGTTGGGAAGTTGGTCAGCATACCGCCAGCCCAACGCTCGTTTACGTATGGCATGTTAACAGCTGCAGCCTTCTCTGCTACAACTTCCTTAGCCTGTTTTTTAGTAGCGACGAACAGAATCTTCTTGCCACTCTTAGCAATACCCTTGAGTGCCTCTGCAGCCTCGTCAACCTTAGCTACAGTCTTGTGAAGATCGATGATGTGGATACCGTTGCGCTCCATGAAAATGTAAGGAGCCATAGCTGGGTTCCACTTGCGACGGAGGTGGCCAAAGTGACATCCTGCCTCCAATAACTGGTCAAAATTTGTTCTTGACATTTTGTTTGTTTTTACTTGTTTACTTTCTTTTTAATTCTTTCTTGGCGAATGAGCTTCACCACGCTTTGTTAGAATCAACTGACGGGTAGTCCCCCGATAAGGAATCGCGTCAGTTTAGATACTAAACTTTTTTCTTTACCTTTGAACTTTGAGGTTTGAGGTTTGAACTTTTACCTTTAAGCTTGAACTTTTTCTTTCTGTTTTGCTTTGCTCTTTTATCAAACAAAACATATCATAAAGTTCAAAGTTCAATATTCAAAATTCAATGATAAGGAAAATATTAACGCTTACTGAACTGGAAGTGAGCACGAGCCTTTGGCTGACCTGGCTTCTTACGCTCAACAGTACGACTGTCGCGTGTCAGGAATCCCTGATCCTTTAGTGCTTTCTTATCCTCAGCGTTAACCTTAACCAATGCACGAGCGATAGCAAGACGCAGTGCCTGGCTCTGACCAGTAAAGCCACCACCATTGAGGTTGGCCTTAATGTCATACTGACCTTCTACACCGAGCAACTGCAGTGGCTGCTTAACCACGTACTGCAGGATAGCTGATGGGAAGAATTCAGTTAAATCTTTTTTGTTGATAGTGATCTTACCGGTGCCCTCTGAGAGGTAAACACGCGCTACAGCGCTCTTACGGCGACCAATTGCATTAATTACTTCCATCTTTCTCCTTATTATTTATACTGGTTAATATCAATTGCCTTTGGCTTCTGTGCCTCGAGACCGTTGAGCTCTGTACCTTCGATAACATAGAGGTTATCCAACAGATGACGACCTAAAGGACCCTTTGGTAACATACCCTTAACAGCATGACGAATCATCTTGTCAATACCGTTCTTGCGAGTACGAAGCTGTGCAGGTGTGTTGAAACGCTGACCACCAGGGTAACCAGTATAACGTGTGTAAACCTTATCAGTCTCCTTCTTACCAGAGAATACAACCTTAGCTGCATTGATAATGATTACGTTGTCACCACAATCTACGTGTGGAGTGAAAGTTGGCTTGTACTTTCCGCGAAGAAGCTTAGCTACTTTAGAGCAAAGGCGACCTACAATCTGATCGCTTGCGTCAATAACGACCCACTCTTTCTTAGCTGTTTCCTTGTTTACGGAAATAGTCTTGTAACTTAAAGTGTCCATTCTAAAAAATTAATAATTTTACTACTAAAAAACGTTTTCTATTTCTACGACTGTGCTTTTCCTAACCATGTTGCCCGGCCAAAGACAACACTATTAACACGCATCGTATGGGGTTCTAAGAAAATCCCCCTTTAATAATCGGACTGCAAAGGTACTTATTTTCAACCTTATAAAATTATTTTGTATAGTAGGATTATATGTGATTTATGATTATTTAACTAAAATGCTCGTTTGCTTGAGCCTGTTATTGTGTTTCTCCAAGGTTTTGTCTAATGTTGTTCTTGCATCTTACCTTATAATATTCGTTGTCGTTAATGGTTGAACTTCTGCCTTACTAAACAGTCAAAATATTAGTCTTGTCTCCCTGCGAATGTTTTTAAAAACTTAAAAACAAAGCGGGGAAGTCAAAAATGGTAAAAAAGATAGAGGTTTATCATAGTTTTATTTATTTTTGCAGTGCTATAAAGCTACTTCTTATGTCTTAAAAGAAGGGAATAAGTCCGTGGCTTATTATATTATAATAGGTGAAACATAAAACATAAACAAATATAACAGATTAAACAAAGATGAATTTTAAATCTATTTTATTCGGTATGGCTTTAGCCGTTAGTCCTGTGTTTGGTTTTGCCGACAGTAATATCAAGATGGTTGTCGGAACCTATACTGATGCTGGTAGTCAGGGGTTGTATTCATTCTCTTTCGACCAGTCTACAGGTAAGGCATCAGGTATCACTTCATTGAAGGTTGACAATCCTTCTTATTTTACATTTAGCAAGGATGGTCGTAATATCTATGCTGTTAGCGAGAAGAATAATGCGACAGCTGTTCTTAATAGTATTGGTTACGACCCTGTAAACGGTACTTTCGCTTTTAAGAACTCACAGCTGACACATGGTGGCGATCCTTGTTATGTGTCTACAGATGGCAAGATTGCACTTACTGCTAATTACTCTGGTGGTACTATCTCTGTATTCCAAATCCTCAAGAACGGAACACTTGATAAGTCTTTGTTGCAGATAGGCAGTAAGAAGGGTGGTCCTAACCGTTCACGTCAGAACACACCTCATGCACATTGTGCTATCTTTACGCCTGATGGTTATATCCTTACAACCGACTTCAGTGGCGACCGTATTCTTTGTTTCTCTTATAACAAGCGTGATAAGAAGTTAGAGGATCATGGTATTGCGGCTCATGTAAAACCAGGTTCTGGTCCACGTCATCTTGTTTTCTCTCCTAATGGTAGATATGCTTATCTTATGAACGAGTTGTCTGGTAAGGTGATCGTTTATAGTTATAGTGATGGTAAATTAAAGGAGCTTCAGTCTATTGCTGCTGATAATGCTAATGCACATGGTGGTGCTGATATCCATGTAAGCCCTGATGGTGAGTTCGTTTATGCAAGTACACGACTGAAGGGTGATGGTATCACCATCTTCCGTGTAAATGACAATGGCACCTTGACGCGTGTTGGGGCACAGCGCACAGGAAAGCATCCACGTAACTTTGCTATTACTCCAAATGGTAAGTACCTCCTCGTTGCCTGCCGTGATGATAACGAGATACAGGTGTACTCACGTGATAAGAGTACTGGGTTGCTTCAAAATACCAATCAGGATATTATTCTTAGCCATCCTGTTTGTGTGAAGTTCTATCCAGAGAAATAGATTCTTTAGGAGTTAAAGGGTTAAGGATTGAAAGGGAGTTAAGGCAATACTTGATTCCCTTTTATTGGAGTTAAGGGGTTAAGGAGTGAAAGGGATTTAAGACAATACTTGATTCCCTTTTGTTGGAGTTAAGGATTGAATGGGATTTAAGACACACTTGTTAGCTTTCTTTCTGCATTTCCAATGCTTGAAAGTATTTGTTCCGAAGCCTCGGACGGTTGTCCCGAAGCGTCCGGACACATTGTCCGAAGCCTTCGGATAGTTGTTCCGAAACGTTCGGACATTTTGTTCGGAGCATCCGGACGTTTAATTTAGTTGATGAATTGACGAGTTAGACAAGCTTACAAATTGACAAGTTAATGAGTTTGCCGAGTTAACAATTTGCTTGTTTTGAAGACAGAGTAATAAGCAAATTATTCCCAATACTCCCCCTTCTCTGCGGGAGAGATGGGCTGGGGGAGGCTTTAATGAGCCTAATAGGTTTAACGATTTCCTGTATTTAAAGGCATTAAATATCCATTTGTCGTCTTTTTTACGCTCATAATTACTTGTCTATTACTTGCAGATACAAAAGAAAGAATGTATCTTTGCTGTGGTAAAGAAGTATTTTACATAACCTTTTTAATTATTATGCAGATAAGACAATGGCTATATGTTATTCTTTTTATAGTTGTGTTTTCAGCCTGTTCGGATAACAACACAAAGAAGTATGTCATTGGAGTCTCTCAATGTTCAGAAGATATCTGGCGAGATAAGCTTAACAACGAACTTGTGATGAGTACCTATCAGCATGACAATGTGAAGCTGAAATTTGCTTCTGCTAATGATAATGATAAATTGCAGAAACAACAGATTGACCAGTTTATAAAGGATAAAGTCAATCTTCTTATTGTATCACCCAATCAGATTCATACCATTTCATCGGTCATAGACAAGGCTTATGATGCTGGTATTCCCGTAATCCTTTTTGACCGTAAGACAGATTCTGGGAAGTACACAGCTTTTATTGGAGCCGATAACTATGAGGCTGGGCACGAGATGGGACAGTTCATTGCACGCCAACTCAATGGCAAGGGAAACGTTGTAGAGATAGGCGGACTAAAGGGTTCTTCGCCTGCTATTGAGCGTGACCGTGGCTTTAGGGATGCACTAAAGACTTATCCCGATATTCAGGTTGTCAATCATCGTTATGCTGACTGGCTGCAGAATAGTGGCGAAGCCGTTATGGACAGTATGCTCAAGCAGGACATGAAGATTGATTATGTCTTTGCACAGAATGATCGTATGGCTATCGGTGCGCTGCAAGCTGCAGAGAGGAATGGGATGAAGAGTATAAAGTTTGTTGGTATTGATGCCCTTCCCGGTCCAGGTGGTGGTATGGAGAGCGTGCGCGACGGCAGACTGATGGCTTCCTATATCTATCCAACCCGTGGTGACCTCGTTATGCAACTGGCATTGAATATCTTAGAGAAGAAGTCTTACAAGCGTGATAACTATCTGAAAGGTACACTCGTAACGGGCAATAATGCTAATGCCCTCCTCCTTCAGAACGAGGAAATCATGAAGCAAACAGCACGACTCAAGTCGTTGCATGGCGAGATAGATAATTATCTGGCTCAGTACAACCATCAGAAAGTTTACCTCCTTCTCTTCAGCATCATCGTCTTGCTGCTTGTGGGTATCATGATTTACGTCTATCGAACTGTTGTTGCACGCCATCGGATAGAAGAGGAAACCGTTGCAGCCAAGCTACAGTTCTTTACCAATATCAGTCATGAGCTACGTACACCGCTTACACTGATAGCTGAGCCTGTGAACTATATCATTCATGATGATAACCTCAATTCACAACAACGAAGTATGCTTCACATTATACAACGTAATGTAGTTGTTCTGACACAATTGGTTAGTGAGATACTGGATTTCCGTAAAGTGCAGAATGGTAAGATGGAACTTCGCCTCTCCGACTTTAATCTTACGGAAAATATGAAACAATGGATTATGCTCTTCAGCGCCTCTGCGCAGAAGAAGCATATAACTATCAGTATGGAAGCTCCTGATACTATCTTGCTCAGAGCAGACCAAGATAAGATAGAGCGTATCTGCTATAATCTTCTTAGTAATGCTCTAAAATATACGTCTGAAGGTGGAAAAATCTCTCTGCAAGCTATAAAGAAAGACGAACGAGTTATAATTAGTGTGACAGACAGTGGTTGTGGTATTTCTAACAACGAACTTCCCTATATCTTCGATCGTTTTTATCAAGCTAAGAATGCAGGTCGTGGAACGGGTATCGGATTGGCTATCGTGAAGGCTTTCACAGAATTGCATCATGGAGTAGTAAGTGCTACAAGTGTGGAGGGTAAAGGCAGTACCTTCAGTATTAATATTCCTGTTAGGCAGGAAGGAGCAGTAAGTAAGCAGCCGACAGAGAAGGTTGAGCAACTGGTTGAACCTTCAGCAATAAAAGAAATTCCTAATCAAGCTCGACATATTGATGAACTTGTACAGCCCCATCAGACTGACAAACCAGAGGTTTTAATCATTGATGATAATATTGATATCCGCACTTATTTAAGGTCAGTTCTATCTGAAAAGTATAATGTAAGTGAAGCTTCTGATGGAAAAGTTGGTTTGGAGCTTGCAAGGAAAATAGTCCCCGATATAGTGTTGTCGGACATTATGATGCCTGTGATGGATGGATTAGAGTTTTGTCAACAGCTGAAAACAGACAAAGCCATCAGTCATATTCCCGTCATTTTGCTAACAGCACGTAGCTTAGATGAGCAACGTGCCGAAGGTTATGAGCATGGTGCAGATGCCTATATTTCGAAACCTTTCTCGCTTCGTTTACTTCTTTCGCGTATTGATAATCTTATAGAAAGTAGGAAGAAGTTGAATCAAACATGGTCAAAAGGTGTTGAGGACGATGAAATCGGTAATTTGTCGAATGAAATTGATAAGTCTTTTCTCAAGCAATTGCGAAAGATTATACAAGAAAACCTTTCCAATAGTGATTTAAGTGTAGAGCAAATTGGCGATGAAATCGGGCTTTCTCGTGTACAACTCTATCGAAAAGTAAAGGCTCTTACGGGATATTCTCCTGTTGAAATATTACGTAAAGCTCGTCTTACTCGTGCTCGCCATCTGCTCCAGACAACCGATAAATCGGTGTCAGAGGTGGCGTATGCTGTAGGTTTCTCCACCCCAAGTTACTTCTCAAAGTGCTATAAGGAGGAGTTTGACTTGCAGCCTGCACAGGAACGATAACGACCATATATCAGCCACATACAACAAAACGTTCACAGGATAGAACGAATGTTTCGCAGACACAATATTTGCAGTCCATGAACGGATTTTGCGCCACACTATTAGTTTATCATTGTAATTTTGCACCGTAGTCAGTTACCTAAAAGGAAAAAGAGACTGCAACTTAGAATATTCACATTACTAAACAATTTAATTATGGTCAACTTTTATCATCTTTCATTACGCTTAGGTGCATTATTGTTAGCCACTTTGCCTGCTTTCTCTATTGTCAGTGCTCAGGATGACAACAGTAACAAGAAGGATAACGGGAACAAGGAAGAGAGCAATCGTAACGTGATGTTGAACGCTGCCAGTGCCAACGGTCCACGTGAGATACAGATTGGTCTGCCTTCTGCTGATGTCAATGTGCTTGAGAACGGCTTGCCGGTTACCTATGCAACCAATCCCCGCAGCGTCAATTCTCTTTGGCGTGGCGATGCCAGTTTGAGCCATCAGGGCTTATTGAAGATAGCCGAGACAGCTATTACAACTGGTAATATCGGTTATGCGGTCAACTCTTTTACACAGTTGGGACAGGATGGTTTTCACGGAACACTCAACTATAAGACCAATCATTTCGGCTTGCAGGAAATGTCGTTGAACCTGAATGGTTCGTTAGGAAATGGCTGGTACTACAGCGGAAGCATGTATCAGAACAGCGATCCCGGTACGTTCAAAATCAAGAGTTCGCAGAACCAGGACCGCACACAGATTTACAAGGCAGCTATCACAAAGCGTTATGCTGGTAATAAAGGCGAGCTTACGGCTATGTATAGTTATAGTAACAGCCATCCTGTCTACACCTACGCCACACAGTCGGCACCGTTTATCTATGTCGGTGACGGTAGCGTGAAGGAATATGGCGACTTCAAGCTCGGTACGACATCCTATCTGCCAGTGGATGCGAACATTACCTATCGGGATATGCGTGACGGTCAGTTGAAGAGTATTTCTCTCTATGATGCCATCGCCAATCGCAGCAGTCAGATTTCATTGATGAACAACTACGATTTTGGTAATGGACTCTCTTGGAAGGCAATGGCACGCTTTGATCATGGTCATGCAGCTTTGGTTTATCAGACTCCGATGTCGCTGATTAACACGAAAGCACCAGGTTTCATCAATAATTATATGCAGTATGGCATTGATGGAAGTCAGTCGCTTTATAATGGTGAGTATGTCCAGACCCGAATGTCTTGTCTGAACTCTGGTGATATCAACGAGTTTCTTTTCACTTCAGAGCTTTCAAAGAAGTTTCGCAAATCAACACTGCGTGTAGGTGTCAACGAATGGTACTATCATATTGATTATACATCTAATACAACAATGTATGATCAGAGCGTCCCTTCTGATGGAAGCTATCCTGTACGACTCTATGATGCTGGCAAGCGCACGTCTTTCTTCTATGATTATAACAAGAATGCATCTGAGTTCTATCGTGGACATGAGAATAAGACAGCCCTTTACTTTACCCATGACTGGGATGTCCTCCCACAGTTGAATCTCTACTACGGTGCTCGTGTTGAGCTTCAGAAGCTCAAGGGTGAGAACCTTGCTGTGAAGAATGCAGCTGGTAATTACGTCGGACGATTTACCGATTACCATCTCGGTGCTACCGCTGCTGATGGCACGAAGATAATTCCTGTGCCATTGGATTACAGCTGGTTCAACTATGACCTCGCCCTTGCTGCAACCTATAAGGTGAACAAGCATTTTGGACTGACGGGTGATTTCACCTATATCGTTCAGCATCCGAAGTTCGAGGCTTTCTCTCCGGCGACACTCCCTAACACTGACAAGGTTTCTGTTCCTCTCGGGCGTGTAGGTTTTTACTACAATAACTCATGGATGAGCCTCACCTCTCTCTTCTCTTACATTTCAAAGACAAACAACAACTCTACGCTTAATCTTCAGCACGGAAGCGAGATTATGGCTGCACCACTTACTTATGACATACAGACCATTGGCTGGACTACCGACGTGGTTGCCCATCCGGTAAAGGGGCTTGACGTTCACTTCCTCTTCACCTATCAGCGTCCTACCTACAAGAAGTATGAAACTTCGGTTACCTTCGCTGACGGATATGTCGGCAGTATCAATGCTACTGGCAACATCGTAGCTGAAATTCCAAGAGTACTCATCGAGTTTGACCCGAGTTACATGGTTACGAAGGACATCAAGCTATGGACCAGTTTCCGTTATTTCAGCAAGACCTACGCCAATATTAACGATGCCTACTATTTCAATGGACACTGGGAAACATTCGGAGGTGTGAACTGGCAGGTTAACAAGCGATTGGCTTTAGGCTGTACGGTAGTGAACTTCCTTAACCAGACAGGTGCGAAAGGTAGTATTGCCGGTGCAGAACTTATCACGAAGAATGAAGCTAAGAACATTAAAAAACAGTTGATGACAGGTAGTTATCTACGTCCATTCACCGTTGAGTTCACTGCTTCTATCAAGTTCTAAGATATATAACCAACGATGCTCCAGGGTTGTTCAAATTATTATCAGGCTGTGGTGACGCTATTACCAAGCACTGGTAACATGCTTACAAATCGTTTGTAGTGTGTGTACAAAGCGTTTGTAATGTGTGTACAAAGCGTTTGTAGTATGTGTACAAAGCGTTTGTAATATAGTTATCAAATGCTGGGAATATATGAATAATCAGTTGGTGGCAGATAAATTGTTGGCATCTAACATTCAAGAATATATCAGAAATAAGAGCAAAATATTATCCGGCATGTTCCATAAGTTCCAAATTCTGACTGGAACATGCCATAACTAAAAATGCTATGAACAGAAGAAATACTATCCTATGTGCTACATTGACAGCACTTTCACTGTCAGCTACTGCACAGACAATGAAGATTACACGTGCTGGTGATACCACCATCGTGAAGATTGAGAAGTCCCCACAGTATCTCATCCTTCCTGTTGAGGAAGAGAAGGACGAGGCGCAGGTGCTCCTCGACAACGGAAAAGCTACCGATACATGGATGGATGTACGACTGGCACAAGGGAAAACCGATTATTATGTACCTTTCAAGCTCAATAAAGGCAGAACTTCCCTTGTTAAGATTCTCAACTTGAAGGCTGATGCACTGGCACTCAAGAAGGGACAGATGAAACTTTCAAATGTCTGGGATGTGGCCAATACCGACTTCTACCGCCCTTCTTACCATCACACTCCTTCGTATGGCTGGATGAACGACCCTAACGGTATGTTCTACAAGGATGGCATCTATCACCTCTGCTATCAGTATAATCCATATGGTTCAAAGTGGGGTAACATGCACTGGGGGCATGCCATCAGCCGTGACCTTATCCATTGGAAAGAGGTGGAATCGACGATTGCACGTGACCCGATGGGACATATCTTCTCAGGAAGTGCAATTATTGACAAGGACGGTACAGCGAATTATGGTAAGGATGCCATTGTTGCCCTCTATACATCAGCCAGTGACAAAAACGGTCAGATACAGTGCATGGCGTATAGTACCGATGGCGGTTACACCTTCCATAAGTATTCAGGGAATCCAGTCCTTACTCCTTTTGACGGACTCAAGGACTTCCGTGACCCGAAAGTGTTCTGGTATGCTCCGTTGAAGAAGTGGTATATGATTGTTTCAGCCGATAAGGAGATGCGCTTCTACTCATCACCCGACTTGAAAAAATGGACCTATGTAAGTGCTTTTGGTCGGGGATATGGTGCACAGCCTAACCAGTTTGAATGTCCAGATTTCTTCCAGTTACCTGTTGACGGAAATCCTAACAAGAAGAAATGGGTGATGATTGTCAACATAAATCCAGGATGTCTCTTCGGTGGAAGTGCTACGGAATACTTCATCGGTGACTTCGATGGGAAGAATTTTGTCTGCGACAGTAAGCCATCGATAGCTAAATTTCTCGATTATGGCAAGGATCATTACGCCACAGTAACCTTCTCTGGTGTCCAAGACCGTGTACTGGGTATTGCGTGGATGAGCAACTGGCAGTATGCCAATGTTACTCCTATCCGCCAGTATCGTGGTGCCAACACTCTCCCACGTGAGTTCAAGCTCTTTACAGGCAAGGACGGACAGATTTATATGTCGTCCAATGTCGTGCCCGAAGTTGCCGGACTGAGAAAGACTTTCAAACGGTTGCCTGACTTGGTCATTACGCAGGGGAAGGATTCAAAGAATCTATCCTCCAGTAAGGAGAATGCCTTTGAAATAGAGATGGACGTAACACCTGGTGAGGCTGCTAAGACTGGTTTCGTCCTTTATAATGAAAAGGGTGAGAAGGTAAACATCTATTTTGATATGAAGGCTGGTAGGCTTGTTATGGACCGAACAGAGAGTGGTAAAACTAAATTCGGTGAGAAGGCTGAAGCCCATAAGATAGAAAAGGAATTCGACCTGCACGAACACCGTGAGATTAAGGAGCCGTTCCGCAAGTTGAATTCAGTCAATTATAAGAATGACTTTGCACTCGGCACATGGGCTCCGTTGAGTCTCTGCGATTCAAAGACCTATCATCTGGATGTCTTTGTTGACAAGTGTTCAATTGAAATCTTCGTCAATGGCGGTCGTATTGCAATGACCAATCTTGTGTTTCCGACGCAGCCATACACTTCTGTCAAGTTCTACTCTGACGGTAATAAGGCCGCTTACAGGAATATAAAGGTGAGTGAGCTGAGGCTGTAATGGGAAGACTCGTGCAGTGAAGAGGTAAGTAACGCAGCACAAGGGAATGTAACATTTCGTTCATTTGTCGCAAGAAAATCCCTTTGGGAAACATTTGTTGCGATAAATGAACGGAAAGTAAAAGTCGATTTCATTGCTAAATCATAACTTTGCAATCGAAATCAAGACAATCATTTACGCAAAACTAAAAATTTAAAGATTATGTCGAAAACTAACAAACTCGCTCTGTTGCCCGTAATGCTTTGCTTTTTTGCAATGGGCTTTGTGGACTTAGTGGGTATTGCCTCCAACTATGTAAAGAACGACTTGCAGTTGTCGGATTCTACTGCTAATGTCTTTCCTTCCCTTGTTTTCTTCTGGTTTCTTATCTTCTCCGTACCAACAGGTATGTTGATGAATAAGATAGGACGTAAGAAGACGGTACTTATAAGTCTTGTCGTCACCTTATTCTCTCTTCTCTTGCCAATATTCGGTGAGTCATACGGCTTGATGCTCGTATCGTTTTCATTGCTTGGAATAGGCAACGCATTGATGCAAACATCGTTGAATCCGCTCGTTTCAACGGTTATGAAGGGTGGAAACTTGGCTTCAACACTTACCTTTGGACAGTTTGTTAAGGCTATCGCTTCATTTATGGCACCTTACTTTGCTATGTGGGGAGCGCAGGCAAGCATTCCTGCCTTTGGTCTCGGATGGCGCATTCTCTTCCCAATTTATTTGATTATTGGTACTCTTGCAACCCTTCTGCTCTTCTCAACACCTATCGAAGAAGAACCAATTGAGGGTAAGGCAAGCTCTTTCGGAGAGTGTCTCAGTCTCTTGGGCAAGCCTATTGTTTTGCTCAGCTTCTTGGGTATTATGTGCCATGTAGGTATTGACGTAGGTACTAATACAACGGCTCCAAAGATTTTGATGGAGGGTTTAGGTATGTCGCTGAATGATGCAGCCTTTGCAACTTCCCTCTACTTTATCTTCCGTACTATCGGATGTCTGACTGGCTCGTTCTTTCTTCGTGTGATGAATAACAAGCTATTCTTTATTATTTCGGTTACGATGATGGCGCTTTCTATGTGTGGATTGGCTGTAGGAACGTCAAAGACAGTACTCTTCGTTGCGATAGCACTTGTGGGTTATGGTAACAGTAATGTCTTCTCAATGGTCTTTGCACGTGCTTTACAGAGTGTTCCAGATAAGCAGAACGAAGTGAGTGGATTGATGATTATGGGACTTTTCGGTGGTACTATCTTCCCTCTCTTGATGGGATTTGCCAGCGATGGGTTCGGTCAAGTGGGAGCAGTTATTGTAATGGCGATAGGTGTACTCTACCTTTTTTCGTATATTCCAAAAATGAATAATAAATAAAACAGATATGAAACAGTTAATCGTTGGCCTCGGAGAGGCATTGTGGGATTGTCTTCCTGAAGGAAGAAAACTCGGTGGAGCACCAGCAAACTTTGCTTATCATGCAGGACAGTTTGGTCATGATTCGCTTGCTATCAGTGCCGTTGGAGATGATGCGTTAGGGCAGGAAACACTCGATGAATTCGACAAAAAAAGCGTGAAGTATCTGATGCCAAAGGTGGATTATCAGACGGGAACAGTACAGGTTCAACTTGACAGTGAGGGTATACCTACTTATGATATCAAAGAAGGGGTAGCTTGGGATAATATTCCGTTCACCCCAGAAATTGAAGCTGCAGCTAAGAACTGCCGTGCGGTATGCTTTGGCTCATTGGCACAGCGTAGTAGTGTAAGCCGTCAGACAATACAGAAATTCCTCGAAGCAACGCCTAAAAACTGTCTGAAGATATTCGATATTAACCTTCGGCAGAACTTTTATACAAAGGAAATTATTACCAGTTCGCTTCAGCATGCTAATATCCTCAAGATTAATGATGAAGAACTTGTGACTATCGGTCGTCTCTTTGGTTATCCGGGTCTTGATATTGAGAATAAGTGTTGGCTGATTTTAGGAAAGTATAACCTCGATATGCTTGTGCTGACTTGCGGTGTGAACGGTTCGTATGTGTTTGCTCCAAATCTTAAGTCGTTCCAAGAAACGCCAAAGGTCGATGTTGCTGATACTGTTGGTGCTGGTGACTCCTTTACAGGTGCTTTTGCTTCTGCCATCCTTGCGGGTATGCCTATCACAGATGCTCATAAGTTAGCTGTTGATATCAGTGCATACGTCTGCACGCAGAATGGTGCTATGCCAAAGCTTCCTAAGGAGTTATTAGATAGAATAAAGTAAATTATTTCTTTCCTTTATACGTGATATTGTTTCCGTGTGGGATAATATTTGTTTGTCGTTTTTATCTCAATAGGCAAAGGATAGTTAGCATTTAGATAAACTATATGGTCCGAATTGATGGAGTAAAGTATAACTTTTCTCGATTAATTCGGGCTTTTTAGTGTACTAATATTGGAGTTCTTAATAGGTAATTTATGCCCTCCTTTTCCATTAAATACCCCTTCTTTCGAATTATTTTCATGAAAATAAATCTTTTTTTTCATGAAGATAAATATTTCTTTTCACGTAAAAAATTATTTTTCTTCATGAAAGTAATTCGTAGTGAGTGTCAGCTTGTAGCTGTTTTTGTTGGAAAGATATAATAAAAAAAGGGATAGTATCTGCATAAAACATATACAATCCCATTTGATAAGCTAATCAATTGTAAAGAAGCTGGTTTTAATCTTCCCAGGTATTAGTTGAGTTTTGCTCGGTGAATGGATTCGCCTTGCTTCCTGCAACACCTGGACCACCAATTTGAATGTCTGGTTGTTCTTTTTCATTTGCGCTTCCAGCACCACCAATACTTGCTGAGTCTGTTGTATTGCTGTTACATATAAACTTCTCAGTAATAACGGCATGAATATCCGTCATTGGTTTTATATATTTTGTTTTCATCATGACTTTTCTTTGTTTAACGAACGATGTACTTCTTTTCATTAACGATGTAAACTCCCTGTGGCAATGCTTTCAGGTTAATAATACCCTGCTGTACGAGCTGTCCCGTAATGGTATAGACCTTTCCCTGCTGCATGTCGCGTACAGCTGGCATAACAGGAAGCGTGTCAATAGCAGTCGTCTGCCCGTCAATGCTTTCTAAATAATAGCTGACTGATGGCTTCGCATTCGCACCATTGTCCTTATCCATCAGGACGCAAGCCGTGTAAGGAGTCCATGTTCCGCTGTTAGATGCTATCCACTTGTAAAAACCATTCTTATAAGTGCTCTCATTATCGCCTGAATAGTAATAATAAGAATACTGCTGCAGGTGCTTGTTCTTGTCATAATTACCAATAAAAGTATAGGTGACGCCATCAGCAGTCTTTACAACCTTTTGAGCATCCAAGCTTTCCTGTTTCTCTTCTTGTTTCTTGATACTCACGATAGTTGTTTTTACACCTGTCTGAGTTCCCTTGTGCAGAGAAGGGTGAATCATGTAAGGATGGTGAGCCTTAGTCTCTGTTACAGGCTTCTTAAACTTCAGTGTGATGATCTTGTCATTATTAGACTTTGTGACAATGTCTATATCAGAGAACTCTACCACTTCAACTTTTGAACCGTATGCACTCTTGAGCTGCTGGGCTGTCATGTCAAACGGCAGACACATTGTGTACCACTTGCCGTCTACGCGTTTGTCGTCATCCCATGTATCATCTTTTTTGTTCTCACCAACCAAGGCGAAGTTCTTCCAGCCTGCATAGTCACCACCTTGTGTGGTGTATTTACCATCTTCCATAGTGGGCCAAATTTCACCATTCTCAGCGTTCATACTCTTCGTAGAACCGCCAAGCGTACGTGAATGTTCGTTTACATAATCGTTTTTAGCTTCTTTGGGGTAATGCAGCATTGCCAGGGGTGTGTTGGAACCATCCGCTTTTTTGTAAAACTCTCGTTTCAAAGGAGTGGTGTTACTTTGATTCGTGTAACTGAATGATGCGGAGGCTTGCTGATAAAAAGCTTGATTTTCCGCCTTTGTATTTTTACCTAACACATAGACATCTGTAAGTGCTTTGTTGTTTTGGAAAGCGTGTGCCTTAATTTTCTCAACACTTGCAGGAATCATAATTGTTTTCAGATTCTCGCACACGAAAGCATTTTCCTCAATTACCTTCAGCGTGTTAGGTAGGTGGATGGCTTCAATTGCTGCGCCAGAGAATGCACCATTACGGATATATTCAACTCCTTCTGGCAACACAATATCCTTTAAGGCTGAACAGCCAGTGAAAGCCTGGGTACCAATTTCTTTCCAACCATAGCCAAAGTCAACAGATGTGAGCTCTGTACAACCTGCAAATGCGTATTGTCCTATTTTGCTGTTGCCATTAGGGTTAACTTCACCAAGTTTAATAGTCTTTAGGGATTGTGGAAATGCCTGAACGCCTACATCTACGCTGCGTTCTGCATTGTCAGGAATGATTACATTTTCTATTTTGCATGAACCATAATTAAGGCAACCTTGTGGTATCTCTTTAGTTGTACGAGGGAAAGTAATAGTTTTCAGCAGATCCATATACTTCAGATTGCCCAAATCGTTATCATTGGTGAAGTTTGCGAACTCAAGATCAAGCGTGTTTAGGTTAGGAAAATTGTTCTCTTCATCTGCCATACCACAGATGCGTTTCAAGTCCTCACTGCTCATAGTTACTCCAGTTTTGGTTACAACTTTCAGCTTCGTGGTAGTCAGATAATCTTTTATTAGATCTGATGGCGTGTACTCGGCATATCGTCCTGATACTGGTGTGAACTCATTGTTAATGTCGCCAGATGCCTCGAGTGTGAAGACTACCGTCCCGTCAGTTTCTTGGGTTACATTTAGCTTTGCCCATGTTGCCTGCAATGTAATGATTGACAGAGCCAACATTAAGATTAATCTTTTCATTTCTTTTTGTCTGTTT
>ERZ773035.1346-NODE-1346-length-17907-cov-8.192583_pt1 | contig 17907 bp, 16 predicted proteins | sample MGYA00511487_ERZ773035 | MGnify/ENA primary metagenome ERZ773035 (study PRJEB29015, sample SAMEA2737985) | human oral metagenome | biome: human oral; feature: human-associated habitat; material: dental | place: China | collected 2024 ...
CCGTCATCATCATCACGAGCCATGTGCATTCGCCGCTCGCCAAGCTCGGCGACATTGTCCTGCACGGCATGGGACGCGAGGTGCACTACAGCTCCGAGGCCGTTTCCTCACGCCTCATCCACATGGCGATCACCGACGCACTCTACACCGTCATCGCCATGCAGAGCCCGAAGGACTACCGCCGCAACCTGCAAAAGATGCGTGCGGTCATCGCGAAGAAGCGGACGTAGGGGACAGTGCTGACATGACAAAGGAGGTATTGATGTGGGTAAAATCCTAGGGATCAAGATTCAAAACTATGGTTCGTTGAAAGATATTCAAATGGGAAGATTATTCAGCGACCAATCAGGAAAAGATTTAGATAACATGGTTGCAATTATTGGAGCAAGCGGGAACGGAAAAAGCACATTGGCAGATGCTTTTGGCTTTATTTCGGACTGCCTCTCTACCGACGTTGAATCTGCTTGTGATGCAAGTCATCGGGGGGGATACGATCAGTTGATTTCACAAGGAGCAAAGGCTCCAATTCATTTTGAAATTTACTATCGTGAAACATCCAGTGCGCGTCCCATCACCTACGAGCTGACGATCAGCAAGGATGAACGAAATCGGCCTTTTGTGGCGGAGGAACGGCTTAGACAGCGAAACAGGACATATGGGAGACCGTTATCGTTTCTTCATCTGATCGAGGGGAAGGGGTTTGCTTTTGAGGGGACGGAAGGCGGACAGGAAGACGGAGGACAGGTACACGGCGAAAAAAAAGAAGTAGAGATGTCGGATCAACGGAAGCTTGGCATCGTCACACTAGGGGCAATGAAACAGTATTCCAGGATAGAGAAGTTTCTCCTCTTTTTGCAGAGCTGGTATCTATGCTATTTTACTCCTGATGCGGCACGAGGCGTTCAGTCTGCCGCACCAACGCAATACTTGGATCGTACGGGAAGTAATTTGAACAACGTGGCGCAGTACATGTATCGGGATAATCCCAAAGCGTTTCGGAAGGTTTTGGATGAGATACAGACCAAGATTCCGAATATCGATATGATAGAGCCGACCAAAATGCCGAACGGACAGATGGTCTTGGAGTTTCGGCAGAAAAGTTTCTCAGATGCCTTCTTTTCACAGCGTATGTCTGACGGTACGTTGAAACTATTTGCATACTACCTTCTGCTGAACGAGAAAACCCCACGTCAATTAGTCTTTGTCGAGGAACCGGAAAATGGTCTCTATCATAAATATTTGGCGCGTCTTGCGATTGAGATGAAAAAGAGTGCAGGTACAGGCTATACAAAACAGCTTTTCGTGACAACGCACAGCCCTTTTTTTGTCAATGCATTGGAGCCGAAACAGGTCTGGGTGCTCGAGAAGGGGAAAGACGGGTTTTCTACGATTCGGCGGGCTTCTGATTATGATGCGGTGAGTGAACTGACTGAGGCGGGGGCACCGCTCGGGGATCTTTGGTACAGTGACTACTTTGGATGAGAGAGGGTGCAGAGTTGCACATTCAGTTTATGATAGAGGATCAATCAAGTGCGGTTTTGATTGATATTCTCATGGAAAAACTGACACAAACATATCCGGATTTTACGTGGGACATTAAGGTGTTTCGCGGGATTGGAGGATTTACCCCGAAGAATACAGTCAAGGAGACAAAAACAGGAAAACTGTTGAATGACTTGGCAACATACTTATCCGCATTTGATAAGCGCCTCAAAGGTTTCGCCGCTGCTGTTTTCGTTGTTGTTGACAATGATACGCGTGACACGGAACGCTTTCGTTTCGAATTAGAACAAGTCGCGTCTCGTAAGGAAATTACGATTGACCACGTATTCTGCATCGCCGTAGAAGAAGTTGAGGCATGGCTTCTCGGAGATCGTGCGGCTACAGAGCGTGCTTACCCGTCCGTAAAACAGACTGTCTTGAACTCTTATACACAGGATTCCATTTGTGGGACGTGGGAACTCCTCGCGGATGCCGTTTATCGAGGAGGTATCCGCAAGCTCAAAAAAGACTGCCCCACCTATATCGAAATTGGGGAAATAAAGGCTGAATGGGCTAGAAATATCGGCAAACATATGCAGCCATCTGAAAATAAATCGCCGAGCTTTTGCTTTTTTATGAAGGAGCTTGAGCAGCGTCTGCGATCCGCGTGATATTCTTGTCAGGCATAGCCAAATTGGGGGCAGAAATGGAAGATCTGAGCTTTTACAGGGGGAAACGCGTATTTCTCACAGGACATACGGGCTTTAAGGGGATGTGGCTCGCGCTGTTGCTCCAACGGGCGGGCGCAGAGGTGACAGGCTATGCGCTCGATGCGCCGACGGAGGGCGGTGCGGAGGCACTGCGTTGTCTCGGTATTCTGAAGGAGTTGCACGATGTGCGCGGTGATGTGCGTGACTGCACGTTGCTGTGGCGCGCTCTCGACGAGGCGCGTCCCGAGATCGTTTTTCACCTCGCGGCGCAGCCCATTGTGCGCGAGAGCTACCGTCAGCCCGTGGACACCTTTGCGGCGAATGTGATGGGCACGGTCAATATCCTTGAATGTATCCGCACATCGGACACCGTTCGTTCTGCGCTCATTGTGACGACGGACAAGGTCTACGAAAACAAAGAGTGGGCATGGGGCTACCGTGAGAACGAGCCGCTGATGGGGTACGACCCATATTCGGCGAGCAAGAGTTGCGCCGAGCTCGCCGTCTACAGCTATCGGCAGAGCTTCCTTGCGGCACAGGACGTGCGCGTCTCGACGACGCGTGCGGGCAACGTGATCGGCGGCGGCGACTTTGCCCCCGACCGCATCATTCCTGACTGTATTCGCGCCGCCGTGCGCGGGCAGACCATCGACATCCGCAATCCGCACTCGACGCGTCCCTATCAGCACGTCCTCGAACCGCTCTCCGTCTATCTCACGATTGCGGCGCGGCAGACGGCGGACGTATCCCTTGTCGGTGCGTGGAACGTCGGCCCCGACGATGCGGACTGCGTGACGACGGGCAAGCTGGCGGACATCTTCTGCCGCGCGTGGGGTGATGGCGTACGTTGGCAGACGCACGCGGACGACGGCCCGCACGAGGCGCATTTTCTGAAACTCGACTGCTCGAAAATAAAGAGCGAACTCGGGTGGAAACCGCGTTGGCACATCGTTGAAGCCGTCGAGAAAACGGTGGAATGGGCAAAGGCATGGGCGCGGGGAGCGGATATGAGAGCTCTGAGTGAGAAACAGATCGAGGAGTTCTTCGATATCTCCTAAGTATTGGGACATTGGCATGCGCTTATGCAGATCGCGTGTCGTTCGATAAAGTTTATAGGGATGTTACGGTAAGAACATACAAAGTTGGGAAAAGCATGAAACTATCGGATTACGTGATTCAAAAACTCAGGGACAACGGCGTACGGGATGTGTTCCTGCTCGCAGGTGGCGGCATTATGCACCTCCTCGACTCGGTGGCGCGGGAAGATACGATCAATAAATACTACACGCTGCACGAGCAGGGCGCGGGCTTTGCTGCCGACGGCTACGCACAGTGTTCGAATCGCCTCGGCGTCGTCTTTGCAACGACGGGGCCGGGTGCAACAAATGTGGTGACAGCTCTCGGGTCGGCCTTTATCGACTCGACGCCGATGCTCGTCCTGTCGGGACAGGTCAAGACCGCCGATATGACGGCACTTGCGGGGGTGCGTCAGACGGGCGCACAGGAAATCGGCATTCTCCCCATCGTGGAGAGTATTACAAAATACGCTGTGACGGTGAAAGACCCCGCACGGATCCGCTATGAAGTCGAAAAGGCGATTTACCTCGCCACGCACGACAGACCAGGTCCGACGTGGATTGATCTCCCACTCGATGTGCAGTCGGCGGAGATTGATCCTGCCACTCTTGAGGGCTATACACCGTCTGCGGTACACGCGAGTTCGGCACGTGACGAGCAATATGACGTGATTGCGCGCATTGCGCAGGGGCTTGCGCGTGCCGAACGCCCTGCAATTCTCATCGGCAGCGGTGTCTTTCTCGCGGATGCGCTGGATGACTTCCGTGCGCTCACGGCAGAGCTTCGGATGCCCGTGCTCACCTCGCAGCGCGTGAAACGTGCCTTTCATCGCGGCGATGACCGTTACTATTTCGGCAATGTTGGGCGCATCGCCCCGCGCTATGGGAACTATACACTGCAGAACTGCGACTTCCTCCTCTCCATCGGCTGCGGTCTGCGTTACTATCTCACGGTATTCAACGAGGAGCGCTTTGCCCCGCACGCGAAAAAGGCGGTCGTCAACATCGCACAGCCGGAGATCGATAAGCTGCGTATGCCTGTGGACTATGCCGTGACGATGGATGCGAAGGAATTTATTGCACGCTTTCATTCGGCATGGGAAAAGAGCGAACACAAGTCGCAGATGTCGCCTGAATGGCTCGCGTACTGTGATGAGATGCGTGCGAAATACCCCGTGCGGAACGATGTCATCCCGCATGATGACGGGCTGTCGGACGGCTATTTGACGACGTACGCGATTGAGAAATACGCGAAGGATGACGACGTTTTTCTCGCTTCGCCGTCGGCGTTCTGCTATACCTACAACATGCCGCTCAAGGGGCAGCAGGACTATGTCTGCCCGATGGGGCTCGGCAGCATGGGCACGGCACTGCCCGCTGCGATCGGCGCGTGCGCGGCGGCGGGCGGGAGACGCGTGATCGTCGGCGAGGGCGACGGCAGTCTGCAGCACAACATACAGGAGCTTGCCCTTCTGCACCGCTACCATCTGCCGATCAAGCTCTTTGTCGATACGAACCTCGGCTATCGGCAGATCTACACGATGCAGAACGCCCACTTTGGTGGAAAACTCGCGGGCTGTACGGTGGAGAGTGGCATCGAGTTCCCCGAGCTGCGGGAGCTTGCGCACGCCTATCGTCTGGACTACTACCGCATCGAGAATGCGGAGATGACGGATGAGGTCGTTGCACGTGCGCTTGCGGACGATGAACCCGCCGTCATTGAGGTGCTGAGCAACCTCAAGACGGAATTTGTCCCAAACATCAAGAGCCGTATGGGGGCGGACGGCAAGATGCAGACCTCCGCGCTTGAGGACATGTTCCCCTTCCTGCCTGAGGCGGAGCACCGCGCGAATATGGCAATCTCGGAGGGATGAGGGCCGTGCGTATTTTGGCAGTCATTCCCGCACGCGGCGGATCGAAGGGCATCCCGCGCAAAAACGTTCGTTTGCTTGCGGGGAAGCCGCTCATCTACTACAGCATCCATACGGCCCTTGCGTGTAATGTGATTACGGATGTCGCTGTGACGACGGACAGCGTAGAGATTGCCGACCTAGCGGAGCAGTACGGGGCTGCGGTTGTGCTCCGTTCCTCTGCACTGGCGGGGGACGATGTGACCATCGATCCTGTTGTCCATCATGCGACCTGTACGATGGAAGCACGCACAGGTACCGCATACGATTTCGTCGTCACGCTTCAGCCGACCACGCCGCTCCTGCGTGCCGAGACCCTTGCACAGGGGCTGGATTATTTCTTTGCGGGTGCATGGGACACTGTTCTCAGTGTTGTGAACAAGCCGCGCCTTCTTTGGGAAAAGCGGGACGGGGAAATCGTTCCGCTTTACGGTGAGCGCAGGAATCGACAGAACCTCCGCCCACAGTACCTTGAGACGGGGGCATTCCTCATCACGGGGCGCGCGTTCGTGACGGCGGACAGCCGCATTGGAAAGCGCGTCTCTGTCTTTGAAACGGATGAGGATGAGAGCGTCGAGCTGCGTACACCGAACGACTGGCTTCTCGCCGAGCATCGACTGCGGCGCAAGCGGATTGTGTTTCGTGTGGACGGCTATACGAAACTCGGGCTGGGACATATCTACAACTGCCTGACGATGGCATACAGCCTCATGATGGAACACGATGTCCTGCTGATTCTGCACGAGCGTTCTGTGGAGGGGCTGCGGAAGGTGCAGGAGTCCCTGCTCCCCTATGTTGTCATTCATGACGATGTGGAGATCGACCGCATCATTGCGGACTACCGCCCCGACATCTGGGTCAATGACTGCCTCAACACAGACGAGGAGTATATCCTGCACCTCAAAGAGCAGATCCCGCGCGTCGTCACTATCGAGGATCTGGGCACGGGCAGCGAGGTGGCGGATGCCGCCGTCAATGCACTCTACATCGAGGCGGGACGTGCCGATCATATCTACAGCGGCTACGAGTACGTCTGTTTGCGCGAGGAGTTCCAGATCGAGCAGCCGCGTGCCTTCTCCGAGGAGGTGCGCTCCGTCATCATCATGTTCGGCGGCACCGATCCTGCGAATCTAAACCGCAAAATCTACCGAAGTCTGCTGAAGTATGCACCGCGCCACCCGGAGATCTGCTTCTCCTTCATCACAGGGGTCGGCTACGACTACGAGGCGCATGGCGTTGTGACGCGCGAGGACTGCAACATCTTCGTTCATCCGAATGTGCCGCGTGTATCGAAATACATGAAGGAAGCCGACCTTGCCATCACCAGTCAGGGACGTGCCATCTTCGAGTTGGCGGCGATGGGCGTACCCGCGATTGTGCTCTCACAAAACAGACGCGAGCAGACCCACCGTTTCGCACAGATGGCGAACGGTTTCATTAATCTCGGCATGGGCGAGGAGGTCGAGCAGTCAATGATCGAAAATACGCTCGACTGGCTCATTCATACACCGTCCGTACGGCGCAATATGCACGAACTCCTTTTGCAGTATCCGCTGCGCGAGGGAGTGGAGCGCGTGCGGGACATCATACTCGGGAGAGGAGGACGTACCTATGGCGTATGATCTGATCGAGCGTCTGCGCACGGGGCGGTTTACCCTGATGGCAGAGATCGGTGTCAACTACTATGACATCGCTGCAAAACTCCATATCTCGCCGATGGAAGCAGCGAAGTACATGATCCTCGCGGCGGCGAATGCGGGCATTCACACGGTAAAGTTCCAGACGTACAAGGCGGAGACGCTCGCCTCAAAATACTCGCCCTCCTACTGGGATACGAGCGAGGAGCCGACTACATCGCAGTATGAGCTGTTCAAGAAATTCGACTCCTTTGGTGCGGATGAGTATCGTGAACTCAGTCATTTTGCGGCGCAGACAGGTGTTGAGTTTTGCTCCACACCGTTCGATTTCGATTCGGCAGACTATCTTGCGGAAGTGATGCAGGTCTATAAGATCTCCTCGTCCGACCTCACAAATCTGCCGTTTATTGAACACATGGCGAAGAAGGGGAAGCCAATCCTGCTCTCGATCGGTGCGGCGAATCTCGATGAGATCGAACGCGCTGTCGCTGTCATCCGCGCTCACAATGACCGCGAACTCGTCCTGCTCCACTGCGTACTTGAGTATCCGACCCCTCAGGAACACGCAAATCTGGCGAAGATCCGCAGCCTGCGAGAACACTTTCCCGATGCCTATATCGGGTATTCTGACCACACGAAGCCCGATATGGATGTCATTAAGACAGCGTATCTCTTGGGAGCGGCCCTTGTTGAAAAGCATTTTACCGTGGATAAGACACTCGTCGGGAACGACCACTATCACGCGATGGATCCCCATGATGCGGAGGAGATTCTACGCGGCATCGCCCATGTGGATACCATCCTCGGCAGTGGGAAACTCGCGGCTCTTCCAACGGAGGCGGCGGCACGGCAGAATGCACGCCGCTCCATCGTTGCACGCGTTCATATTCCTGTGGGGACGAGCATTCGTGCGGACATGCTGACGTGCAAGCGACCCGGAACGGGAATCCCACCCGCACGGATGGAGGAGCTCCTCGGCAGGGTGAGTGCCGTCGATATTGCAGAGGACAGTATTTTGCAGGAAGAAATGTTCGAGGGCGGGGGGCGGCGATGATCCACATAGCGGCATCCATCGACTTTACGAAGATCAGCGCAGAGTACGATGCCTATCTGGCGGTGCTCTGCGCCTCCATTTTGGAGAATACGACGGCAGATGTGACGATCCATGTTTTTTTCATCGGAACGCGTACGGATGACTACTGTGTGCGGCTGACGGCGATGGTGGAACGCTATCGCGCGGTCCTTCGCTGGCATGAGGTGCACATTGACGCAGCGTTCATGGAACTCTCCCACATTCACACATGGACGCCCGTCATTCTGAACAAATTTTACTTCCCGCAGATCCTTTCGGATGTGGAGAAGGTGATCTTCTTCGACCTCGATGTCGTCGTGAAGCGGGATGTGCGCGAACTCTGGGACATCCCGCTGGAGGGATATGCGATTGCAGGCGTACAGTACGCGAACTCCTTTGCGCTGAACCGCGAGTTCAACTCCTACGAGGAGACGCACACCATCGACATGCGTGTCAACGGCGGCATGGTCATTATGAACCTTGCCGAGATCCGGCGCACGTGCGATTTGCTTGCACAGGCAAAGGCATTTGTACGGGAGTATCCCGATGTCAAGGGCGTGGACGAGGTGCTCTTTCACCATCTCTTTTACGCAAAGACAAAGCTCCTGCCCGCGCATTGCCAGCACTTCCTCGGGATGGACGGACTGCTCTTCGACGAGGAAAGCCCTGCGGTGCAGGGTGCCGTGATTGCCATGCACTATGCGTATGAGTCGAAGCCGTTCCACTATGTGAACGGTACGCCCGATCGCTACTTTTGGCAGTATTTCAAATGCACGCCGTTCTGCGAGGAGCATGCCGTAGAGGAATGGTATGCGCGTGTGGGGCTGATGCGCGCGTCACTTGTGAACGGACGGCGGCATATTCGTGCATTCTATGAACGACTGCGGGAGAATCCTGAGATCGTTGTCTTTGGGACGGGGGTCTTTGCACGCAAGCTCGTGCACTATCTCGGGACGCGTGGGATTCCCGTCCATGCATTTTCGGACAACATGGAGGAACATTGGGGGCGGCAGGTGGACGGCCTCGCGGTGCTTTCGCCTGTGGACGGCTTGCAGTGCGGAGCAAAGCGGATCGTGCTGCTCGGCATTATCAATGAGCGCAACAACCGCGCCGTACGCGAGCAGTTCCACGCGGCAGGGCTGCGTGATGGCATTGATTTTTTTGATGCGAAAATCATCTTCGAGGATATTCGCAGGGATTAGGGAGCGTAATGCTTTCCATACAGGAGGATGTTTGATTGTTCGTATATGATGCGCTGGCGAGGGAACGACGCGCTATCGTGATCTTCGGCGCGGGCTTTGTCGGGGAATATATAGGAAAACGGTGCACGGCGGCGGGGATCTCCGTCGCCGCATACTGCGACAATGTATTGGGGCGTACGGGCGGTGATGTATTTGGTCTGCCTGTGCGCACGCTGCCGGCACTGGTCGAGGAATACGGTGAGAAAATCGTATTCCTTGTTTCTGTGCGCGACATAGATACCGTCGTTCAGCAGCTTGCGGCGGCGGGAGACTTTCCGTGGCATCCCGTCTGTGACCTCTATGAACTCTCGGATATTCCGCAAACACTTCCCTTTATGGATCGGCAGAAACTTGAGGCGGCATGGTATGTTCACGATCATTACTGTGATACGGAGCGGTTGACGCTGAATACGCTCGACTTCGTGATTACCGAGCGGTGTTCCCTGCGCTGCCGCGAGTGCTCAAACCTCATGCAGTACTATGAAAAACCGCAGAACTTCGGACTTCCTGCGCTTCAAGAACAGATCGCCCGCCTCCTCACTGTCTATGACGAGGTGTACGAGCTGCGCCTCCTTGGCGGTGAGCCGTTCGTGCATCCCGAGATGAAGGAGATTATTACATTTCTGAACGGACAGGATGCGATCAAACGCCTTTGTATCTACACGAACGCGACCATACTGCCGGGGGATGATGTGTTTGCAGTGATGGCGGAGGGCGGCAAGACATGGTTTTCCGTCAGCGACTATCATGCACTCTCACGGAATCTCACGCCGATGATCGCAAAACTTGAGACATTCGGTATCGGCTATGAACGGAAACCCGTCGACTACTGGACGCGCTGCGCCTCGTTTGAAAAACACAATCGCACGCCGGCGGAGAACCGCCGTATCTTCTACGAATGCTGTGCGAAGGATCTTCTGACCCTCCTTGGCGGGCGGCTCTATCCCTGTCCATTTATTGCGAATGCGATGAATCTCAAGGGCATCCCCGCCGCACAGTGCGACTATGTCGACCTGATGGCAGATAAAAGCGCAGAGGAATTGCGAACGGAACTGCGTGCAAAGCTGAAGAACCGTCCGTACTATGTTTCTTGCGACTACTGCCTCGGTCGCCCCGCCGTTGCGTTTGTGCGGGAAGAGGACAAGATCCCGCCGAACGAGCAGACCGCGGCGGCACTGCCGTATCGGCGGCTGGAGGTGATGGCAGATGGCTGACACAGACTATCAGGCGAAGATTGGGACGGGGCGCGATGAGAATCGCACCCCGCTCTGGCAGGTCGTGCCGATTCCCGTGCCGTTCTCGGTTGGCATCACCGTGAGCGACTTCTGCAACTTCAAGTGCATCTACTGCAACCACTCGATTCCGAACGCGATCAAGAATCCGAAGATGATGACGTATGATATGTTTTGCGAGATCGCAGAGCAGCTTGAGGAGTTCTACCGTGTGCGTGGGATGGGGCGCACGAAAAACCTGCGTATGTGGGGGTATGGAGAACCCTTGATGAACAAAGACCTCCCGCGTATGATAAGCTATGCACGGGAACGCGAACTCTCCGACCGCGTGGAGATCACAACGAATGCGAGCCTGCTGACGCATGAGATCTCAGATGCACTCATCGACGCGGGGCTGACGCGCATGATCGTCTCCGTGCAGGGCGTGACCGAGGCGAAGTACAAGGACACATGCGGCTATCGGATCGACTATCCGCGCCTGTTGGAGGAGCTTTCCTATTTCTATGCGCATCGGAGAAACTGCAAAGTGTTCATCAAGACGGTGGATGTGGCACTCGACAATGCAGAAGAACATGAGCTGTTCTATGAGATGTTCGGTTCCGTCTGCGACGAAATGGGCATCGAGCATATCTTTGCCGCATTTGAGGGCGTGGACTATGCGAGCATCCGTCCGGAGTCGGACGGGAGAACCCGCTATCAGTATGATTATAAAGAAAAGCTCGTCTGTGATTCGCTGTTCAGCCTTATCAACATCCAGACAAATGGAGACGTGGACTGCTGCGGGTGTAAATATCCGCCGCTGCCGATCGGCAACATTTACAGAGCCCGACTCAAGGATATATGGAACGGCGAAATCCACCGAAAATATATGGAGCTGCACCTCACAGGGCACTATCGTAAGATTCCCTCCTGCAATGGATGCGAATCTATGCAGTTCAATGGGCATCCAATGGACAATCTCGACGACCATAGAGAAGAAGTACTCCCGAGAATAAGAGCATTTGGAAAGGACATGCCATGATAAAGCGCTGCTGCCCCGTCTGCGTGGGGGAGGAAACGAAAAAGGTCTTTCATCGGGATTTTGGCGGCATGGAGAGCATCGTGCCGTTCTCCGGCTACGATGTCGTGCAGTGCACGCGCTGCGGAGCGTTCTATGCGGATAACATCGGGGAGACGATGCCGCTCATGCACTACTATGAGATGATGTCGAAGTACGAGACGGAGGCGTTCTCCGTGTCGCGGGAGGCTCTGGCGGAGTATGCGTTTGCCATCGGTTTCCTGCGCGGTCATATTGCGCCGGAGCAATCCATTATCGACATTGGCTGCGGCAACGGTGCGATGCTGCACATGCTGCAGGAACAGGGATTTCGGAATCTCACGGGACTGGAACCGTCGGAGAAGAACTGCCGCGGCATCATGGAGCGATGGGGGATTCGTGCCGTAGCGGGCGCACTCGGGGAGGACATACCGCCGCTTGTCGGTGAGACGTTCGACGTTGTTCTAATGGAGGGGGTGCTTGAACATCTCATTGATGTTCAGGGGAACGTGAGAGATGCACTTGCCTATCTCAAAAAGGACGGTGCACTCTATCTCAATGTGCCTGATCTCGCCGCGTTTCCTGACTGTCATGACCTCTATCAACAGTTCAGTGTCGAGCATGTGAACTTCTTTAGCCTTTCGTCCATGCAGAATCTCATGGGGGCATTCGGTATGACCTGTGTGGGTTATGACCGCAACGGCTACGGCGTATTCACGCTCTGGAGGCACGTCTCGGAGGGTGTGCCCGCACGCACATTCGATCACGCGGGCACGGTGGATATGCGCACCTATCTGGCGGGGGCGGAACAGCTCGCCGCTCAGATGAAAGACCGCCTTGCGTCGTATCGCGGACGCGAAGTCTATGTCTGGGCGGCCGGGACACATACGGCGATGCTCTATCAGCTAGGGCTGCTTGACGGTATTCATGTGCGGGCAATCATCGACTCGAATGCGAACTATCAGGGTAAAGAGATCTACGGTGTGCCTGTCATCGCCCCGCAGGAGCTCGCGGCGCGTGAACCTCTCCCCATCATTATCTCCTCCCAGCTCGCACAGGATGCAATCCACACACAGATCAAAGAGAAGATGGGGCTGCCAAACGAGGTGGTACGGCTGTACTGAGGTGCAATCCTCTGCACCATGAAGGGAGCAACCTTGACAAACTACATCGTCACAGGCGCGGCGGGATTTCTCGGCTGCAATCTCACGGAGCGGCTGATGCAGGAAGAGGATGCACATATCTACGCCGTTGTGCGTCTGAACTCGCCACACAATGCCCGCCTTGCGCCGTCGGAGCGGCTGACACTTGTCCCCGCCGACCTGTCGGAATATGCACGCCTTGATGAGATGATTGAGGAAGCGTGCAATGTGTTCTTTCATCTCGCGTGGCAGGGGGAACGCTATGACTTTGCAGCACAGTACGGGAACATCGCGGACACGCTCGGTGCACTCGAAGCGGCAGCGCGTCTTGGCTGCAAACGGTTCATCTGTACGGGGTCGCAGGCAGAGTACGGGCGGCAGACCGCACTTATCACGGAGGAGACTTGTCCGCACCCCGCCGATGCGTACGGTGCTGCAAAGCTCGCCGCCTGTGCGCTCTCGCGGCAGCGCGCGGCAGATCTCGGTGTCGCGTGGATCTGGGGGCGTGTGTTCAGTCTCTATGGACGGTATGAACCGGAGGGGCGGATGCTGCCCGCGCTCGTTCATGCGCTCAGAGCGGGAGAGACTTTTTCGCTTTCTTCCTCGGCGGCGCAGAACTGGGACTATCTCTATGCGGCGGACGCAGCGGATGCGCTCCTTGCACTTGCCAAACGGGGGCGTGCGGGCGAGATCTACAACATCGCGCATGGCGGCTATCGTCCTCTGCGGGACTATATCGAAGAGGCACGGGCAGTGCTTGCTCCGCAGTGTGATGTTGCGTATGGCACAGCGGATGCGGATGTGTTTTCCCTTCAACCGTCTGTGGAGAAGATTTGCCGTGATACGGGGTGGTTGGCAACGACAGATTTTGAAGGCGGCATGCAGAAAATTTTGTTGATATAAAATCTGTATCTATGATTTATAATATAGTTGTAATGATTTCAATAAAGCCTGTTGTTATACTAAACTAAAGGGAGCGATATTTATGTGCGAGCCGGCAAAAGTAAAATTGGAAATTGAAGTGACCAAGGATGACATGAAAGCCATAACGGCAGATACGGTGATTTTTGAAGAAACAGATGGTTATGTTGTTATGGGGTTTTTGCAAACCTATTCACCCAGTAAGGATGAAGAGGGCGCATATACGCGCAGAGCGCAAGTCGTTTCGCGCATCGCCTTATCATGGGAGCAATTTGCTCGCCTGATTCCACGCATGGCCGACTATGCGCAGAAAACACAGGAAAAAGCAGAGGCGAATCACAAAGCGGCATTGAAGATTATGCGCGGTATTTCAAAAGAGAGCGGGCAATAAAATGACGACTGAGGATGTTGAAATCCGTTGGAGTACCGTAGATCCTCAACAGCATGAGGTCGTTCTCAAGACAGATACATATCAGGCGCATATCATAGACGACCATAGTGAAAAAGACAGTGAGCAAAGAGAAGAAATTGAAAAACAGGCAAAGCGTACCATTGAAAACCCCTATGTAATCTTGCAGTCTAAACAGGCTCAAACACGTTCAGAATATATTAACCTGATTATTATTCCGGATGAGGATAAACAAAAACTGCGATGCTTAACTGTGATTGTGGATAGAAGTACCAGCCCTTATGAAGTTGTTACGTGGATTCCTCAAAACAAATTAAAGAAAAATTTTTTGGAAGAGGAGGTCATTTATGATGGAGAAAATAACAGCTTATCCGGTGAATAAGTACGATGCACGTCATGATGTCCTCCATATATTTTTAGGAAGTTCGCATGATTCCTATGGAGATGAGGAACTTCCGGGAATTTATGTCAATCGGGATGAGAATAGTAATAAAATAGTGGGATTTACTATTTTAGACTATTCCAAGCAGAGAGGGGTGGCAAAAAAACAATATCCACAATATGAGTTTCCTGCACTATAAGAAACACGTTGAATCTGAGGAGGCAAATGCCTCCTTTTATTCATATCAATGTATACGCAAAAGATGATGAGATGGAGAACGCGCTGAATTTATCAGTGCTTCCTCAATGTTGATGTATGGGAGAGCAAAATGACTGAGCAGGAGATGCGCGGGGAGATTCTTACGCTGGTACGGGCGTATGCTGAGAGATATCATACGCCGAAGGAGGGCTTTGCGCCGGGGGATCGGCTGCCGTATGCGGCACGCGTCTACGATCATGAGGAGATGGAGAACCTTGTAGAGAGTGCGCTTGAGTTCTGGCTGACGGCAGGGCACTATACGGAGGAATTCGAACACGGTCTTGCGGATTTCTTAGGTGTGAAGCACTGTTCGCTCGTCAATTCGGGTTCGTCGGCAAATCTTCTTGCCTTTATGGCGCTCACCTCCCCGCTCCTCGGGGAGCGTGCTGTGCGGCGCGGCGATGAGGTTATCACGGTCGCGGCGGGGTTTCCGACAACGGTTGCGCCGATCATTCAGTACGGCGCGGTACCCGTATTTGTGGATGTGACACTGCCGACGTACAATGTGGATGTCAGTCTCCTTGAGGGGGCACGCTCAGAGCGGACAAAGGCGGTCATGATTGCACACACCCTCGGCAACCCGTTCGATCTGGCGGCGGCGAAGGCGTTCTGTGACGCGCACAACCTGTGGCTTGTCGAGGACAACTGCGACGCGCTCGGGTCGCAGTATACGCTGCATGGAAAGACACGCTATACGGGGACGATCGGCGACATCGGTACATCGAGCTTCTATCCGCCGCATCATATGACGATGGGCGAGGGCGGCGCGGTCTATACGAATGATGCACTGCTGCACCGCATCGTGCGCTCCCTGCGTGACTGGGGGCGTGACTGCATCTGTGCGTCAGGGCAGGACAATCTCTGCGGTCGCCGTTTCGATCGGCAGGACGGAGAGCTGCCGCGTGGCTACGATCATAAATATGTCTATTCGCATTTCGGCTATAATCTGAAGGCGACGGATCTACAGGCGGCAATCGGCGTGGCGCAGCTGAAGAAGCTGCCGTCCTTTGTGGAGCGGCGGAGGTATAACTTTGCTCGTCTGCGTGCCGCACTCGCGGATATGGAGCAGTTCTTTGTCCTGCCGGAGGCGACAGAGAACACAGCTCCGAGCTGGTTTGGCTTCCTGCTGACCTGCCGCGAAGGTATCGGTCGCGCAAAGATTGTACGCTATATTGAGGAGCATGGCATTCAGACGCGGATGCTCTTTGCGGGCAATCTGACGAAGCATCCGTGCTTTGACGAGATGCGGGCATCGGGCGAGGGCTATCGAATCGTGGGGGCACTCACAGAGACCGACCGCATTATGAATGATACGTTCTGGCTCGGGGTCTACCCGGGGTTGACGGATGAGAAGATCGACTATATGGCGCAGACGGTAAAGGCTGCGGTGCGCGTGTAGCTGCTGTAAGCGTGAAAGGAAGCAAGCAATGGAACAGGAACAGATGCGGTCGTTGCTGAATATATCTGTGGAGGCGGCGACCCATATCAAGGGGGTTCTCGCGCGGGGGGAGAGTGAACCTGCGCTTGAGGAAATCGTGGACAATCTCGTACAGATCGCGGCACACATCGAAACGGCAACGGTGGATGCCGCCGGCCTGATGCAGAAGGTGCATCTGTATGCAAAGAACGTGCAGGCTTCTGTGGACGATATCCGTTGTGGGCGGACGGCATTGGAATGCGGGGTCTTGTGGGAGATTCACCCGTTCGTTGTAGAGATGCAGCGGCTTTGGCATCTTGTGACGGAGGTGCTTTCGGATGCGTCAGCGCGGGCAGGGCATCAGGAGCGGTTGATGCAGGCGATGAAGGACGTACACGGTGAGCCCCGCGCGCATTATCCGTATGATGTGTCGATTGTCCTTTGTGCCTACAATAAATTGGAGTATACGAAAAAAGCCGTTGAAAGCATTTTTGCCCATACGGATTTTTCAAGCGGCAGGATTGAGCTCATTACGATCAACAACGGTTCGGATGATGGCACACGGGAATACTTTGAGAGTTTGCCGCATACGAAAAAGATCAATTTGAAGTACAATATTCTTAGCTTTAATGCGGCGCAGCATATTGTGGAGGGGCGGTACTACGTCGGATTCTCCAACGATGTCGTTGCCACACCACATTGGTTGGAGCATCTGCTCAGGGCGATGGAGTCAGATGAACGTATTGCAATGGCTGTTCCCACTTGCAACGAGGAGAGCATAACGAATGACCAAGGTGTCCCTGTTCCCTATGCCAATACGTTTGAGGGGATGCGAGCAATGCAGGAATTTGCGGCAGCGCACAATCATCTCGATCCCGCCCTTTGGGAAGAGCGGAGCGTATTGATGCCCTTCCTTGCCATTACCCGCTCGGATGTCTACAAGTTGGGGCTGATCGATCCGATCTATACGCGGGGGGAGTTCGTGGACGATGATCTCTCTACGCTTCTTCGTCGCACGGGATGGCGACAACTGCTTCTGAAAGACACCTTCGTGCATCATTTCGGCGGCGTGACCCTTGGTGCGGATCGCTACAAGGGGGCTGGCAATGCGATCGCCGAGATGCGCCGTGTCTACTATGATAAGTGGGGGGTAGATGCATGGGAATCTCGTGGCGGATTCGTCGGTCTTGAGAATGTGCAGACGTGGCATGATTTTCGTGCGGATGAGCGCGTACTGATCCTGGAGCCGCGTTTTGGCGATCTTGCCTGTGGTTTGCTCAATGAATATCGGCGGAGCGGTTTTGTGCCCCATATGACAGCGGCTGTTTTTGATGAACGCTATCTGCCGGATACAAACTACATCTTTGATGAGACGCTGATGGTGAGGAGCATTGGTGATGTCGGTGCAAAGTGCGAGGGTAGATACAACATCATATCTGCGGGGGGGTATCTGGACGAGCTGCCGACAACGGATGTGGTTGCGGATCTGGAGCGGCTCTATACGCTCCTTGCTCCGGGAGGGATTATTATTCTGCCCGTGCGGAATCCGGGCAGCGCGTACGAGCTGGACTGCATGATGCACGCGGGGACGCGCGATGTGTATGAGCCAAAGGCGGCGCACTATGCGGTGATCCCCTATCGCCGACTCTTGGAAAGGCTTCATGCACACCCATTGCTGCATACATATCAGATTCACTCCATCTCGATGAAAGCGGACGAGGAACTCGTGCGCCGCATGAAGCCGCTGCTTCGCCATGATGAGGATGCTCCGGCGGATTTGGAGATGAGTCTCTCGGTTCGGATGTTCTTCCTCGGTATTTCCAAACAATAGGAATCGCTGATAAAATGAAGCCCCCTGCTTTTATTGAACAGCGCAAACAAAAAACGGAGGTTAGATCTCCGTTTTTCGTTTGCGCTGCGGACGGATGGTGATGAGGAAGGCGGTGGCGTAGGCGGTGATGGGGATGGCGCAGAGGAGGCCG
>ERZ773035.1348-NODE-1348-length-17867-cov-3.493151_pt1 | contig 17867 bp, 19 predicted proteins | sample MGYA00511487_ERZ773035 | MGnify/ENA primary metagenome ERZ773035 (study PRJEB29015, sample SAMEA2737985) | human oral metagenome | biome: human oral; feature: human-associated habitat; material: dental | place: China | collected 2024 ...
TTGCATAGACACGCCCAGCAGTGCGAAAACTGCCCGCACTTCACTTTTAGAAATCCTGCCGAAAGTAGAACACATCGGAATGGAAGTAGAAAACAAGATTTGTAATCTTTCTAAGACTAAACGTTATTTGTTTAGCGATTTAACCGAATTTGTTGATAAGTTGCCTGATGATAACTTAAAAAACAATCTGTTTGATATTGTTTGGCAAATTCAAACACTTGATGATTGTATTTCTGAATGTATGAAAGCTGAAGACTTCCATAATTTAGATAATTTCATCTATTATGCTAAAAAAATATTAACTCAAAAAAGTGCGTAACTATGAAAGAGTTAATAAAAATCACTGAACAAAATGGCAATCAAGTAGTGTCTATGAAAGACCTCTATACATTTTTAGAAGTTAGAGAAAATTGGACAGACTGGACTAAAAGAATGTTAGGGTATGGTTTTGACGAAAATATTGATTATGAGGCGGTTTCGGTTTTCAGACATCACCCTAACGGCATAGGTGGTACAACCGTAAAAGACTACGCTCTTACATTGGATTGCGCCAAAGAAATTGCAATGTTACAACGTTCTGAAAGGGGTAAAATGGCACGTCAATATTTTATTGAGTGTGAAAAGCAATTAAGAAGTGGTAAGTTTGCATTACCTACTACCTACAAAGAGGCTTTACAGTCTCTTTTAGAAGAAGTAGAAGCTAAAGAGCGACTACAAGAGCAAAATGACTTGCAACGTATCGAGTTACAAAATCAAGCCCCAAAGGTAGCGTATTACAATGAGGTACTAACATCTCAAAGCACTTATAACGCTAACCAAATAGCAAAAGAACTTGGTATGAGTGCTGAATCAATGAATAAGCTTTTGCACAAATTAGAAGTACAGTATAAACAGGGCGGTCAATGGTTGTTATATCGCCCTCATCAAAACAAAGGGTACACCAAAACAATCACCCACACGTACACTAATAGTCAAGGGCAAACCTGCTCAAGAATGTCCACCGTATGGACTGAAAAAGGTCGTGAGTTCATACACTCAATAATTCAATAAAAAAAGCCCCAATCAAGGGGCTTTTTTATGTACGCATTTTTATTCCTTTGGTGGTAAGTTCGTCTATACCACGTTTCATTCCTGCTATATCCTTTTTCATTTCGTGTAATTGGTAAGTGTTTGTTTCAATTCCTGCAAGGTGTTGTAACTGCTGGGCTAAGTTGCTTTTGAGTGTTTCAAATGAATTTGTAAACCCTTTGTAGTACTCGATAGCTTGTAGTATGCCGTCTTTGGTCTGTTTTTGCAACTCTGTCTGTAACCTATCTTGTCCTAACAATTCGTCTCCTGTGTCTTGGCTCATTCGCATATACCCTTTTTCTGTAGATTTGCGTTGCTCATTAAGGAAGTCAAAGCCTATATTACTACTCATATTGTTCCAGTCTTTTAGGAATTGTTGCATTTCTCCTATTTTCCCTTTCATAGCATTGCCAAAATCGCCTACAAGTTGAGAGGATTGACGTGCAAAACCTTCGCTATTACCTATGTTGCGCTCACCAGCATCTTTGAGTTTTTTTTGTAAATCTTTGAAAGCATCTGCTACATATAACTCATATACCATCTGCTTTCCTAATTTGCCTATTATATTCCCTACTGATTTAGCAAAACTTTCAAAAGCGTCTTCTCCATTCTGAAGAGCGGTATATACGCTATTAGTAATATCCTTGCCGAGTTCTCCAAAGGTACTCTGTATATAGTCTTCAAACTTCTTTTGAGACTCTTGCGCTCGCTCGTAACTATCGATAATATCTTGTAGGGCTTGCTTTCCACTCTCTCCAAACTCTCCATATTTTACAATACTTTTAGCTAAATCGGCATCAAGTTCTCCATTAGCCTTGATTAATTTAGGGTGGACATCTATAATACTTTTCCAAATTGTATGTGATTTTTTCCACCACAAAATCCCAGTGGTATAGCTGCCGTCTGCTACCTTTATATTTTCGAGTTTGCTCTGTTTTGCTACTAACTCATTCCTATTTTTTAACCACTCTTTTTGACTTGATTTTGAAAAAGGATTAAACCCTTTTTCTGTTTGTCCTTTAAGGTAATCTCTTCTTTCTTTAGACAGTCCGCTTGTGATGTCTTTTTGTAAGGAGTCCCACTGGGTTTTATACTCTTTTAAATAGCCTAAAGCAGTAGCAACTTCTTTTGTCCCAAATACAGAAGTATTCTCCTTGTGTAGCATTCGCTCTTCGTATAAAAGTCTGTTGTACTCGCTTTGCTGATTTATCTTAGAGTTGGCTATTTCTTGTAGCTTCTTTTCGTGCTCCATACGTGCTTTTGCAGCACTCTCAAATCCTGATGTTAGTAATCCTACAGCTGCGCCTATGGCTGCTCCCCAGCCTCCTCCTATTTGTCCTCCCATTTGGGCGAACGAAGCTGTTCTATTGAGTACATTACTAACGTTTTGCATTGTTTGCCCTATACGCTTCAGACTTTCGTTGCCTGTGCTTTGTCCTAATCGTTCAAACTCTTGTCCTAATTGGGCAAACTCACCTGTGATTGATTGCGCAGAGGAAAGCATACCATTGAAGGCTTCTTGCCATTCAGCGGTGTTTGGTTTGGCTTGAACCATTTTCTTTATGTTTGCTCCAAGTCTGCCAAAAGTGGTGTCGCTTCGCTCGGCGGTATCTCTTACTTGTTCTATCTGCTGGCGGAGGTTCTTAATGAACTCTACATTGGCATTGTCGCTCATATCGAGGGTGCTTGCTAAGGCATCTATCTCGGCTTCAGCATCTGTAATTGTTTGACGTATTTCCTTGACGGTCTTTTTGCGTAGGTTGTCAAACAACTTCGCAATGGCTGTACCTTCTTTTTTGTGCAGTATGTCCAGCTTCTTAAGTTCACGAGCCTTTTCGTCTTGTGCTTTTTTGACTTGTGGAGCGTCTGCCCCTAATTTGGCTTGTAGGGCTGCTATATCGGCATTGTATTTCTCCTCAATGGCTTTACGCTGGTCGGTGTAGGTTTGGTACTTTTCTAACAGCTCTTTATACACTTGTTCCTGCTGAATACGTTGGTGCTCGGCATTGGAGGCTAAAAGGTTCTTTTCATTTTCAGCAAGGCGGGCTTTCTCGGCATTGATGGCTTCGGTATTGGTGTCAAAATCTTGTCCTTTTTTCCATTTGCCCGCTGCTTCGGCTTTTTGCTTTTCGTTCTCAATGAAGGCGGCTAATTGGTCTTCGGAGCGCCTTCTTATCTCCTCTTCTTGCTTGTCGTACTCTAATTGAATAATAGCAAGGCGTTTGTCCACCCCCTCTTGCATTATCTTGATACGGGCTTCTTCTTGCCTAAATAGGTCGTCTTGGATTTGTCGCTGGTGGTCTTGTTGGGCTTTTTCGGTGTCGAACTCTGGGAGGGTTTCTTTTTTGGCTTTTGCTGTGGCTTTTTTGCTTTGCTCGTTGTACTCACCTTTTAGCTTTTCATCAATAATCTTTTTTTCCTTTTGTAGTTTGTTTAATTCGTCTTTGTCGGCTTGTGTTTGCCCGCTTTTGGATTGTATAGCATTTATTTTAGCAGCTAATTCCTTTTGTTTAGCTAATAATTCATTACGCGTGTCAATAACTTTATTGCGCTCTTTTTCTGCTTCTTCTAATTGCTTGGCTTTGCTAATGATAAGCCCTAAATCGGCATCAGAAAAATTTTCATAGCCCGTAGTGGCAAGCGGTGATAGGGTGGTTTTGCGTATATACTGCTTTTCGCCTTCTTTTAAAAGGTTTTGGTTTTTGGCTTGCTTAGCGTTATGCCTACGATTGTATTCCTCAATCATTAGCTTGCGCTCTTTTGCTTGTTCATCTGCTGATAGTTCGGCTATATCATCAATGCGTTTTAAAGTAGATTGCCAAGCGTGTTGTTTGGTAGCTTTGTCAATCTGAATATTTATACCTTGTATTTGCTTGTTAAACTCAGCTATTTCAGCAGGATTAGCAGACACTCGTTTTTTAGCTTCTAACCCACGTTTTTGTACTTGCAACCGCTCTATATAGTCTTTATCCATTTTAAGGTCTTTTTCCTTTTGGACATTGTTTAGTTCTTTGAGAGCGTTTGATATATTGCGAATAAGTTCCTCTTCGGTTTTGTACTTACTGAATATGTCGGGGTATATATCTTTTAGCTTATTGAGGGCATTTAAGCGTTGCCCTTTGGCTGCATTTTCGTCTTTTACTACCTCGATGAGTTTGTCGATTTCGTTGCGTTCCTCTTGTAGTAGGTTCTTTTGGCGTTCTTGTTCTTCGTTGAAGGCTTTTTGTGCTTTTTCGGCTATGGATACTTCTTTGTTGAACATCACCATATACGATACTAATCCTACCAATGCGGTGGCTACCAATACATAAGGGTTGGCTTTCATAGCAGCATTGAGGGCTTTGGTGGCTGTTGTTGCTATATTAGTAGCGGTGGTTTGTATGCCTTTGGCGACGGCATCGGCACGAGCCGCTACTGCCCAGCTGCGTGTAAGGGTGATATTGACGATAACAGCTGCTCTGTATGCTCCGTAGGTAGTGATAAGCCCTGCAATGAGTTTGCCGAGTGTTTGATAATTTTCGACCAAGAAAGACACGCTCGATATAGCCCCAGATACCGCACCTTCGCTGGCTTTTCCTATCTCATTGAGCATTTGGTCGAAGTTGTCTTGCAGGTTGGATATTTGTCCGCCTAATGACTTGCTTTGCTCTGCCATTAGGTTGAAGAATAAGCCACCTTCGCTGGTCATATTCTTGATAACGGCTTGTACTTCGGGGAAGCCTATTTTGCCTGCGCTAACCATATCTTTGATTTCGGTTTCGCTCTTGCCTACGACTTTGCTTAGTTCGGCTATGATAGGAATACCGGCGTTCATAAACTGGTATAGGTCGTTGGTCATTAGCTTGCCTTGTGCTTTGACTTGCCCATATACGTGAATGAGTTGCCCCATAGGTACGCCTAATCCTGCGGCTACATCGCCCATACGGCGAAGGGTTTCGGTTACCTCCTGAGCGGGTACTTGAAAGGCAAGTAAGCGTTTAGCTCCTTCAGATACTTCTTGTAATCCGAAAGGGGTTTTAGCAGCTAAATCAGTCATTTGTGCCATTAGGGCGTTGGCTTTTTCCTTGCTTTTGAGCATTGTGCCAAAAGATATTTCGAGTTGCTGAAATTCGGAGCGTACGGCTACCATTTGGCTAATGAAGGATTGCGCGCCTTGTAGGGTGAAATAGGCGGTTGCGCCTTTGAGGAGGGTTTGCCATACATCGGCTTGCTTTTTGCCCTCTTCAACGGCTTTGCGTGTCATCTGCTCGAATTGCTTCTTGATAGCCTCAACATCTTTTTGTATCTGTGATTGGTCTGCTCTTACTTGGAATAATAGAGCTCCGTCTTGTGGTTGCATATTAGATAGGTTATTGGGTGAATTGTTTTATTCCTTTGAGAAAGTCCCCATAATTGGTACGTTTTTCTGACTTTTGAGGTGCTTTTTTTGTGTCTTTATCCTTATCATAATCATAAGAGGGGATAACGGCACTATAAAGCATTACATTGGCATAGCTTATCTCTTTCAGCACGTAATCGAAGGTGAGCCCGTACTGCTTGGCGAATGAGCCTACAAGTCCCCAGATGCTGTCGTTTCGTTCTCCACTTCCTTCGTTGGCTTGGTTATCATCATTCCTTTGAGGGAAGTGGTAATGACGAAAAAAGGGCGTATATCCATTTGTGCTAACATATTAAAGAACGCTGCAGATACTTCGGTAATAGGGGTGTTAATGAGTTTATTTGCCAGCAATTCGCCTTTGGTTATATCTTTCTTTTTGCGCCAAAACTGCCATTTAGGATAGGTAACTACTTCAGTAAATTTTTTACCTAATACAATTACTGATATAGCCCACGCTATATTCTCATATTCTTCAGCATTATGTACTATTGAGCCTAATATATTAGTCTCATTAATGGTGTCGGTAGGTATTTTGCTGATGTACTTTGAAGCTCTTACAAGTGTAAAAATAGAGGGCGGAGCGACTTTATACGCTTCGCCCCCAATGGTTACTGTTGTAGGTTCTTCAAGTAGGGTTTGTGCTACTTTTTCTTCCATAGGTTACGCTACTTTTTCGATGGTGAAAAATGGTTTACCAACACCAGGGCTAATGATAGTAATCTCAAGTTCGAGATTATACCCTTCTGACTCGCTAAATACTAAAGTAGCCGCAACAGAGCAATATGGTATATCTACTTTTTCTGCTCCTGACACTTTAGGAACGAGCGATACGGATTGGTTTTTGCTTGATACGAAAGAATTTACAGCAAGTTTGTCGCCTATTTCTGTTACGTCCCAAACTTCAGCAAGTAAAGCCTTGTTAAGGTTCTTGGCGGTACATTTTATTTTAAATGTAGGTTCGCCTTTCATTTGGTCAATGGTTTTACCTCCAATGGCTACCCATTTATACACTTTTCCGTCTTCTTTTTCCCAAGAAAGACTATCTTCTTTGATTATCCCTAATGTTTTTAGGGTTGTTGCCATAGTGTTTCCTGCTCCTGGTGTGCCGAATTTAACTTCTACTTCACCCCAAGCGGTGGCGTTATTGTCTACGTATGCCATAATTTTTAATTATTAAATGTGTTATATCTGAATTTTACTTTTGCGTTGATGAAAAACTGCTTAATGTCCGTGTCCTCAAAGGTTTGTATAAGCTGGTGCAATGTTAGCCTATAGTTGCGAAGGACTGTTTTGGACTCCTCAATAATAGGCATTAAAGCACGCTCGATAGCATCACAACGTACAAAGTTTTTCCTATATTGATTATCGTTATTTTTGACCGTAGGGACAAAAATATTGATGTTAATCACCCCTGTTTGGTATTGACCGTCTAACCCAGTAAGGAATGATATTACACAATCCTCTTTTTGTGAGTTCAAAGGACGTACGCCTGAACGGTAAGTTTGCCCATTGATAAGTAGGTTTATCTTATCCTTAAAGTACTTATATAGGTCGGCTTCTATTTGTGAGGCTGTTTTCTTCATTGTGATAATGCTTTTAAGAGTTTAGGAACTTCCCGCTCAGCTAAGAGTTCGGCAGAAGTAAGTACATTGTAATTACGTGCTTCTACATAGCTTGCGTACTTCATTCCTGCAACCACGACAAGCACAAAACCCTTTGGATATTGAGATGTTACCTTATTGATAAACGCTTCACCCTCTTTTTGTCCATTACCTCCTGACTTTGTAAGCTGAAATCCTCCTTTTTCAATAGGCTTGCCGTCTTTCAAAACAACATACCCAATCGACGAACGAAGGTTACCAGTCCTATCCTGATAGCTACCATACTCACGTGCTTCATTGATACACTTTTCACCTACAAAGCGCAGGATACGAACGATTTTCTCTTCGTATTTAGCTATCTTTTCTTGGAGCATACGCTTTATATCTGCGGGTGTGAATTGTGGTGTTATCATACGAATATACGGCAATGGAAATAATCAGTGGAAAAACGAATTACCTGTTTCTCAAGGCGGATATTACCCTCGGTATCTACTACCTGAACCGTGGTGCCTGCTGTTATGGTAGGCGTTCCTTTTGGCGCATAGATAGTAGCGGTACAATCAAATATTTGTCCGTCTACTTTGCTTATCTTTTGCCCCGCTCCTGCTATTTCATCACGGCATACGCCTATCTCTTGCCACTCAATAGGGTCGGTAGGATAAATAGGTATGCCATTTTCATCAATAGTAGGCTCTTGCGATACTTTCACCTTCAATAGGTACGGGTATATTTTCATTTCCTTGCAGTATTTTAGAATAAGTGAGTAATATCTCTTACAGTGGCTTTTTCCTCCAACAAATTCACCCTGCCGAGTTGCTTACAAAGCAAATTGTAAAAGGCAGTAATAGCTGATTTGTCGTAAGAAAAGGATAAACCACCTTCAGAAAAGGACACTGGTCGCAATAAGAGTTCAGGAATGAGATTGTAGAAAAACAGCTTTGTCTTTCGTTCATTCTCATCGTTAAACTCATCAGAAAGCCCCAATCCTACTCGCTGCATTTCGGCAATGAGTAGGGTGGTGGGGTATTCCACGTTCCATAGTTTCAGTTTCTCATCTATGTACGCTTGTGCGGTCATCGTTAGCTTAATTTGGTTTTCAAAATAAGTTTACGACTTACATTGTTAAGCACTGGTGTAGCGAATGCTGTTGCCTTTGTAGAAAGCTTTTCAGGGTCTTGTTCCGCCCAAGTGCTTACCAAAATAAATCTGTCAGAAATTACCTTAGTAGTAACTTCATCTTTACGACTGAAAGCAGATGTTATGGTGTAATATGTTTCACCAATGTGAGCATCGTCAGTAAAGTGGATATTACCCAATTCCCAACCGCTGGTGGTGGTTTTAACACCTGAATTTGACTCTTCACTTACATAGCTTTCCCAAATTATTACTTCAGGAAGTCCGTGTGCTCTTAGCGTTTCATTAAGTTGTGCCAAGGTAGGCTCTTGTGCTACACTAAGAGCGTTTTGAGCAAAGGAAGCTGTGAATTTAACTACGCTTACTGATTTTACCATTTGGAAGAATGTAGGTCTGTCCATAATAGCGTAAGCGTAACGGAAACCTTTCTTAACAGCCTCCTCTTGTACTTTTCTAAAGTCAGCAATAGGGTCAAATGTAGCTGCATTGGCTGACAAGAACCAGTCTTTTTCAGTGTTTTTACTTCCTACTCCAAATTTTATTTTAGCCCCTGCCATAAGAGTATATTCTCCTTTGGAAACTGCTTGTTTAGCGAGTAATTCCAATCGAGCATTTATTCCATTGACACAAAAGACAGGGTCTTCATAAATAGATTTTAGAATTTCTTTATAAGCACTTGAGTCTTCATCTCCATAAAGTCTTGAAATCGCACGTATATTATCCAAACGGATAGTATCACGCTCGGTCATATCACGGGCTATTTCTATCTTAGGAATTTCTCCCTTTATTTTCTCAACAAAATCACGTCCTTTACGTGGTGATTTTGAGCCAATAGCCACAATTTCAGCAGCGACTTTATTATCGGCGTTTTTCTCAATAGAAGCCCAGTCTAATGTTGTATTGAACTTCAAAGGGAAATAGTTACGATATTGCAAGTCGCCTAACGAATTGTTATTTACTGCCCATTGCAAATCAGCTTCGCGAAATTCTGGAAAGATGTTTACAGCATTAATTGTATTTGCCATTTGTTTATTGTTTTAAAGATTAATAAAAAGTGATACGAGGGAGTACTTTCTTAACGAATGCTATCCCTGCCTTTTCTTTGTCAGGCAATGCTTCAGTGCGTGCTGTTCCTGAAATTACTACGGCTACCATAGGGAAATCATCAAGGACAATATCCTCCGCTGTTAGTCCGATAGCTGTTGCGATATTGCTATCGGTAAAAGTGTCATTAACAGGCTTGAAAGACTCATCATTGTGAGGAATGAGTAATGTGCCTGCTGGTATAATGCCATCGGTAAAGCGTTTTTTAGCCTCAACAGCATTAATAAGCACACCCGCTGGACGGGTTGCTACTACGTGGTCGAATACTACGATTTGACGACCTGCGGTTTGTTTAGTTATCTGTTTCATTGTCTTTTAAATAACTCTTGTATTTCTTTGGAAGGTTCATTTTCTTTCAATCTGCCTCCTACAATAGGTTTTGAATGATAAGAAAGTCCTGTATTTGCTTGAGTCTGCAAAAACGCTTGTTCATCGGCTTTGAGTTCGCTGACAAAGGCGTTCATTTCTTCATCGTCTTTGAAAGTGCGCTCTAAGTGTCGCTTGTAGAATGTTTCTGATACCCCCTGCGTTTTGAGTTGGTTTAGGAAACGCTCCTTAGCGCTCTGTTGTTGCTTTTCTTCTTGGAACGCTGCAATGGTTTCATTTTGTTTATTGACAGCTTCCACGATGCTTTTTGCCCACTCTGGCATTTCATCAGGTTTAGGCTCTTTTGGAGGTGTAGGTGGGTTTTGAGGCTTTGGATTAGATTTAGCCCTTTCTTCTTCAAGTTCTTTCTCTAATTTTTTGCGGGCTTCTTCTGCCTTTGTAAGGCTGGTACGCCCTTTGTCTGCTACTGATTGCAATAGCTTAACTTCTTCCTCAACTCCTTTAACGGCGTTTTCAATTTCGCTTTCTTCTTTAACCGCATTCGCTAATCGGGTAGCGATTGCTTTTAAAATAGTTTCGTCCAACCCCAAGTGCGCATACTTGGTTTTGAGAGATTGTAATAATTTGTCTACCATAGATGTACAATATTTTGTTTTTGCAAAAGTAGGGGGTAAAATGTTAAGTAATGTAAGGGGAGTTTGACAATTTTTTGACATATTTAAGAGAGGCGAAAAAAGAGGTGTATTATGTAGTAATTTTGCAGTATAAACCTTTAATTTTATTGTAAATGGAAAAGATTTTTATCAAAAACCTTAAAGGGAACGACAAATTGCTGCATTCAATGTGTGGCAACATTCTTTTTGTCGTGTCCTTCGTAATGGCTTGGCTGTGTTATTCATTATGGGAAGCCTTTGTGATTGCCGCTGGTGTGGTGCTACTTGTAGGGCTTGTTAAAGAGTTGTACGATAAGTACATCAAGAAGACCTTCATTGATTGGTGGGATATTGTGGCGAGCCTTACGCCTTATTTCATTGTTAAACGTATAAACAAGGAGGCTAATGGATAAGTTTATGAAGTGGCTACTCAAAGCCAAGATAAAGATAGCAATATGGGCAACGCCTTTGGTTTTGCTCTTCTATTTTGACGATAAGATACATCTAAGAGATAGAGTGTATTACTTTTTCGTTGTGTTTTTTAAGAGTGTACCGTTATTGCTATTGTATGCTTACTTCTCATCGGATAAGGAACAGAATGCTATCTTTTACGCGGGTATATCGGTAGTGCTAATGCTTGATATGATAGCTGGTGCTTGGTATCACTTTAAGAAGGGAGATTTTGATTTTGTAGAACTTCTTAAAGGAACGATTTTTAAAATGGCAATCATAGCAATAGCCTTTATTTCTCTATCAATACTGAATATACCACTGAGTAGGACAGATGTAGGTAGGGCGTTTGAGATTACAATACAGATAATTTCGTTATTATACCCAGTGAAAGATATAGCGAAAAATCTTTTTGTACTTTCAAATGGTAAATTTCCTCCTGAGTTCTTTATGAAAACACTCTATAACTACGAGAAGAGTGGGAAACTAAAAGAGTTTTACGAAAAAGTAAATAATGGTATTACTCCTAACGAATTAGATAACGATAAAACAGACGAACAACAATGACACCAAAAGAATTTATAAAGCAGTACAAACCATTTGCGCTTGAGACGGAGCGCAAAACGGGTATTTCTCACCTCTTTACGTTGGCACAAGCTGCGTTAGAAAGTGGTTGGGGTGAACGTACATTTGGCAATATGCTTTTTGGAATAAAAGCAAGACCTGAAACACCTGCCGATAAAAAACAATTGTTGCGTACTACTGAAGTGTTATTGAATGCAAATGCTGTATTTCCTAAGATAATCAGCATTAAGAAGCGAGCAGATGGCAAATACACTTATACTGTGTTAGACTGGTTCAGGAAGTATGAAACTCAAGAGGAATGCTTTACCGACCACGCTCAATTTTTTTTCAAAAACAAGCGATATGCAAAAGCATTGTTAGTAAGAAGCGACCCTTATAAGTTTGCTGAGGAGGTAGCAAAGGCGGGGTATGCTACCGCTCCTAACTATGCAGATAGTTTAAAGAAGTTAATCAAAAAAATAGAAGAAAATGACAGCAGAATTTAAAGAATTAAAAAAGGAATTGGACAGCTTACTTACAAAAGTAGAGCAGTTGCCACGTACAAGAGAGTTATCACTTGTAATTACAAAATTAGAAGAGGGTACAATGTGGTTCGAAAAAGAAATTAGAAAACAAGAAAAGTAGTTATGAATAGAATAATCATTGCATTATTAGCGTTCCTCTCCTTGATAGGGTGTAGAACTCGCAAAACAACAATTGAGGAGCAAAAGCGGGTGCAAAAGGAGCGTTTTATAAAGTACAAGGATAGTACGGCTCTTTTTCAGCACAATGCGCAAACCTTGGAGATTGATACGCACGCTTTGCAAGAGTATGAACTAAGCCTTGAAAGTGATAAGGATAGCGCGGGGAATAGTAAGGAGTTGGTGTATTACCGCATTCGTGATGGGGATAATGAGATGATAAGGGTAAGTGGTGGCAAGGTGAAGATTACGGCTAAAAATAGTCTATCGAATAGTCTGATAGAGGCGAAGGCTACTCTTACTAATACGGTTATACAAAGCTCTAAGGAAGAGCGAAGAATAAGCGAGGCTATAACGATGGCTTATAAGACAAAAGAAGTGAAAGGAATAGCAATAAAATGGTGGTGGGTGGTGGTGGTTTTAGTGGTGGTGTGGATAGGTTGGCGGTATAAGGTGTTTCGGTTTTAGTTAGTGAAAGAAAAAAAAGGCTATTAGCGTTGTGCTGATAGCCTTTTTTGATTGATAATTAGTTAGCGATTTACTACTCTGATATGCTTTTATCATTAGTGGTTTGACCATTGATAATAGCAGCACAAGTCTCGTGAATGTGCTTGTAGAGTTCAATATCTGATGCTTGGAAATTGTCGTTTTGGATATTGAAGCCTTGAGCGGTTGCTGTACCCTGAATGGGGGTTGCGTAGTGGTTGCTATCGCTGGTACGAGTTGCTGAAAAAGCGACTGCTGTAGGGGTAGTGTCTTTTTCGTTTTCGTAAAAATAGGTGATGGTTACGCCTTGCACGGTTTCTTGTGCGGTGGTGCGGGTTGTTTGTTGAATGATTTGCATAATATTTGTTTTTTATTAATTATTCTCTGATAAGGTTTGTTACAATACCATTGGTAATGATTAGATAGTATCCGCTGCCAATACCTACTTTTCCGGTGTAGCCTTTTTGACCATTCATTATTATTTCACCATAGAAGTTTGTTTTTCCATTTATTTTGACATCTCCTTCTATTATATCAAGAGCAACAGATTCTTCTAGTCCCCATATTGCTTTTAATATAAGGGCTGTACTTTTTCGTCCGCCTCTACTTTCTAACTTCATTGCAGAGTGGGTTGTATCATTAAAACCTGATGTAAAAACATCTATAGCTGATTTATCTACTGTTTTAAATATTTCAGGGTCATTTATTCGCACTTGCGTTGTACGGCTGTCTTTTCCTCTTCCCATAGCCCTTATAAGACCCTCAGATGCGATAGTAAGTCCGTTTGCTTTTAAAGAAGTTTCGCTTGCACTTTCTATTTTAAAATTTCCTATTTGTCCCTTTGAAGCATATATACTTCCATCATCTTGTACTCTAAAAGGGGCTCTTTCTTTATTCCCATAGTTAGCACCGGCAAAGAAACGTATAGAATTACTAGCTAATCCTGCCCCATTGATACCAGCATTGCCGCCTAATGTGTTCCCGACGGTGAGTGCGCCTGTGGTGATGGTGTTTTTTACGATTTCTGTACCATTGGTATAGTCGGCTCCTTTGCTAAAGATGCCATTAATGTACTTAACATTTGCTTTTTCCGCTTCGGTGAGGTTCATTGCATTTTTATCAATGATACCTAAATCTACCATTGTATCCCATACATCTTCAGGAGCGGGAGACCAATCAGTGGGTTTGTTACCTTTTTCAAGTTTTACAAGTTCAACAGATGAAGTAGGAATGGGTATAACGCCTGCAACTTCATGAAAGATTGTTATACCCTTCCATTCTCTGTTAGGGGTTATTAATATACTACTTTTCCCATTAAGTAATCCAGTCACTTCACTGCTTATGTATTGTCTTTCTCCTCCATATTCATTAGAAAAATATACTACAGTAAAACCATTTCTTTCAGCTACACAAGAAAACATATATTGCTCGTTAGTCTTAACTGTTTCTGAAAATAAATAGAAAGTACCTGTATATCCATTCATAGTTCGTTTTTCTTTTGACCTTAATATAAGGTTGCGACCACCAACGTTCAATTCATTCACTTTTTGTTGGGCAAAGGTTTTTGCTTGTTGCAAATTCTGCTGGAGTTGTAAAATGCGTGCTTGTTGCTCGGCTGTTATAGCTATTCCTGCTTGCTTATTGGCTTCGGCTATGGCTTGTGCTTTAGTGAGTTCGGATTGGGTACGGGCGTAGGCTTCGGTAGCGGTTTTAGCGGTTTGCAACATACCATTAAAAACACTATTCATTCCTTGCGGTGTGCCATTGATTATTTTAGTAGCAATCTCAGCATAAGGAGCTGTGTCAGTGATTGATGTGTAAACCTCAATACCGTTGCCTTTTCCGATGTTAGGAATACCCAAAAATGCATAAGGCATTCGTGTTACATATTTTGAATTATCGTTATTAGCTCCACAACGGATGAGAGCACTTTTCAATTTATCAGTACCTAATATATACGGGTCTACAAATGCTGCATCTCTTGAAACTAATGTAACTAATACATCACTATTAAGGGTATTTAGCTTATTTGCTAAAGATATTCTTTCTTCAGTAGATCCATAAGTGTCATAGTTCTGATTGAATATTACTTGTAGGTCTGAACGACGAATAACAGCGAGATATAAACCTCTGTAATTGTCAGGAACTACATTTTGTCCGTTAATCTGAATAATAGGCGCAGCGTGTCTGTTTAATCCTGTACCTCGTAGGTATATCTCCCCTTTAGCAGTATTTTCATTAGAATATTGTTTGAGTCTACTCTCCAAAGACTGCAAGTCAGGATTTACAAGTTGCTTTATTTCGGTTTTATTGCCTTCAGTGATACGTAGGTTGGCTTTGATGATGATTTCTTTGTCTAATAGATGGATAAACTGTTCTCCATTCCCTGAGCTGATTTTACTGGTTACTATTTGTCCGCCAGTGATTTCGGTAAAGCCGTTGAGCTGGGCTATACCGCGTTCGCCATTGTACTCGGAATTGACGGTGGCATATAGGAAATGGTAATAGCCCGCTACTTGCTCTATATCTATCTTGTTTTCGGATAGGATAAACTCGGCTGTCTCTACGACTTTGCTTGCTTTGATGTATAGGTAATAAGTTTTTTCCTTATCGTCTAACCTACCAGAGACAAAGGCCGGTGCGTACCAATATTTATAATCCGCTGCTGAATAATTGGGCTTAATGTCGGTTGTACCTAATGCGTAGTGCTTTATCCAACCGCTGCCTGCATTGATTTGCTTGTTGTTTCTATCAAAGTACAAGGTATGAGGTACGGTGATAGGGTTGGTCTTATTGGCCACAAAGGCAAATTGTCCTGACTTGTTGCCTACTAATGCCATCATCGTTTGCACGGTGGCGGGGATAATGCTTTTGGTGTATTCGGGGAAGGCTTCTTCTATCTGCTTAATGGTCTCTAAGGCGTTGCGCCAACTGCGTTTGGTTTCGGATAGGGTACGTTTGTTGAGTTCGCCGAAATATACTTCTTGGTTTTGGAGTTTGCGTATTTCGGTGGCGAAGGACTGCCCTTGTACCTTGTTGGATAGCTCTATTTGTGGGCTATAAGGGTTATTTACATACTCTTTGAGCCCTACGATGCGAATGGCTACGGGGGTGCGCTGAAACTCGGTATCGGAGAAGTGTATATAAGCTCCCATTTTGAGGCGACCTCCTACATTAGTCCATTGCTTTTTTGCCCATATGCCGTCTAAATCGCCGGTGAAGGTGAAGAGGTCGGCGCGGTTTTCGTATAGGTATTTGCAGGCTTCTTTCATCATCTCCCAGCTTGCTCCTGATTGGGTGGCATTGTCGCAAATATAGGCATTAGGCATTTGCATATTATAGACGGAATATTCATCGCCTATGGCTGGTTTGAATATATCATTGGGCATTGTTGCACCGTCTTCTTCTTTGGGCTGTAATTGGAAACGTTTTTGAGTGTGGTCGTAATGATTGACCTCAAACTCACGCCCTGAGAGCATACCGCTTTCAAAGTAGATAAGCATCTTTTCGCCATTGATGCGCATATCCCAAAAGTTGAGGGCTTGGGGTATGGTGGTATCGGTAAAGTCGTAGAAGTGTTTGGCTTTATCGACTTCAAAGACTGCTGAAACCCTCCCTTTGCGCTTGGGGTATATATGCGAAAGGTCGAGGCTTTGTTCGTTGATAAAGCCGTTATTCTGTGCGTCTTTGATGGCTATTGATAGCCCTTTGTCGTCTGAAACAAAGGTTACCCCTTCATACACGTACTCTTGTGATTTGGGTAGTAATAGTTCTTTATTGCCGTACTTGGAGCGGTCGATATTGCGCTCGCCTCCTTGTACATAGAGGCGTGTGATACGGCTTTGTTCGGTAGTACGGCTTACGCCTGTTTTGAAGCCTTTGCCTTTGCCGTATTGGAGGGGTAGTGGATTGTCTTTGAAGTATTCTACCTTGTGAAGGTGTATGGTTTTGCCTATGATTTCGTATTCGGTTTCAAAGGCTTTGGCTATCATATCTAAGGCTTCGAGGCAGTTGTTGTGGTTGTAAGATATGAGTTTTTCGGAGGCTTCAATAGTAGTTCCTACTTGCCAACCGCTATCTATCATATTGAGGCAATCTACCAATATCTGAATATGGTAGCGTGGTGAGGCTGTGAAGGGGAATTTTAGGGTTTTATCGTTGGGGTTACGGAACTTGTAATTACGTAGATTTGCGCCCTCGCTGTCCATAGTGAGGGTGTACTCGAAGTGGTGGGTGTTATGCTTCACTACCTTGGCGGGCTGATTGAGTGTATAACGTTCGCCTTGAAACTCGCACCACGCACCGGTAGGAATGTCGGTATAAGTGGGTAATGAAAAGTATAGGGTGAGGGTATGCTCGCCCATTATAGAGCGATAACGGTAACTCTCATCAGTGGGGAGTATATCGAGGCGAGTGGTATTGAAATTGATTTGCATAACTTTGAATTACAAGTGATGCAAAGGTACGTTAGTATTGATAGGATATTAGCAAGGTGGTTTGACAATTATTTGACATTTTTAGATGAGGACGAAGGTAAGGGTAAATTCTACCTTGAGGGTATTGCCGATAAGCAGCGCGTTCTTGATGCTTGCTTTTTGGTAGATAGCGTTTTGCGGTTGGAATGTAGGGTATTTTATCACTCGTTCGCCTTGCTTGGTGAGGTTGTATAATAGGGCGTCATATAGCTGCCAAAAGGAGGTGAGAGGCTGACTGATATAACAATGTAGGGTAAGGGTGCGCTCTTTGAATGTGTTAGCGTGCTGGGCGTATTGTATGCCTGCAAGGGTATTGCTGGCTGTGGTGAGGTGCTCTTTTACCTCGTAGGTGGGCAGGAGGGTGTTTTGATTTTCCTCAAGTAGATAAATGCCATACTTGGATAGGTCTGTACCGTCTATAGTGAAGTCTGAAGGGGGCAGGGTAGCATTGGGGGCGGTATAGGTATAGCCTTGTAAGGGGGTATCGTTGGCGAGGGTAATATCAGTAGTGATATAGCCTTGTTCGGTTTTGGCTTTTTGAGCGGACACGAAGCGGAGGCGAAAGGTTTTGCCTAACTCTTCAAAATGAAAATCGTTATAGGTTTGTGCTGTTAGGAAGGTAATGAAGGGGACGTAATGGGTTGCCTTGCTGATGAAGGTGAGGGTGTATTGCTGGGTATCGAGTACGGGAGTGGTAGTGTCGTACTCTTTGCCATAATACTCTGCCCATTCGTTTGAGGGTAGTTTTTTAAGTGGGGGGTAGCAAAGAAGGTCTTTGTAGTTATCGTCTAAAAGGTGGGTGAGGTAGGTGGTTTGTATGTCAGTGTTATTTATTTTCATATTTTTGTTGTTTAATTCTTTAAAAGGCAGTGATACGCATTGATGTACTTATTTAGCCGTTGTGTGTCTTTTTTAGTGATAAATGT
>ERZ773035.1352-NODE-1352-length-17837-cov-28.805871_pt1 | contig 17837 bp, 16 predicted proteins | sample MGYA00511487_ERZ773035 | MGnify/ENA primary metagenome ERZ773035 (study PRJEB29015, sample SAMEA2737985) | human oral metagenome | biome: human oral; feature: human-associated habitat; material: dental | place: China | collected 2024 ...
GATGCGGCCCCGGCTCGCGCCCCCTCCCGGCCCCACCGCGGTGCCCGGGGAGCGGGGCTGGGCCGGGACCGCCTCGCGCCCTGCGCAGGCCGACGGCCATGGGGCTGGGCGGACCCGCATCAGCTCCGCACCCAGCCCCCAGGCGCGCGGAACGCCCCTGTTCCCCGCGTAGTCCTCCGCAGAGGACGACCCTCTATGACATAGCAGCCCCCTCCTATGAGATAGAAACCGCCATCTATGAGATAGGGGCGTGTCATAGCGGATAGAATGCCCCTATGATCCAGACCCTCGAAGACCTCCAACTGGCGCTGGCGCAGATGGAGCTCCACAGGGGAGACACCCTGTCCCTGGAGGCGAAAACGTTCTCCGAGTACTCGGCCAACGCCCTCGGCCCCACGCTCAGCGCCTTCGCGAACCTGCCCGGCGGAGGATCGATCCTACTGGGGGTCTCGGAGAGCGACGGCGTTTCCGTCGTGGGCGTCGACGACGCGCACGCCCTCATCCAGAGCGCCGTCTCCCAGGCGCGCAACGGGTTCTCCACGGAGATCCGGGTCGAGGGCGGCGCGTTCACCATCGACGGCAGAACGGTCGCGGTCCTCAACGTCAGCGAGGCCCCGGTCAACGAGAAGCCCTGCCGTTGGAACAAGCGCAAGAAGTCCTACATCCGCCAGTACGACGGCGACTACGCGATGTCCCCCCAGGAGGAGCAGCAGCTCCTCCTGCGCCACGGCCGCCCCAGGGAGGACTCCAAACCGGTCGACGGCTCCAGCAGGGCGGACCTCAACGCCGACCTGGTCGCCGCCTTCACGTCCTCGGTCCGCCGCTCCACGTCCCGGATGGCCGATGTGGACGACGACGTGATCCTCTACCGCATGAACATCGTGACGGGCGACGGGAGGCTCACGACCGCCGGCCTGTACGCGCTGGGCGAGTACCCCCAGCGCCTGCTCCCGCATTTGACGCTGACGGCGGCCATCGAGGGGAGCGGCGGCGCACGGGCGGTCAACCGCCGGAACTTCGTCGGCCCGATCCCCGAGATCCTCGACGACGCCCTCGACTGGGTCATGCGGAACGTCGACTCGGCGCAGGTGGTGACCTCCGACGGCGTCGGAACCACGAACCCCTCCATGCCGGAGCTGGCCGTCCGCGAGGTCGTGACGAACGCGCTGGTCCACCGCGACCTCTCCGAGCCCGCCTCGGGCAAAGGGATCGACTTGCGCCTGGGGGACCGCGAGCTCCGGCTCACCAATCCGGGCGGCCTGTGGGGGGTCACCGTCGACCAGTTGGGCACGCAGAACAGCAAGTCCGCGGTCAACGAGTTCCTGTACACGATCTGCCAGAACGTGGAGTCCCGGCACGGCCGCGTCATCGAGGCCCTGGGCTCGGGCATCGCGGCCGCCCGCGACGCCCTGCGCGAAGCGGGCCTTCCCGAGCCCCGCTTCTTCGACAACGGCGTGTCCTTCACCGTCCTGTTCCCGTCGTCGTCGCTGCTGCCCGAATCGGATCTGGCGTGGCTGGGCTCCCTGGGCGCCAGCGGGTTGTCCCACCGCCAGTCGCGCGCGCTGGTGGACATGCGCCACGGGACCGTGTTCACGAACTCCGCTTACCGGGCGCGCTTCGGCGTCCCGGCCGACGAGGCGCGGGCCGACCTGGCGGACCTGGTGCGCCGGGGCCTGGCGGAGCGCTCCGGCGAGCGGAGGTGGGTGAAGTACCGCCTGCCGTCCCGCCTATGAGCGGATCCGGATAACGCGACCCGCGCCCTCCTACGCCAATGCGCGCAGCCAGGTGCGCGAGCTTGCCGACCCCCGCCCTGCTCCCGGCCCTGGCGGCTGCTCGCGCGGGGCCAGCCCGCTCCCGCCTCGTCCCCCCGCTGTCGGCCCGGCCCCAGCGGCTGCTCGCGCGGGTCAGCCCCGTTCGTACTGGAGGCACAGCGCTTTGAAGCGCTCGTCGAGCTCCGCGATCCTGGCCAGGGTATCGGCCAGCCGAGCACTGTCGTCCTCCATGCTGTTGAGGTGCGCCTGCCCGAACAGGGCGGCGATCCGTTCTTTCAGTTCCGCCCTTTCAGGGTCGTGTTCTTCGAGGAACCGGCCCATGTAGATGCTCCTGGCCGCAGCGAGGCGGAAACTGAAGAACTGGTGGATCTGCTTCTGCTGCCGACTCATCCCGTTCTGCCTGATCGAGTCCGCGTACATCCGCATGACGCCCGATTCTCCCTGCTCGTACCGCTTCCGCATGACCAGGGAGGCCCCGTGGTAGATCTCCTCAGCATCCGGTTCCCTTGTGCGCGTGAAACTGCCCCACATGGAGAAAGCGCCCCTCTTGTACGCGATCCCCTCCGCCGCCCACGCCCTGGCGAAGTCCTCCAACTCCATTTCCATGCAGGGGAATCCCGCCGGATCGTGCAGGCGGACGCGCTCCTCGTGGAGGCCGGAGACGCAGACGAAATGATCAACCCCTCCCAGGTCCCGGCAGTTCGGGTTGTACGTCAGGTAGCCCATATCCAAGGGCCCCGCCACCACAGGGCCATTGGCCAGCATCCGCTGAAGCCGCCCCCACGCGCCATCGGCGCTGGGCCCCTCCGCCTCTTCGGCATAGAAGTCCTCGTATTCGAACCCGAGGATGCGCAGGCAGTTGCTGATGGAGGCATCCGGATGACCGTTGTCGAAGAAGACCAACGGGTGCTCCACGTCGTTCTCCACGACGCTCGCGCCATTGCCCATCACCATCAGCGCCTCCAAATACTCGGGGCGGAAACGGAAACCGTATGAATCGAGTGCCATGGCCAAAGAATTGGTGTAGCACAACGAGACGTCTCCGAAGTACAGGTCCATGCCGCAGCCTCTCTTCCTATGCGCGCAATAGATCAATCTGCCTTTCAACGGCTCCCGGGCAGAGTACTCCGCAGAGGTGTGCTCGGCCGGCCGTCCACCATGAAGGATGGGCCGTTCGCGCCGGACGGAGAACCGTTCTCCTCCGATGCGCCATTCCGCGGGACCTCGTCCTCCTTCGTCCGCGGGAACCGCTCGCCATCACCATAGTGGTAATAAAATTCCCAGTCAACACTTCGCGCCCCCGGGTTATTCCCGGCTATTTTCCCCGAATTAATTTCCGGTCGTGGGGACGTTCGACGGCGGAAGATTCCCCGCTTCACCGACTCCTTGCCGGCCGGGCGTGCGGGCGCTGGTGGCGCCACGGCGGCCGAAGTCGGCACCGGGAGGCACCGGCCGTGGGGGCGTCTTCCACAGCTACGCGGGATCCTCCAGATCCTCCTGGCCGGGCAGCCCTGGTGGAGTCATGTGTTGCGGAATGATCTTGCCAGAGAGGCGCCCAGCCGTCTGGCGCCCTCCTGACGGACCTCCACCGCAGAATGCGAGCCAGTTGGGGCGCTCACACGGCGCAGCACCGACCGCGGTGCCGGAAGTCTGTCGCTGAATGCGGGCGGTCGGGACTGCGCACGGGTCGTTTTGCAAGCAATGCCGCGTTTTCAACGGGGAACCGCACCCGCGGGGCAGACGCCCGGGCCTTTTTACAAGCGAAGCGGAGTTTTCAAAGGGATACCGTCGCTTTGCAAGTGTTATAACGCTTGCGAAGTGTGGTAGCGCTGTGAAAGCGTGGTATCGCTGTGAAAACTGGGCCCGCCGCACCGGAACCGCCGTGGAAACAGTCCACAGCGCCGCACGCCCGGGCTCAGATTCCCACGGGCAAGGCGGTACCGCAGTGAAAACGGCCCCCGCCGCGCGCGTACCGCACCCTCCCGGCCGCCGCGGGTCGCATTGGGGCAGGTTAGCCGCATTGGAGCAGGTTAATCCACATTGGGGCAGGCTATTGACCTGCCCCAACGATCCGTTTCCTACCCCAATAGGCCATTACCTGCCCCAATGCGGACGCGCATCCGCCCACGGCCACTGGCGGACCGGCACCCAGGCCCATGCGCCCACGCTCCGCAACCACCGCCCCCAGGCCCACCCGCGCCTCCCCGGACACCCGAGGACGGGGTCAGGTCGTAGAGCGCCGACTGACCCACGCCCGCGCCTGCCCGGACACCTGGCCCGCTCACAGGCTGGCCGTACTCACGGCGGGGTCTGCCCCCGCCCCTCCCCGGACTCCTGCGAACCCGCTGACGATAACGATTGCATAACCGTTGTGCCGAAGCGCTTCCGGCGCGCAAGAGGCTGCCCGTATAGTGGACCTACCGCGCTGCTGCCCGGTGCCCCGCTGACCGCGCCGTCAGCGGCCGGAGTCCCACCTCGGACGGGCAGGAGCCGTGGCCTTCAGGCGGAGCGCCCGAGGGCTCAACACAGTGGTTGAGAATCAACGGAGGAGTTGACATGAAATCCCGAATCGCCGCGAGTGCAATCGTTTTCACATCGGCCATCGCGCTGTCGCTCGGAGCGTGCTCCGGCGGCGGCGGCACGCAGTCGGGCAAAGCGGGCGCAGGCGGGGGCAACTACACCATCGCCGTGGTCCCCAAGGACTCCACGAACCCCTGGTTCGTCCGCATGGAGACGGGCGTGCAGCGCTACGCCCAGGAGACCGGCATGAACGTCTTCCAGAAGGGCCCCGCCGAGACCGACGCGACCATGCAGGCGCAGGTCATCCAGGACCTCATCGCCCAGGGCGTTGACGCCCTCTGCGTCGTCCCCGTCGATCCCGGGGCGATCGAGCCCGTCCTCAAGCAGGCGATGGACGCCGGCATCACGGTGGTCACCCACGAGGGCGCCTCCCAGCAGAACACCATGTACGACATCGAGGCCTTCAACAACGCCGAGTACGGCGCCTTCATCATGGACAACCTGGCCGAGGCCATGGGCGAGGAGGGCACCTACACGACGATGGTCGGCCACGTCACCAACGCCTCCCACAACGAGTGGGCCGACGGGGCGGTGGCCCACCAGAAGGAGAAGTACCCGAACATGACGCTGCTGGAGGCCGAGCCCCGGGTCGAGTCGCAGGACAACTCGGAGACCGCCTACCAGACCGCCAAGGAGGTCCTCAAGAAGTACCCGGAGGTCGCAGGTTCAAATCCTGTCCCCGCTACAAGAGAAGTCCGGTATCTCAACGAAAAGTTGCTGAGATACCGGGCTTTATTTTGTCCTGATGAGGCCGATTCCCTACGTTATTCCCTACCTTTGGCAGGGAGTGGCAGAGGCGGCGTCCGCGCCGAGGGCGACGCGCAGGATGAGGGTGTGGTCGCGGTGGTGGCTGAAGGTGTGGCCTCGGTAGCACACAAGACCGCGCCCTACGGGCGCGATGGGGAGCAACTGGTCAGCGCCCCTCCGGGGCGCGAGGTCACCCTCACAGGAGAGCGAGCCCGCGAGGTGAGAGTCGTGAAGGTGCGTGACGGTGCTCGTTCGGGGCTGGGGCCCCACCTGAGAGCCCGGTGTCACGCTGTCACGCTTGTCACACTCATTTTCCAGTTCTTATACGAAAAACACGTGTGCATGTGAGCGCGTGAAGAAGTTTTCCGTGCGTAGGTGGATTTTTAGCGTGACAAGCGTGACCCAGGAAGACAGATATGCTGTTTTCCCTGGTATACCAACGAAAACTCGCGTCACGCTCCTGCACTCGGCATGCACGAGACTGTGAGGCTATGTCTCAGGTCACATAGATCGGCGCGCTATGGGGCTCCGGCCCTCACCTCTCATCTCCCACCTCACGTGCTCGCCGGTAGGTATGTGGTCTCGCTCTCCTGCATTTGGTCCATCGTCGTGGGCGCGCAGCGCCCCTGTCGGCCTGAGTGCGGGTCGCATCGCGACCCAGAGATGTGTGCTGGAGATCGAGGTGTTCTCGTGCGCCATTACCGAGCCTTGGCTGCCCACCTCGGTCTCCAGCTGAGCTCGGAAGTTCAATATGTCGGCTTCAACCACCATCACCACCGCTCCCTGCGTCTGGATCGGGCGTCTCGCCTGTCACAACGCGAGCCGTCTCGTCGGTGACTGGTTCGACGCCGAGGATGTTGGTGATGTCACACCCGATGACCTGCACGGCAATCCCACCCATCACGAGGAGTTGTGGTGCTTTGATCTCGAAGGCTTCCCACGAGGAACCGGCGAGATGTCCCCCTCGACCGCCTCACGGTGGGGCAAGCGGTTCGATGAGGTCGGAGAAATGCAATGGCCTGCACTGCTCGCCTGGGTCGAGGTTGGCTGCTACGTCGCCGACTCTGACGACTTGCCCTGCGTGTCCGACTTCGAGGAGAGGTGCTGCGGCTGCTGGGACTCAGAGCAGGACTACGCCAATCACTTCACCGAGGATCTCGGCATCTGGGGTGAGATTCCTGAGCACCTGCACAACTACTTCGACGTCGACGCCTGGTGGCGGGACGGGCGCCATGACTACTGCATCGCCGACGCCTCTGACGGAGGCGTGTACGTCTTTCGGTGCTGCTGATAACCTCTCGATGAATCACCCCTCGCAGCCTTGCTGCGAGGGGTGATTCGCTTCATCTTCCAGGCGGTTACAGGCTTGCTTACGAACTTGCAAACCCGTAGACTAGAGAAGAACAGCTCATAGCTATAATCTCTCGGGAGATGGACATGAACACTCGCTTGCGCGGCCCTCGACGAGGCTTCTCGTCGCAGATGGTCAACAGGGTGGTCGGCGCATTGCAGCGCTCGAACCGTACCGCCGCGCAGTCCGCATGGCTCTCCGCTGTCCACGCTCACGTCATCGCTCAGAAGCCTGGCCTCGCACCCGTGCTGTCCGAGATTCTCGGCGTCGAGCCCACGTCTGCGGACCTGTTCGCCGACCTCGCGATTGGTGAGATCGGCGTGTGCTACGAGGCTCTTCTTGCGCACATCGACTCGGACTCGCGCCGTGACCGTGGCCAGTTCTTCACGCCCGACGACGCTGCTCACTTCATGGCCGAACGGGCAGCGACCTTCCCTGAGGGCGTATGGCTCGACCCGTGCTGCGGAGTCGGCAGCCTGGCGTGGCACCTCGCCTCGGTCCAGGACGATCCCGCCGACTTCGTCGCGAAGCGACTGGTCCTCATGGACAAGGACCGCGTCGCCCTCCTCAGCGCCATCGCACTCATTGCTGGTGAGTTCATCGCCGACGGTGACGAGGATGCCGTTCGGCATCTCTATGCCGTCTCTCAGCCTCCTCGCGACGCCCTGACGAAGAAGCCGCTCCCTGCTCACGACTTCGTCATCGTGAATCCTCCCTACGCGCGCGCGACGGCGCCCGCCTGTATCGAGCGCACGGTTCCGTGCCAGGACCTCTTCGCCTACTTCATGGAGCGCGTCGCCCTCTCCTCGCGCGGATTCGTCGCGGTCACCCCGGCCTCCTACCTCTCCGCGCCGAAGTTCGAGCCCATGAGGGCCGTACTCGACGAGGCGATGTCCGGTGGCGATGTCTACGTCTTCGACAACGTCCCGGACACTCTCTTCCGTGGCTACAAGTACGGCTCGAACAACACCTCGAAGACCAACTTCGTCCGCGCTGCGATCACCGTCTGCTCGCCGACTTACGACTCCTGGCGGGTGACCCCTATCCTTCGCTGGAAGGCTGTCTCACGCTCGCGCATGTTCGAGAACGCCTCGACCTTCCTCGCGCCCCGACAGACAGGTCCCACGGGCGAGTGGGCGAAGCTCATGCCGGGCGTCGAGACCGCGTGGACGCGTCTCCTTCGCGAGCCGCGACGGCTCCGCGACCTCCTGAGCAAGCGCGAGACGCCGTGGCGTCTCGATGTCGGCACGACTCCGCGCTACTACATTTCCGCTTCAACGCGACCTCTTGATCGTGGCTCGAAGGCCGAGCTCTACTTCCCCAGCCGCGAGTCCCGTGACCTCGCGCTGCTCGTTCTCAACTCCAGCCTGCCCTACCTCATGTGGCGCGCCCTTGACGGCGGCGTCACCCTGCCGAAGCGCGTCCTCCTCGCGGTGCCGATCCCCGACCTTCCCGGGGATCATTCCGACCTCGTCGAGCGTCTCATCGACTCGTGCGAGAGCAATGTCGTGACGAAGCTCAACGCGGGTCGCGACAATGAGAACGTTCATCACTCTGAGTCCCTCGTCCGGGCACTCGACGAACTCGTCATGCCCGAGGCCGCCGCCGCGCTCAATACCCTCTACTCCCCGGACATGTTCGCCACCTCGTGACACCCCGCGTGACGCGCCCCTCGTCACGACCTGCTGACCGAGCTAACCTTGAGTGAAAAGGCTCTTTAGCAAGGGGAGGCATCCATGGCCGGCAGCGGATCAGAACAGTTCGACATCCTGAAGCAACATCTCGACACACATCGCGATGTTGTGCGAGAGGTCGAGTTCGCCTTCGCCTCGCTTCTCGTCGCTGCCAATCCGTCCGACCGAGGTCTTCGTTTCATGTTCGGCGGAGGCGCTGAATGGATCATGGCTGCCGCCGCGTGGAGTGCAGGCATCCTGACTGCTCCGGCTGGTCACAATGCCAATGGCTTCGACCTTGCCGATCTCCTTGAGAGTGCGCGGGGTATGTGGAGCGTCAAGGCGAGCGCATCGAAACACTCGTCCTCTATTCGACTTACCAACTTCATGGGCGATGGCAAGGGTGCCACATGGAGCGATCCAACCCTCTTCGTCAGCCCCTATCTCGGTGGTGCCGTCTTCGTCGATCCGACCTTGGAGCCTGACGTTCGGGCGAAGACGAAGCGTGCTTCCGACGCTCTAGTCCTCAACGCCAAGGCTGTTAGCGACTTCGCTGATTCACACCCCGAGAACTGCATTGCGTTCGATGTCGCCATCAACGACGGGCGAGCCCAGGGCGACCCCTACGCGTTCATCAAGTCAATCCTCGCGCCTGCGCACTTCCCTCACCTCTCGAAGCCGTTCACGGCAGCAACTCCAGTGGAGTCCAGCACGCTTGTCGACGAGATCAAGCGCCTCACCGACCTCAAAGAACAGGGAAAGCTGGATGACACCCAGTTCAACGCTGCCGTCCAAGCCATCTTGACGCGATAGTTCTTGACGCCTGAGAACGCGCTCAGGAGCCCCTGTAACGCACGAAGAACCCCCGAGACGACGGTGAGGTCGTCTCGGGGGTTCTGCCTCGCCTGAGGGGCTTCCTAGAAGCCCAGCGAGTCGTCTTCACGCTCCGTGCCACGCACCGCCTGTTCAACCTCTCGTCGTACCCGCTCACGGGTCTTGTTTGCCTCGGCGAGGGCGTTCTCGTGGGTCTGTGTCTCCTGAGTCCACTTTTCTCGCCAGTCCTTGCCGAGACGGCTGTAGGCGAAGCGCTCGAAGGACTTCACCCAACCGGGCTCTTTGCCAGCCTCTTTGAGCTTCATATCGCGCCCCCTGAGGAACGAGTAGATGAGGTTCGGAGAGTCGTCACGGACGGTCTGCTTCATAGACTCGCGTATCTGGTCGAGCGTCGGGGCCTTCGTCGCCTTCGCGTCACGGATGGCATCATCGAGATCGCCCTCCAGACCGCGTAGACGGGTCCACTCGGCCTGGAGACGGGCGACGTGCTCGTCCACGCTCTGACGGCCTTCAGCGAGACCCTGAGCGTGTCCCTCGGCCCGTGCGGCTTTGCGCTCGTCCTCGGCCTCCTTGCGTGCGAGCCGGGCCTGTTCGACCTCCTCGGCGATCTCCTGCTTACCCCGTTCCGTGCCCTCGGCCTTGCCCTGCTTCATGCCCTCGGCGTAGCCGTGCTTGCGAGCCTTCTCGGTCTCCTGTGCAACAGCCTTACGTGCTGCCTCGACCTGAGCCTCACGCTCGTTCAGCTCGTCTGCGAACGCCATGGCCCCGTGCGTGAAATCAGCAGTCTCACGCGACAGCGCCTCGACCTGCCGCTCCCGCTCGCGCAGATCGCGCTCGCGCTTCCTGTCGCGGTTGAACGTCCTCAGGTCACGCGCCTTGCCCGTGGATACGCGCTCGAACGTCGCGTCGTCCCCCGCCTTACGCAGCCGCGTCCGCATCCGGTCGTGGCGCTCGGAGTACTTCTTGCGCGAGGCGGTCTTGTTGCCCTTGACGCCGAACTTCGACGAGTAGGAGAGCGAGCCATCTTCGGCCACGGGGACGCCGATCAGCTGCACGTGGGGGTTCGTCTCGTCCCAATGCCAGAACACGGCGACGACGTTCTCCTGGCCGTAGTCCTCGACCACCTCATCTACCATCACCTCAAGCAGGCACTTGACCTCCTCGACGCGGTCTGGAGAGGCGTGCTCCAGGAACGCCGGGCGAGCGTGGAACTCAGCCTCGGTCATGTTTACGTACTGCTCCTCGCTGAGCCCCTCCTCGCGCATGAACATGGGATCGAGCTCCAGCACGACCTCCGTGAACACCGTGGCGTCCTCGCGGCGCTTGCGCGTGACCCTCGTGCCGTCCTTCTTGGTGTAGAAGTTCGGCACCTGCTCAAGCCGCGCATCGAGGTACTCGCCGACCTCGCTCAGGCTCTCCAGTCGGCGGAACCCGCCCTGCCCGTCGTTGAGCAGCGACACGTTCGACCCGGTGAGCCACCCACGGATCAGGTAGTTCTCGTGCCCGGCCTTGATCCCCGCCTGCTCCTCAACGTTCCTCGCGTCGTGCTTGGCGGTCGCTCCGAGGTCACGCCGCTTGTGCGGCTCCCACCGGTACGAGGTGGTCCAGCCACTTCCTGCTCGTGACCCGACGCCCATCGCGATCACCCTCCTTCTCTCGCTCGATCCGTCGGACCGAGCGACACGGTTCGGCGGGGACCTTTGCTCGCTGCGCTCGCGTGCCCCTTCCAAACCGCGCTCGTCACGCCCGGATCTAGTGCGGCCACCAGTTCGGGCTTCCTCCGAAGATCCGGGTCCCTCACCCAGATTCTCGGAGCCTCTGGCCCAACCTAGTGTCCACACTAGTCTAATCTAATAGACTAGTACGCTACGCTTTACTAGTCTCTGGGCTGCTCCGCAGGGGCGGGCGTCCTGACGGATACCCAAACGGAGACACCGTTTAGCCTCGTGTACGAGCCGAAACGGTTTCTCCCGAGAGGCCAAGACCTACGCTCGCTCGGTCTTGGCACAAACACGTGTGCCACTCCGCCTTATGCTGCGGCGGAAAATGGCACCCGACAGGCGGTGAGGCTCCACCGGAGCCTCACCAAGGGGTGGTACCACGCTGTTTACAAGGGCAAACCGGCGCTACCACCCCCCCGTGTAAACGCACCCGGTAAGGCGGTACCGCGCCGTGTAAACGCCCCAGGTCAGACGGTATTGAGGTGGTACCACCCCTTCTGAGCCAGAATCGCCCTGTGCGAGCACCCTCGCCCAGGGCACGCTCCAAGGTCGCTCAGCGCCCGATCTGTGTCCGCCCACGGGCTCGCCAGCACAGCCTCGGCCCGTCTCCACACCTTCCTGCGGTCGCTCGGAGGGTGTGTTCGCGGGTCTGTGTTGGCGCGACGATGGGCACTCGTTGACCACGGTGTCTTCGGTGGGGGAGACAGGACTCAATGGTGGCGTTAAGAACGCCCGATATGAGCCCCGCTATGCACCATGTCTCAGACGTGCTGCTTATCCGGGCTGATACTGGCGTGATAACAGATCCGTATTGACCACGGGGAGCCTCTCACCGAGCCCGTGGCTCGTTCGTGGTCGCATAATCGCCCCTCGTTGGCCCGATATTGACCCCCGTCACGACGCCGGTCAATCGTGGCACTTCTCGGGCTCGTCAATGGCCAATCTGAGGCCAAGAAAGAGCCCCAGACACACCATGCGGTGCGCCGGGGGCTCCCCCCAGAGGGCGACCTCAGCTCGCCAGCGTCGCCTCGAACGCCTCGGCAGCCTTCGAGCTCATCACATGGACCTCCTCAGGCGTGATGGTCACAGCGCGGCTCACAGGGTCGTCGGTGGGCACCGCCGGAGCCTGTGGGGGCTGCTCGTCCTCGTCCTCGTCCTCAGAAGCCGCCGCGCTCGTGCGCAACAAACCACGCGCCGTCATGGGCATGTTGTGGGGAATCCCGATCTTGCACATCGAACCTCCCACCGGCTGCATGTCGAACCAGTTGGACAGGTCATAGTCCACGGCCAGACGCTCATTGCCCAGGATCTTGTTGTGGGTACGGACGGGGCTCTGCGTGACCGTCCAGCCGCACGCCGGGTGCTCCTCCACGTACGCGCGCAGATCCTTTGTGAAGTCGGTCTTGTTGACGGGCTTACCCATCGGCACATCAGCCTTCATCCATGCCCGATACAGCGCGTAAGTGAAGTCCCACGGCACAAGATCCCACGTGAACTCGGGCAGGAATCGCTCGGCGAACTACTCGATCGGACTGTTATTCACCCGAATCTCCTCCACGAGACGCCTGGCCTCCTGCGGCACCGTGAACGAGTCAAACAACGGCATCATCAGCGCACGATGAGCGACATACTCCAGAACGTCCTCACGGTGGATGTAGTCGCTCTTGATGCGAGGGTTGTTGTCCGTATCACGAAAAACACCCCTGAACGGGACCGCAACGAAGCGCCGGTACAGCGACTTCGTCCCGTCCTTCCCCTTGGGGAGATCATTCAGACAGAAGACGCACAAGCCCCGGCCCTTCACGTCGATAAAGTCCTTGCCCTTGCGATTCAGCGAGATCCAGTCGTGGGTAACCCAGGCCTTGAACGTGCTCGCCGCGTGCATGAACGACCCCACGTCGCCCTCATCGCTCAGGACGCAGAACGCGTGCGCCAACTTCTCAGGCAGAAAATCGCGCCCAAACTCAGACATGGACAGGCTCACAGCGCGCTTCGCGCCGACGAGATTGCGCAGGAGAGCGAGGAACGTCCCCTTCCCGTTCGACCCCTTGTCAGAGACGAGTAGCATGGCCTGGTCGAGCGAGTGGTTCGGCCGAAATAGCGCAGCCACGACCTCCCGCAGGAGCCGCTCCACCTCGGGATCGGCGAACACATCGACTTCCACGTCGTCGCACGTCGGCTCGGTGACCGCGAGGCTCTTCATCCACCGATCAACCGTCCAGCCGTCGATGACCGGCGACGAGATGGCGTCCGGATTCCACCGAACCGCAGCCTTGCTCGTAAAAACCACCTCGGGAGTGAAGTCGCGCAGCTCCTTCGTCTCCAGGTCGAACAGACCGTTGGCGAGGACGACGACGTTCTCCTCCTCACTCGGTTCCAGCAGGGGAACCCGACCTCGAATCTCCACGAGAACCTCGTTGAAGTCCTTCTCCGACGTGGAGGCGTTGTAGGACTTCACCGCCTTCCACACGCGATGCTCGGCGCGCACGTAGAGCCCCTCGTCGGGACCCTCGGTCACGTAAGGGGCCAGCGCCGCCGACTCGCGCGGCTCGCCGAGCAGACCGACGTGCGGCATGTCCCGAGCGAGGATGCACGAGGCGATCACGAACGTCGGGAGAACCTTGAACGTCCGGTACGCCATCGCGCCCTTGAGCTTGCCGTCGTGGTTCTCGCGGAGGATCCTCGTGTTGATGCTGTAGATCAGTTTGGCCTCAACGTCCTCGGGCGTGTACCTCGTTTGGTCATTCTTGAAGAAGATCTCCACCTCGTCGGAGATGAGCTGGTTGATGGGTGGGATGTCCGGGTAGTGCCTCGCGGACGAGACTGCGGTAGACTGGTCAGCGTCAAGAATAGTTGCCTCGGTGCCCACAGCGGTGCCGGGGCGATTTTTGTGGTCGTCATGCTCCTCACACCGCCTTCGACGTGGAAGTCTTCACGCGGTTCGCGAGCAGGAACGCATCGAGGTCGTCCTTGAGGTAAACGATCACGGGTCGCCCGACACCGCCAAGGCGGGAGTAGGCAAGACCCTTGCCGCGTACTCGCCAGTTCGCGAGCGTCTGGGCGGCGAGGCCGAGGTAGGCCGCAGCTTCGGTGGCAGGAAAAGCAGCGCCCTCAGGGCGCGCAAGAGTAGGTGAAATGGACACAGGGTCTCCTAGGCGTCATTCGCTTAGGCGACCCGAGTGAGGTATCCCCCGGTTGCAGCGACGGTGCTCACGTATCTCATCGAGGCGTTCAAGGGCTACTCCATCGCTTCAGTCGCACGACGGCGCACGATCGAGGACCTGCTCAAGGGCATCGCTGCTGAACATGGAGCCGAATCCGGCAGGCACGCCAAGGGCGTTGCCAGTCGATACTTCTTCGAGGAGCTCATCAAGGACGACGTCATCGAGTACAACCCCCTCGCCGGAGCCCGGATCGACCTCGGCACCGTCAAGAAAACCTCACGCCCTGAGGGGGGCTGTGCTCTCACCGCAGCCGAGTATGACCGCGTGCTCGCCCACCTGCTCGCTCTCGACCCCGCCGAGGGTGTGGTACCGCCCAAGCGGGGCCGCTACACGCTCGCAGATCGCGTCGCCGTGCACAGAAACTGCATCGACCTCACCCTCCTCCAGATGGCCACGGGGCTGCGCGTGAGCGAGGCCAGGACCCTCCAGTGGGACGACATCATCACCGACGCCCAGGGGCGTCCGGCTTGCGTCATCCGAGCTGAGAACGCGAAGACCGGCACGGCCCGAGTCGCCGCCCTCGTCGAGCCTGAGGTCTACGAGCACCTCATCCGCAGAAGGGCTGAGGTCGGCGGCTCCTATGTCGTCGGCGCGCCCCTCAACCCAGATACCGAGTGGGACCGGTTCAACGCTCAGAAGGTGCTCAAGACCTTCTATAAGAACCTCGCCCGCAACTGCGACGTGCCCCTGCTGGAGACCCACCGGACCCATGTCTGGAGGACGACCCTCAACACCCTCTACCGCACCGACGTGGACGCACTGCTGAGGGCGCGCACCCTCGGGCACTCGCTCGACGTGAACGCCCAGGCGTACTCCGACCTGTCCGACCTCACCACGCTCTACGACGCAGCGCGAGCTTGACGAGGGGAGGGGAGTGGTCCCTACCTTATTCCCTACCTTTCGTGAGGATGTGTCGGTAGTCTCCGGTAACTTCCGGGAGGTAAGAAGCCCCGTTTACCGCACGATACCGCCAATAGTTCGGCTGTATCTCACTCTTGCTGCTCACAGACCCCGGAGGTCGCAGGTTCAAATCCTGTCCCCGCTACCAACCCAGAGGGCCCGGTCTCAACCGAGACCGGGCCCTTCCGCGCGCCCGGCACATACGCCGCCGGCACCCAGCCCCCCGCCCCGTCCGGGCGCGGCATCAGAGCGTCAACGGAGACGCCGAAGTAAGTCGATGTTGCAAGCAGGTCCTCGGCTGTCCACTTCGCTTTGCCGTGCAGGCGGCTAGAGATGTTTGCGCCGGCGATTCCAAGGATCTTCCCGAGGTCAGCCCGGGTAAGGCCATAGGCAAACAGGTATTGGGCAACTGTCATGCCGATCGCCTGGTTTGGGTTCAATGGTCCGGAACTAGGTGTCATGATCGATAGGTTAGGGCATGAACGACATTCGCGCAAGATGCTGATTGACGTTCAAGCATGTGCATGCAATACTCGTTGCATGAACGAAAAACGTGCATCTAGTCGAAATGACCTGATGTCAGCGAGAGAGGCCTCCGAGCTGCTGCCGGGCACCGGGTACCAGGCTCTTCTGCGGTGGGCGAAGACCGGGGAAGTGCCGCACGTTCGCCTGCCTAATGGACGGATCTTCTTCCGGCGGTCGGATATTGAGGCGTTGCTGGAGCCGGTTGTCGGTGACCGGGCGTCCGACAGTGGTGCGGAGGGGCCGGCGACCTTGCCGGGCCTGGGGAAGGCGGGGGAGTAGTCGTGGAGCGCAGGGAGTCGGTGGCGGCGCTGGTTGAGCGCGCGGATTCGACGTTGGCGGAGTTGGTCGAGGCGCTGGGTTTGGAGGGCTCGAGCGCTGGGGTGGCCCTGGAGGGGGTGCGCGGCTTGTTCGCGGAGGTTGTGGGCAGGTACGCAGCGGAGGTGGAGCGCCTTCGCCTGCGGGCGGCGCGGGTGGAGTGGAGCGCGGAGCAGTACGTGGGCGTGCTGTACGACTTGGGCAACGCCTACAGGGCGCACTTGTTGACGTTGTCGCAGGCGCAGGTGGAGCTCATGCGGGGCGAGAGCAGTGCGTGCAGCGACCGCTTGGTCGCCCTCCACAGGGGCATGGCGGCGGACCTGTCGGCCGCGGACACGACTCTTGGGGAGCCCACGGAGGGCGACCTGGCGGTGTTCATGGAGATGGAGGAGCCCTTCACCTACCTCGATGGCGCCTCTGGCGCCGACGAGGGGGACGGCCCGGACAGCGGCGAGGCGGTGGAGGAGCGTTGAAAGTGGATGGAGCCGGTGCCGAGGGGCGCGAGGTAGCGCTGGGCGTACTCGGGGCCCTTGATCGTGCCGCACGCGATCAGGGTCCACGAGCCCGGATCTTGTTTCACCTGGGTGAAGCGGGAGCGGAGCCGGGTGTAGTGGGCGGTGCTGATGATGATGGGCACCTTGGTGGGGCGCCCGTCGGGCAGGCGCAGGCGGATGAAGTGCGTGCGCCCCTTGTCCCCCTGGCGGACGCTGTGGAGGTGGCCGTAGGCGATGACCTCGTGGCCGTTGTAGGGGGCGTTGATGAGGCGTTCGGCGGGGTGGATGATCTCGCGGGCGGGGGCGGTGGTGGTGCCGAGTGTGACGGTGTCGGAGTCGGCGATGACGCCGCGGGCGTGGTCGAGCGCGGCTTTGCGCAGGCCGCAGCGCACGGTGAGCGGCTGGTCGCTGCCGCCGGGTTTGGGGGCGCGGTGGTGCCCTGCGGTCGCGGCGGCACCGGTTGGGGCGGCGCCCGCTGCTGCGGCGGCGGAGGCGGCCGGGTTGTTCAGGGTGATGCGCACGATGGTTTCGGGGCCGCGCGGCCCCTGGGCGCCGTCGACGCCGATGGGCTCGGTGTCGGGGCCGTGGGCGGGCGGGTCCCCGGCGGCCTCGGTGCAGCCCTCCACGTGGTCGCTGACGCGGCCCACCCGGAAGTAGGGGTGGACGTGGTCGGAGTCGAGGGCGGCTGCGGTCACGGGGGCGGTGCAGGCGGCGCCCTCGACGCTCTGCCCCGGGCACACCAGCGCCCCGGGGCGGTCGTGGGGGGCCAGTGCCTTGTAGGCGTACACACTGATGGGCGCGCCCGTGCGCGCGTTCAGAGCGGTCAGCATGTTCCAGATCTCCTATCGCTTGTCTGGGGCATGTGGGACGGGCCTTCCGTCCCGACGGGCGCCCCCGGTCTTCGGGGTGCGCCCACCGGCACCGCGGCCGCCGCTAGTGGCCGGGGTGCGGGCCCCGGGGGCAGGTGGCACTGCCCCCGGGGCCACCGTAGAAGACGCCATACGCACCTGCGTCCCGCCGGGGGCGCTGCCAGAGGGGGTCGGCGATGAGTAGTGAGGCGATGGCCTGGGCGAAGCGCTGCGGCGAGGTGGGGTCGGTGCCCCAGCTGGTCCTGATGCTGATGGCCGACTGGGCCGATCACGAGAACAAGGCGTGGCCGGGGGTGAAGACGCTGGCGTCGATGACCAGTCGGAGCGAGCGCACGATCATCCGGGCGGTCAAGCGGTTGGAGGAGGCCGGGCTGATCGAGAAAAGCGCGCGCACGGCGTGGTGCGCGCTCGACAACCCGGCGTGCTTGTCGAAGGGGCCGCACAAGCACCGCACGTCGAACCTGTACAGGCTCAAGGTGGGGGCGGTCCCGGTCCTGCCCGCCAAGGGCCGTGCGGCGCCGGGCGCAAAGGAGGGGGAGTCCAAAGGTGACAAAATGTCACTAATGGCAGAAACCGCAGAATCATGCGGAAATCCCATTAGTGACAAAGTGTCACCTTTGGGTTCCATTAGTGACATTTCTGGTCGTTCAATAGTGACACCGGTGTCACCTGTTTGTATCAGTGACACAAAAGAGATCTATCCACCAGACCAGACCCCACCGGCCCCGCCGTGCGCTGTCGGCGCGCCGGAGCCGGGGCCGGTCGGGTCGGGGACTGGGACCCGCACCGAGGACCAGGAGGCCGCCGCGTCGCCGCTGGCGACGACGGCGCC
>ERZ773035.1355-NODE-1355-length-17802-cov-22.735790_pt1 | contig 17802 bp, 23 predicted proteins | sample MGYA00511487_ERZ773035 | MGnify/ENA primary metagenome ERZ773035 (study PRJEB29015, sample SAMEA2737985) | human oral metagenome | biome: human oral; feature: human-associated habitat; material: dental | place: China | collected 2024 ...
GCTACACGAAGAACAGCTGGGTTGCCGATGACGTCATGGAGTCCACGCTTGGAGCCAAGACTCTCGCGGGAACGCCCCTCTACCAGATGGCCGGTCTGAATGTCAATCCCCGTAGCGATGGCTTCACGATCGAGTGGGAGGTCAAGCCGGGCCGGTTCGAGGCCCTCTACGAGCTCGACGCTCACGGGGGTATCCGGACTGAGGACGGTGCGGCGCTCGTCTCCTATCAGGAGCGCCACGGCGAGCTCGGCACCGCCTGTGTGAGCGCCCTGCTCAACGCCGTCGAGGACGCCTTCCTCTGAGCCCCGATCATCGGCCCCCTCCTTCGGGAGGGGGCTTCTTCATGTCCAGCGATCCCCGTGTGGGCCGTTTCACATTTTCTGGCTTGACGGGGGTGTCCACCTCAGGGTATACTGGATACATCGGATCGAGAGAAAGGATCACTCCGATGAATGAAAACAGAGACATCGCCGCGGTGGAGCGCGTCGCGGCCGGCCTGCACGAGACCCTTGCGGCCGAATTCGAATCCCCGATGGGGGCTGTGGAGGTGGGCTGCGAGTGGCTCGGCGAGGATTTCAACAGGGTCGTCCTCACCGGACCTGTCGGAGGGCTGGACATCCTTGTCACGTCGGTGGTCGGCGAGGAGGATGCCGATGTGCGCGTGGTCGTCCTCGATTTCGATGACCGCGAGATCAGAGGCTTCGCCCGTAGGGTGCATGCCCGGGAGCTGGGGCGTGTGGCTCGCGCCGTCGCCGCAATCCCCGAGGTCGACAGCGTGCGGCCCGACACGGTATGGCCGAAGAGCTTTTTCGCGTCCGTCTGCCTGGAGGAGGCTGACTCGTGATCGCCGATATCGCGCTCCTCATGGCTCTGTGCGTCCTGCAGGTCTTGGCGGCGGTCGCCGCTGGGGCTTGCGCCCTAGCCCTGCGCGACCAGGTGCGCGCCGGGCTGCTCGTGCCGCTGTGGGCGGTCGCCGGCGTCTGCGCCGTCTCGGTGGGCGGCGCCCTGGCTCAGGTGGCGGTCCTATGAGCGGCCGCCCGGTGAAAATGGCGCCCGAGCTGCGCACATCGCTCCTGACGGAGGTCGTGTTGGCCGCTCTGGATATCGGCACTGCGGGCGCCCCGCCGGTGCGAGTGGAGACGACGGGGCCCTACACGGCAGTGCTGACGATTGACGATTCGCAGTCGGGGAACGGCGGCGTCCGACTCGCCCTGACGACCTGTGTCGGCGGCGTCTCGCAGGCTGTCATCTCCGCCATCTGGCGCCCCGACTCGTCCGAGCCACTGCGCGAGCATCGCCGCCGGTGTATGGAGCGCCTGGCGGAGGCTATCGAGGCCCAGTCGGCTGTGACTGAGGCTGTGCTCGACGAAACCTACGGAAGCAGTATTCTCGTGCGGCTCTCCTATGGGAGGGCTCGGGTCATCAGGGAGGGCAATAATGGCTAGGAGGGCCCACATGACGCAAATTCGCCTCGCGCAGGCACTGGAGGAGCTCGCCGACCTGGTCGGCGAAGCGATCGACGAACCGGTCTGGGCCTACTGGACGGGCGGCCGCACCGGCTGGCTCATGGTCGATGATGGCCTCGACTCGCGGATCGCCGCCTCCGTCGACTACCGCGATCGTCTCATGACGCTGAATCTCCCGCCTGAGCAGGCCGCCGGGTCGAGCGCCTGTCTGCGCGGCTGGCTCGGCGACTGGCTGGCCGACGCCGGGCTCGCCTGGTGTGCCGGCTGCGATGATCTCGGCGATCGAGTGCTGATCGACGTGGCCCGTGACTATAGGCTGGTGTGCCGCTGATGCCGATCCTGGACGACCCGCGCCGACCTTGGAATCCGGTCCACGACATTCTGCGGCGGCTCGGCGCCGAGCGGCACCGCTCTCGCGAGGAGGCGGTCGACTGGCTGCTGCGGGTGCCGCTGGCGGGTGAGTTGACGGACCTGGCGGCGTCGTGGCGTCGGCTGGTGGCCGAGCGGTGCGTTTTCTGGCTGGATTCGTCCGAGTCGTGGTGGTCGGCGGCGCCGGAGCTGATCGCCGAGGAAATCGCTATTGTCCGTCGGGAGGCCGCGGCGGCGGGTGCCGCGCCCGAACAGCTGGCGCTGGACCTGTAAAGGAGGTTTCACGTGGAACCCCCCGGAGTAAATCTCCGGGGGGTTTCTTTCACTTGGTGTTGGCGGCTGCGAGGCCGACGCCGAGGAAGCCGGCGATGGCGGGGCCGATGAGGGCGGCGGTCTCGCCGGTAACCCAGCCTGCGGCGACGCCGAGCGGAATGAGCCCGGTGAGGGCCCGGTAGGCCCATTTGCGCCAGGGGAGCCATCGGTCGGTGCCGGCCGTGTCGACGATGTCGCCGGCGGCGGCGGGGGTGCCGTCGGCGACGGCGTGCTTGGCGGCTTGGAATGCTGCGAGGGTGCCAGTGTCGGTGACGCCGGTGTCGAGGTGCTTGGGGGTGCTCATCATCCTCCGTAGGTGTATCTGTGGCAGTCGAGATGGTAGTGGACGACGTCGGGGTCGTCGGTGATGCAGATGAGCGGGATGGGGTCGCCGCATCCCGCGCACCTGCAATTAGGCATTCTTTTTGCCATCTTTATCCAGCTTGTTGATGATCTCTTCGAGTGCGTGGTGGCTGGCGGCCGGGTAGCCGAAGCCGTAACCCGGCACTTCCAGGAATCCCCGCAGCTGTTCGACGGTAGCCGTCAGTTTGTTGACGGTCTCCTGCAGGTCCCCGAGAGAATTTTGGGTTGCCTGTGGGTAGCCGAAGCTCTGTTCGGGTACCTTGAGGTTGCTGTATATCCAGTCAAGCTTGTTGGCCTGGTCGGGTGTCAAATCGTCCTCCTCGCTATCGTCCTCTATGAATCGCCTCACGGCTATGATGCTCGCGGACCCGGTGAGGCTCGGGTCGGAGAGCCGATGGAAGCGGGGGCCGCGGCCCGGGCCGCCATGCCCCCACGTGTACCCACCGCCGGCGTAGAGCTCGACGTGGGAGATGCGCCCGGCGAAGGGGCCGACCGCCCACCCCATGCAAATGACGTCGGCGGGCCGGAGCGCGTCGAGGTCGAGGTCGCGCCACGTATGCGTGTAGGCGATCGACCGACCCTGGACGGCGATGTTGAAGGACCGCTCGCCGAGCTGGATGCCGACGCACTGCAGGTAGGCCTGTGCTATGGTGGAGCTGCAGTCGCCCCAGCCATAGCGCTCGGGATCCCGGCGCCGCCAGTCGTTGGTGTAGCCGAAGGCGTTCTCATGCTTGGCCATCCATGCTACGATGGCGGCCCTAGTCGTCGCTGCTGTGATTCTTGTCACATCCCTTCAGTGTCTCTTCCACCTTCCCGAGCCTGGCCTCGACGTCGGCCAGACGTTCGAGGATCCCCGGGGACGCGGGTACGCCGGGGCGCGCCGCCTCCCCCATAAGATCGTCCAGGAAATGGGAGATTCGTCTCAAATTCGGCATGATTTTCCACACCACCCCCGCGAGGGCAATGATACCACCGAGCCCGAGTCCCGTCAATCCGTCGATAAAACTGTCCATATTACACCCCCTTGAAGGTTTGGATAAAACGGTTTCTCGTCTGCGGCTTGTCGAAGTAGAGCTCGCCGCGATTGTACATGCGCCTGGCCGACGCCAGGAACGAATCGCGCGGGGAACAGTACATCGTGCTCTCGGTGACGAGCTTGACTTCGCTTGTGATGCGCAACTGCTGTTTGGGGAGTTTTTCTTGGCAGTACCATCCGGACTGGCGTGGGTCGATCCACAGGGAGAAATCTCCAAGTTCGGTGACGACGGTGCACGCGTAGTCCGAGTAGGCCGGTTTCCTGCCGATGAGGACGCCATTGTTGTCGACGAAGCGCGATTTCATCATGTAGTCGGCGTTGTCGCCGCCGACGGACGACAGGAAGCGTCCGAATTTCGTTTTCGCGACTTGATCGGCGAAAACGGCGTCGTCGGAGGTGTGGACGGCGATGAACCCATCGTGATACGTCTCGAACTCGCTTGAGGGCACGATGCCGTATTTGATGAAATATGGGTTGGTGATGGAGGCTGCGTTGGCGAGGAAGAGCGCCTGGACGCGGTCATCCCAGCGGTCGATCGTCGAATAGAAGCCCTCGAAGATGTCGGCCTCTTTCGGCAAATATCGGGTGAGCCCCTCTTCGAGGATGAACTCATCGAAAATGAGGGTCCCCACCTCACGGAAGGACATCGACTTGGCTTGTCGCGCTTGGGAGAGGGCGGTGCACCTGCCGGCGAGGGCGCCGGTCTTGGTGCCGTCGTCGACCCAGAGGCTGTTTTGGCGCACGGTGAAGTTGTGGTCGGGGAATCTGTCGGCGATGTCGGCCATGAACGTCTGGAAAGCGTGCTTTTCGCCCTTGTGGCGCCTCAGGTAGACAAACTGGCTCCCCTTGTCGATGAAGCGGCGCAACGCTATCTTTTTGGCACCGTAGGTTTTCCCGGTGCCGCGGGCGCCCGTGACGATGGTCCACGGTGCGTTGTAGGAGAGGATGGGCCCGAAATTATAGTAGTTGAGGGCTTGCTTAGTCATTGAGGTACCTTTTGACGCACCAGCCTATCCCCCGGGTGTCCCTGATGAATTTCGACAGCGAATTTTTGTGGGGGCCGGGCACTTCGCCGTGGAGGCCGCCGCCGTGGCCCCACGTGAGGTCGCCGCCGGCGTACATTTCGACGTGGTCGACGCCGACGCGCCCGGATCCCCAGTCGTAGAAGACGAGGTCGCCGGGCTTCATGAGCGCCAGCTGGGCGGCGCTAATGCTTTTGGCGGTGTTCCAGTTGATAACGAAGGATCCGTGCCCGCTGGCGCTCTGCGCCACGGTGTTGCCGCCGATGTCGATACCACAGACGTCAAGGTAGGCCCGCCGGCACGTCGACGAACAATCCCCAACGCCGGACCGGTCGGGGTCGAGCCTGCCGGCGCCGTTCGAGTAGCGGAATTTGTTCTCGCGGGACGCCATCCACCAGACGAGTTTTTGGCGGGTCTCCGATGTGCCGGGGGCGAGCTGGCCGCCGCCGCCGCCGGTGCCGGGCCCGCCGTTCTGGCCGCCTGGCGTCGTGTCGGTCGGGGGCGGGGTGCCGGCTCCGCCCGGGCCGGCGACGTACTGCCCTTGACCGTTGGGTGCGCATTGGACAATTTTGCCGTCGGCCATGTGCGCGATGGCGACGTTGCCGACGGCCTCTATCCTGGAGAGCGTCCCGGCGGAGGAACCTTGCTGTTGGGGTGCGTTGGTGTTGCCGCCGGGGTTGCCACCGGAGCCGTCGCCCTGCGTCGGGCCCGAGGGTGCGGGGGCGCCGGGCTCGACGCCGTCGACGCCGGACGAGTCCATGTTTTTGATGATGGCGTATGCTGTGTTGTATCGGTTGCGGTATTTGCCGAGTACCGGCTCGGACAGGAGTGCCGCATGCCAGCGGTCGAGCGTGGCGCCGCCGATCTGGTTCGCTATCCGCAGGGCGCGTCTCGGGGACTGGTGGTAGGCGACGAAGAACATGATCATCGCTTGCGTGTGCTGGTCTTTGTCGATGCCGCACCGGCCGGCGACCTGCACGTAGGCCTCCAGGTCCTCTGCCATCTGCTTTTGCTGCACTTTGTAGGCGGCGCGGAGGACTGGCTTAACTTGACCGTCCCAATAGTTGGGGAGATAGTATGTGGCCCAGTTAATGCTGTTGGCGTTGACGAGCGACTGCAGCTGGGCCGGGAGCTTGGCGAACTCGGCCGGCATTTCCTGTTTGATGCGGTTGAGTAGCCCGTAGGCGCGGGGGCCGAACCATTGGCCTATCCCGATCGTGATCGGGTCGACGTGGTAGATGCCGTCGTAGCGCATGCCGGACTCCACCGTGCCGATCGCCTTGATCGCGACGGCCTTCGCCTTGGCGTCCCATGCCATCGGCGCCTCCGTTTCACATGAAACCGTCGCCCACGGATTTCAGGTCCGTGAGCGGCGGAGTCTATAAAACAACAATGCGCTTACAGTGTACTCCACGTGGCCGAGATGTTCAAGTTTCCGCTCCACCCCTTCCAGGTCTGCAAGTGCTGGTTGGGGTGGATCTGGAACGGAATATCTTCGGTGCCGGAGGCGCCACCGCGGGCGTTGCCGTTGACGGTGGCGCGGGGCGCCGCCCACTCGGGGATCATGCCAAGGTCGGCGCCGGTCGCGATCGACTGGCCCGTGATGATCCCGGAGAGCGAGACGAAGCCGCCGGACAGGCGCAGCGTCAGGGGCGTGTCGGAATGGGAGGCACCCCCGGAAAGGCCGATCCGATAGTTTTGCGACACGGGAATCGGCTCGTTACCGTACTGAAGGTAATTGCCGGCGAGCGTGGCGAATCGAATGTCCCCAGTGGAGTTGAGATGGATTTGGCCTTCGGTGAAGTACTTCGCGTACCCGAGACACCAGTATTCGGTGCCGACATATTCGGCGCCGTAATTGCCGCAGACCTCCTGCATAGCGGAGAGGCAGTTCGCCAGGCCGTTCTTCGACTTCGTCAGGATGTGGAGATTGCTCCACGCCCACACGGCGCTGAAGACGACGACCCTGGCGTTTTTGAATGCGCGCTTGGCGTCGGAGATGCAGGTGACGAGCCCGTTGTAGATGTCGATCTCCTGCATCGCATCGTTGCCACAGTCGGCGATGATGACGTATTTGACGTTATCGTTTGAGAACGACCCGTCGGCGATGGCGCGATTCATCTGCACCTGGAAATTGTCGGCGCCCTGCGCTATGCCCGTGCCGCCTTTGGCGAAGTTTTTCTCCGTAATGCCCATGGCGCGGCACATGAGGGTCGGCCATTTACCCTCGACCACGTTGGAGGTGCCGACGATGACGGCGCACAGCTCAGGCGCGGCGGCGTTCTTCAGTATATATCTACTGTCGGACTCCCCTTTCGTGTAGCGATCGGCGACTTTCAGTCCGAGATCGTCGTAGGCAGATTTCACCTGGCGGGTCGTCTCGGCCTTGGCGCGGCCCTCAGCGTCGGCGATCTTCTGATCGATCTGCTCGACGACCTTGTGATCGCCGGCGACGGTATCTTCCGCTTTTTTAATGCGGATCTCCATCGAATTGAATTTTGTGGTATCCTCTGCCGCCCTCAGGTCGATTTTGCGCATGTCGCCGTTGTAGTCGCCACGCCAGGTGGGTTTGTCGTTATCGAGGAACTGCGACAGCCCAAGGGCTTCTGTCTTGTCGGTAGAGCTCATTAAATGTCCTTTCGTACTGCGTGAGGCGTCGTGGCCTCCGGATCAAGGTCCCAACCGCGGGCCTTCCAGCCGATCTCGTCGAGCTGCTTGGCAGTGGCGCCGATATTATCAGCCTCGATAGCGAACCTCGCGGCGGTGCGCAGGTTGCTGTACATGCTGGCGAGCGCCTCCGACAAAGTTTTGGTGGTGACGCCGTCGACGGGGTCGGTGACGAAGACCTTCTCGCCGCCGCGGGCGGCGAGTTTCCTATAGAGCTCGTCGATGGCGTATTGTATTTTACGATCGGTTTCGGCGCGCAACTGTGCGACCGTTTTGTTGACGTTGGCCTCGAGTTCGTTGCATATTTTTATGCATTTGTTGATGGCGTCGACCAGGTTTTGACAGTTCCTGGCGACGCGTTCGAGCTTTTCGACGTAGGTAATACCGTCTCGAAATGTGAACGGTGTCACATTCGTCAACGGCGTATCCTGGATTGTGAAAAACGGCACATTTTCTACCGGCATTTGTTACCTCCCCCACCAAGGATACCATAGACCGAAAGGATATGTCGCATCCGACCCGACGTGCGCATCCCCGGACGAGGCAATCCCCATGAAAAGCGGTTCGAGCTCGGCGACGATCATCTGGTCGACGTTGATCATCGCCTGGCGGTACTCCGTGACGAGCGCGGCGCCGGAGGTCATCCTGCCCCGCTGGCCCGACCTGGCATGCGACTCCGCCATATCCGAGTGGGAGGCGTCAGAAGTTGCCTTTTGGTCGTTTTTGCCGGCGGTGCGCCCCTCCGACGTCGTGCCGGTGGTGGCGTAGTCGCCCTCTTTGTAGATGGGGCTGCCGGGGTAGGCGTGTTCGCGGCCGGCCGACGTCGACTCGCCGGACGACGTGGACTCGCTGGACGACGTCGATTTTTGGTTGCCGCTGCCGGACTGGCTGGCGTCGGTCCACGTCGCCATGTCCACCGCGGAGAGCGGGTCGTACTGCAGCCTGGTGCTCTCGTAGAGTTGGTTGTAGTAAGGCATGACGAGGCGCAGTTTCGCGGCGACCTGCTGCCGGAAAATGTCGATCGTCTCGAAACCTATCTCGCGATAGCAGTAGACCTCATATAGGGTTTGATTGAGCTGCTTCCGGTAGGTCTCATCGAAGATCGGGTATCCCTCTACGCCCCAGTCGCCGCCGGTGACGTCGACGACGTCCCGGAGGAGCATGGTGAAATCGGCTGCCACTATATCTCCTGTTCGCTCGCGACGTCGAGGTTGCCGACGAAACCTTCGACCATGGCGTCGGTGAGCCGCCAGCTGACGGAGACGTCGAGCCCGTATTTTCTGTTGATCTTCTCGCAGGCTTGCTCGCGCTGGGAGAGCGCCATGCCGCGGAAAGCCATCGTCTGCCCATCCAGGCTGTTGGCTTCGTCGGCGACCATGCGTTCTTTTTTGCCCGGGGGTGCCGCTTGGATGCCGAGCATCATCATTGCGTCATTCCAGATGGCTCTGCGTGCCGCGAGGTTCTCGGTGACGACCTGTGGATGGACCTGGTTTGGGATGGTGACAACTTTCTCGGCGATGGATTCGCCCCCGTTGGTTTTGATCGTGTAGATGACCGGCTGGCCCTCCACGAGCTGCCGCTGGAAATTTTGTGCCGTCAGCATCTCCGACGGCTCGACGGCCAATATGAGGGGGTTCCTCGTGTTGGCGAGGTTGATGTCGATGGTGCGGTCGATTTCCGACAAGCGTGCCGCGTAGGTGGTGACGACATCGTTATCCGGCTCGTGCATATCGTTGGCCCAGATGGGCACGCAGTCACGGCTTTTGACGTGTCGGTTTATCTTGGAGTTTGCGTTGAGATAGTAGGAGAGGGGGCGATTGTAGATGTCGCGGTCGCCGCTCGGGGTGCCCGCCAGCGCCGTGAAAATACGGAAATGCGGGTCGAGGGAGAAAACGACCAATCCGTTCTTGTGGAGGGTCATTTCTACGTACCGCTCGTCGACGGTGTCCGGCAGTCCTTCCCATTTGAATCTCGCCATGGCAAGCATTCGGAGGGTCCGCCAGTATATGTTAAAATTCATGCCCGTGCGGGCCATCGCCTCATTTCTTTTGAAGCGCCCCCGCGCGGTCACCATATCGTAGACATCGTCAGCGCCTTTCACAGTTTCACCACCTCGTACGGTCCGTTTTCGTAGATTTTCATGGTCGGTATTTCCTCAGGGTCCCCCCAGACGGTCGTGCCCGACTCGAAAATGCCGCGAATCGTGTCGACAAACATTTGCGGGCACCGGGGCGCCTCGATATGCACATCCGCAAGCTTCCAGTACGTGAAATGCGTCATAAGGTCAAGCCGGTAGGCGGCCATGTCGACATAGCGGTTACAGGCGTAGCCGTATCTCGCGAAAAACTGAGCGACTCGGTGGGCGGCGCCGGAGTTGAGGCCACGAATTCGCAGCCAGACCGCCCATCCCGACGTGGTCAGCATGAAAGCGTCGCCGCCGATCTGGCCCGACGTCGACGGCTGAGTGAGCTGCGTATCCTGCACGCGCGCATTGATGCCGGCGATCGTGTTCGCGTAATCACCTTTGGCGACCATATCGGCATAGGCTCTGTTCGTATCGCGATTGTAGGCCGCGAGATGGTTTTGGGCCTGGTTGATCTGAGACGCCAGCTGATTGGAGATGCCGGTGGACGCGGCCGCCGTCGAGTTGGCGAGCTCGGTCTGTGCGTTTCGGGCGTTCGTGTTGATGTTGTTCGACGCCGCTGCGGTCGCGATCGAGGCACCCCCTTTCAGGGCGCCGCCGATGTTGCCGCTCAGAAGATTTCCGACGACGCCGAGCCCCGTGTTGGCCATGGACAGTTTCGTCTGATCCCATGCGGCATCGTTGGTGATAGCCGTCGACTGGGACCTGGCGGCGTTCGACAGGTCCGTCTGGGCGGTACGAGCGGCATTCCCCAGGTTCGTCGTAGTCGTCGACGTCGCCATCGCCTGCGAGGCCTGATCGTAGGCGAGTTGGTTGCCAGCGAGCGCTTTTTGCTGCCCCCACTCGGCGGACTGCCGGGAAAACGCGATCGAATGCGCCTGGCTGGCCAACGCGGCGATCCCGGCATTATTGGTGATCGAGAATGTCGGGAAATTGGTGAAATAGATGCTACAGTCCAGGTAGCTACCATCCAGCGCGCCCTTCTGCGCCGGGCCGTCCTTAAGGTAATCTTTCACCCAGCACACGACACGAGGCGATGGCGGTGCGAAATGCCGTAGACAGGCGATCGTCGTAACGCCGCCCTTCGGCAGGTACTCGGGGCGGAGCGTCATGGACTGGCCGGCATAATTGGTGAGTTCTATCCACACGAAAGGCGATGTGAAGAGTTTTGAGTAGTTTTGCTGCCAGTCGGGGTATGCGAGGGCCCCTGCCACCGACAGCATGCCGTCGGGGAAAAACGTTTGCTGACGGCCCCACATGACGGCGCCAGCATGCTGATCACCCTGCTTGCGCGCGCGTACGATCGCGACATTGTTGAGGTCCATCCCGGGTATGAAATGGCTGTCGGGAAGCTCACATTCGTGGCTGTAGACGACGTCGAGGAACGGATGCTGTCCCCCGCTATCACCCCACGGCATAATCTGAATCGACTGGATACCCTGCGCCACCCACGGGTAGAGACTGCACGACAGCGCGAAAACCTCGAAAGCTGCAATGCTGCGAAAAATGATAATATCGGCACCGTTCGGCAACCCCTCGAACCCAGACCCCTTAGCGGTGTCGAGGTGTGGGTTCTGCGTGTTGCCGGGGTTTCCTGTGAAGTCGGTGCCAGCGATGACCATGACACCGCAGTCCTGCAGGGTGGCGAGGTTGTATCGCTCGGTCCACTGCACCATGTAGTCGGCGCCGAGATCGAGGCCCTCAGTCTCTCTGAGGACGTCGTGGTTGCGGCCGCGCCATGTGGCGGCCACTGGCAGGTGTCCGCGCTCGACGTAGGCGGTGCGCAGCCGCACGTTCCAGCAGTAGGTGGTCCATACGTCGAGCTGCAGGGCGAGCTCGATCGTATCCGGCGCGACCTGGACGACATCATTGATGAAATAGTAGTAAACCCTGACGTCGTCGTCCTGCGGGTGCAGGTTGGACAATTTGGGATCGCGCACGCGGATGTAGTTGAATTGCATCGCCTGCGGCCAGGGAATATCGAGCCTGACCGTTTGCTGCTGCGTGAGGGGGGTGAATTTGTTGATCGTGAGCGACTTCCCACCCTTACGGCGCAGGTAGGCGTCGATTTGCTTGAAATTCTGCCACTTGACGATGTTCCGGTATTGGGCGTCGTAGTCAACGCGGGCGAGGAGCACCTCGCTGCCGGGTCCCCAGCCTGCCCACTGCGGCATGATCGTCACCTCCTATAGGAACGGCCCCGGGGCGGATCGAAAACCCCGGGGCCGTCGGCGAGTACTCGCTCCAGCGCCGGTTGCTCAGGCCGGCACCTCACTCCGCATCGTCGCCACTTCTAGACGACGTTTACAGTATACTCCCCGTAGTTCTTACCGTCAAGCCCGGCGATCGTGAGCTTCACCACGAAGCCGGCCTCACCCTTGGCGATCGAGACCGCCGTCGCATACACGTTGACGCCCACCGGGTAGACCTGCGACTCGGCGCCATCCTCCGCCAGGAGAGCCTTGCGGGAGCGCGTGACCGTGTACTCCTTCGTCGCCTCGACGAATTTGGCGACGCGCCGCCCGAGGATGTCGATGCCCTTCAGCTCGCTCTTGGTTGCCGGCCACTCCGGGAAGCTCGGACCGCCGATACCGGTGAACTCCGCCTCCAACTTGGCGCCGTCCGCCTCCGCGGCGACGGTGATCGGGCCGAGCTCGCGCGGACCGATCGACAGGACGCCGGCCTGAGAGACCTGCGTGCGGGAGTCGGTGCCGCGCACCGACCAGTCGATGTCCGGGTCGGTGCCACCGCCAGTGCAGGTCGCCTCCAGCTGATAGTTGCCGCCGCGCACCATATCCTGCCCCTGAACCTCCTTTGCGCCCTCGCCGTAAGCCTTGATGGCGGTGATGGCCGTGACGGGGTCCCTGGCGATGACGCGCTCGGTTTCGCCGCCGGTCCAAAACATGATCGCCGGCACGAAACGGCTACAGGAGATGATTTCATGGTGGTGCAGGAAGATATTTTCCTGGCTCGGCTCCGTCGGGTCCTGAAAATTCAGATTCTCCAGGAGAGTGTCAGCGACGACGAAGAAATCGGAGTCGACGAGGATCGCCTGACACCCGCCCTGCGGGAAATACTCGGCCGGCACCTCGATGATGTGATACGGCACCTCAGCGTAGGGAACGTTGAAAAGCGCCGCGAGCCCCTCGACGTCCAGGGCTGCATTCGCCTCAGGCGTGATAAACATCACCAAATTGTCCGACTTGGCAGCAATCGGGAAGTGCGCCGCATTGTAGTAGGGGCTTCGGAATTTGAGGTTTCCGGACATGGCGCGCATCTTGCGCAGCGCCAGCCTGACGTCGCGATCGGTGACATCCTGCGCCGAAATGTTGGGGACGTGCGCGTGATAGAAACCGCCGCGCCGCTCATACTCGGTGAAAAGCCTCGACATGAGAAGGAATTCGTCCCACTTGTCCGACTCACTCGGAGCGGCCATGATATCCGAGATAAGCCCGGACATGTCGCCCTCCCCGAGGAAAGCGCTCTTAATGACGGCACGCTCCACGGAGACCGGATAGACGTCCATCCGATTCTTCTCATGGAAAGAAACGTCGATCGGAACCCGGTGAGTACCGAAAGCCATCTTCTCGCCGAAAGACCGGTTCGGATCGTATGCCTTGGCGCGGATCAGACCCGTCTGATACTCCTCGATACCGTTACCATACTCGATGAGGCCACGCTTAAAGCGCGCGAGTGGATTGGTCCACGAGTTGTGGCGGGCGACGATCGTGCCGATCTGCGTCATCAGCGCCGTGTAGATCGGATTCCACAGCTGGCGGTGCTGATCCAGGTAGCGGACCGTCGTCTCCACGCCGGCCTGCGTCGGCGACGGGATACGCGCCTTGTAGCCGATGTTGGCACCGTTGATGGCGACCTGCAGGAGCTCGCCGTTGGAGACCCCTGGCTTCAGGGACGGGATGTTGGGTACGGGCATTTATCAGTCCTCTGCAATAATGTCTTCGAGTGTCAGGGATTCGGGGTCAACGTCGGCGACCGACGTCTCGGGCGCCTCGTCGATCGCGGAGTGCTCGACGATCGCGCGCAGCTCCGTGCACTGGGCGAGCGCCTCTTCGGCGATCTGCCGCACTTCGGAGATCATCTCCGTCAGGTCGGCGTCGATGGCGTCGGACTCCGCCTCCACGACGTCCGACTCGTCCATCCCTTCGGGGGCCGGGGCCTCGTCCGGCTCGGTTTCACGTGAAACATCGTCTTCAGGCGTGTCTGCCATGCATGTCCTCCGATCGGTAGTGGGGGATGCCGCCCCCCGGCGCCGGACGGCACCCAGCCACGGGATCAGGGCTGCGGCCGGTCTCACCCGGGGCTCTCCGCGCGCCCATCGCCGGCGCGCACGGGAGGGGCATCATGTGCGCAGTATATCACACTGTCGCCATTTTCGACCAGTCCTTGAGCGTATAGGTCTCGCGGACGTAGGCGGCGCCGCCCGGCACCATCCGACAGACCCGATTCTCCAACACGGCGTAGGGGTGGACGTCCTCGTAGCGGACGAGCGGCGCCAGGTCGCCGGAGAGCCCCGCCATGACGGCCGTCGAGCCGGCGTCGGAGTCCAGGTAGTATTGCTTGGGGCCGACGAATTTCGCCCTATCGAACACATCGCGCCGAGACCACTGGCCCAGCCCATCGCCGACGTCGGCGCCGCGCGGCGGCTCGTCCCCAAGGAGGATGACCGAGTCCGTGTCATAGTAGAGGAGCCTGTCGTAGTTTGCGTTGGCGACGCGTACGAGCTCCCGGCGCCCGTAGGCGGTCACGAACGCCGCCAAGGCAGGGTAGACGCTGTTGACGTAGCGTTGACTGATCTTGAACGGCTTGAGGATGCCGTCGGTGTGGACGAGGGCCGGGCCGTCGTCCTCGCGCGAGTCGACGAGCTCGTAGCCGAGCCCCTGTTCCACCATGAGCGTCCGCGTCGCGAATTTTCCATACACGGTATTCAGCGCTTGTTTGGAGACGAGGCGCATCGCCGGGTCCGAGTGAGATTTCATCTCGTACAAAGGTTCGACATACGGTGCCAGGTCCCCCGCCGACCCCTCGTACTCGAAACATAAATTCCAGCACCACACGTCGAAATCGTAGTAGGTCGTCAGGTATTCGTAGTCAACGGACGTGATCCAGCACGACGTGGAGACATCGTCGTCCCACGTCTTCGTGCCGCACTCGGTTTTCTGGAAAAAACACGGCACTCCCCACCCTAGACGACCTTCGCAGACGACGTTCGCGATCCAGGGCCCGTCCATATCCTCCGGCGCCCCCTCGTGATAGTAGGGGCGCCCGACCGGCAGGCGCTCGCCCGCCATGATCGACGGATAGAGCGAGTTGACGTCCCACGAGGACCCAGCACCCACCTCCACGAAAGGCTTTGCCTCCGGGCCGAGGTCGCACAGGCCGGGCAGGTAGGCGGCGCGGAGCATCTCCGACTCGGGGACGCCTGTCGGCGCCGGGTAGAGGCCGTCGAAATCCGCCACCGCCTCGCGGAGCCGCGCGAAAGCCCGAGAGGCTTGAGTCATTTTCCGTGACGACCAGGCGTCGTCGAAGGCGACGGCGGCGGCGAGCACGTCAAGGTAGACGCGCGGCCACGGGACATCCAAGGCCAGGTCCGTCACCCACTGAGGGTGGAGAGTCTCGGCGAGGGCGTCGAAATCTAGCGGGAGGAGAGCCTCGACGCCGCGAATCGACACCGACCGGCCCGGCGCCACAGGGGCATTGAGCGAGAAGAACTGACCGTCACCGGTGTAGAGGCCGGAGAGACGGTCGACGGGGCGTCGATAGTCGGGGGACCAGGTGATGCCGCGCTCGATGTAGTCGGCGACGATGCAGGGGCCGACGAGGTCCATGTCCCACGTGTAGGCGACCCGGTAGGCGGCGAGGTCGGCTTCGGCGTCGGCGAACGTTTCACGTGAAACATAGTTTTCGCCGTCGATGCCCATGAGATGGACGGAGGCTATCGAGGCGCGCTCGCTGTCGTAGGCGGTCTCCACCCACAGGACGCAGACGTCAGATCGCTCCAATCGTCTGGTCGATCGCTTTGAAGACATTCCTCGACCTCCCTCCATTCCGGCCCGTGTTGGGGTTGTTCTCGCCCATTTGGACGCGCGAGAAATCGAGCTTCGTGAGCTTGTATGCGTTGCGGAGATTCTGGGCGAGCGTGGAATCGCGCCAGAGCACCATGAAAGCCGCCATTCCCCTCCCTTTTTGGGCGATTTTCGCCTCCATCTGCTTGCGGATACGCTCGCCTTCCTCGCCGAGTTCGGACGTCATCGATATGAAAGACCGCCACGCCTTGTCCTGCTGATATTTACGACCCTCCCCCGACAAGAGAAAATCGAGGCGCGCCATGTGCTTGTCGAACGCTTTTTTCGACGCGTACTGCTTGACGCCCCGGTTGCGGGAGGCGATCGGGTCGGAGTCGACGCCCGGGACGCCGATATAGCGGGGCGCCCGCCCCTTGCGAGTCTCCTTCTCGGTGAACATCTGCTGCAGCGACATGCCCGACGACGGGTCGACGTAGCGGGCGAACTTCCTACGCTGGCGGGCCGCCCTCTCGTTCAGGCGCCTCTGGCGGTTCCGGAGGATATCCATGTCCGTCTTCGAGATAATATCACCCTTCTGGGTGCCGTAGAATTGGACGCCGCGCGACGTGAACACCTGCATCCGACTGATATAAGCTTTCAGCTCTTTCACCGACATGCCGCGGATATCGTCCAGCGACGACGGGTCCGGGTGGTATTCGGTGCCACGCAGATCCACACCCTGTTTCTTCAGACGGTTGAGCTTCTGCATCGCCCGGCGCCGAGCCAGCGCCGCGTCCCTCTGCCAGGAGGCTCTTGTCTTAGCCATGATCCCATCCTAGTCGAAGCGGGGCGGCCGAAGCCGCCCCACACGAGTGTTTTACGCTACGGCCGCCGGCGCCTCACGGGCGTCCGAGCCGGCCTCGCCGGCGCCGCCTCCCGGCGGGGAGTCGTCCCGAGATAGGTCGCCGAGCGGATCACCAGGTCGGTGCGCACGACGCCGTCGGAATCCGTCCACTCGTCCAGCGCCAGCTGGCCGGAGACCGCGACGAGATCGCCCTTCTGGGAAGCGCCGGCGACCCCCTCGGCGACGGCGCCCCACACAGAGGCGACCACCCAGAGAGTCGGACCGGCGTCCACCCACTCGTCCGCCTGCGGGTCATGCTTGCGGGGCGTGTGGGCGATCGAGAGATTGACGACGGCCAAACCATCGCTCGTGTAGCGAACCTCCGGCGCGGCGCCGAGGAAGCCCTGGATCGTGATGTTAGCGGATGTCATGAGCATTCTCCTTAAAGTTGATGAGTGATGGCGAATCGCGCGATCGCGAAGCCGGCGCGGCCATCGGCGAACAGCCGACGGACGACGATCCCGCCGCGGCGACGCGCCCTGGCGACGGCCACGGGAGGAAAACTTGGACGACGGCGGTCCAGGACGACAATCCGACGCCGAGAGGTGGAGACGACCTGATAGACCGACGGGGGGAAGGCGACGGCCAGCTGGGCCAGCGACGCGTCGCAGACGTAGACGCCGGGGCGCCGACGGCGAAAGCGAAGGCGGGGGGAGTAGGCAATCCACATCAACAGGTCTCCAAGTCGAAGCGGAAGCCGTGGGTTGTCGACTCCATCGGCGGAACGATGAGGTCGAAGCAGTCGACATTGGAGCACGCAGAGACGAGCTCCCAGACAACCTCAGTGACTCCGACATTGATCGGACCGTGTTTCAGCCAGCGCCTCGACCGCCCCGAAAGATCGGCCACGAAGCAGATCCCGGACCAGTCGGCGACATCGACCACGACGGCCAGCGAACCATACGTCTCGAAACCCCTGGCCGTGATCGAGAAATCCACGATCGCGACAGAGTCCATCGGGTGGCGGACGCTAGTGGAGACGTAGCGGCCGTCGTCGTAGTCGGCGAAGCAACGGTCGAGAGCGGTGCATACGCCTTGAACGGCGTCGGATATGTAAGACATGGGAATCCTTTCTACAAGGCCGGGGCCGAAGCCCCGGCCGGAGCATTTAGAAGGCAAACTCGAAAGAGAGCGCTTCCGCCCATTCGGAAACCACTCTCGCGTGGGCGATCCGAGAAGAGCGCGCGAGAGTGTCGACCAGGTCGAGGACGAATGCGTGGGCCGTAAGATCAACCCGCTCGCCGCTGACCATTCGGAACGAGCCGGGATCAAAATCTGCCACATAGACCTCAACCAGGCCGAGAGACTCGTCATAGGCAGTCAGGAGAATGCCGGAAGTCTCAACCAAGCCCGTGTCGAGCGAGAACTCAATCGCTGAAGCCATGCTTGAGACAGGGCGGATGGACACGTAGGGCAGGCTGTCATCCTCCTCATAGGCCTCCCCCTCAGCCTTGACCGCAGCCACAACCTCCTCAACCGCGATGTCGATCGGGAATT
>ERZ773035.1356-NODE-1356-length-17798-cov-20.415037_pt1 | contig 17798 bp, 12 predicted proteins | sample MGYA00511487_ERZ773035 | MGnify/ENA primary metagenome ERZ773035 (study PRJEB29015, sample SAMEA2737985) | human oral metagenome | biome: human oral; feature: human-associated habitat; material: dental | place: China | collected 2024 ...
GGCCCGGCCAGCCAGCTCGGGCAGGGTGCGGGGCGGGAGGTCGGCACCCGGGCGCCCCGGCCGGCCGTTCAGCTGCGCAGCTCGGCGCCCAGGAGCCTGCCCGCACGCTTGACCACGCGCTTGCGTACGGCGGCGGTCTCGCCGGCGGTCAGGGTGCGGTCCGCGGCGCGCAGCACCAGGGACAGAGCCAGGGACTTACGTCCCTGACCGACCTGCGGGCCCCGGAAGACGTCGAAGAGGCGCACCTCCTCGGCCAGGTCCCCGGCGGCCTGCCGGACCACGGACTCCACCTGGGCGGCCGGGACGGACTCGTCCACCACCAGGGCGATGTCCTCCTTGGCGGCGGGGAAGGTCGAGACGGGCCGGACCTGGAGGGGTCCCGCTGCCGCGGAGGCGTCCAGGAGGACGTCCAGGTCCAGCTCGACGGCGCAGGCGCGCGGTGGCAGGCCCAGGGTACGCGCGACGCGCGGGTGGAGCTCTCCGGCGTGGCCGACCAGCTCCCCGGGGACCAGGTCCCTGCCCCGGCGCACCGGTGCCAGGCGGATCTCCGCGGTGCGCCCGGGGTGCCAGGGGGCGTAGGGCCGCTCAGGGGCGCGGACGGACACCTCCACGCCCAGGGTCGCGGCGACGGTGCGGGCCACCTCGACGGCGTCGGCCCAGTCCCAGGGGCGGTCAGGCCCCAGCACCCCGCCCCTGACGCGCGCCCCGGTCAGGACCACGCCGACGTGCACGGGCTGGGAGGGGATCCCCGCCTCCAGGGCGGCGACCTCCTCGGCGGTGGGGCGCCGGTCCACCCCGGGGATGGCGGCGGGCACGGTGCCGGCCGGGTGGGTGACGGAGCCCACCTCGTAGACGGCCACGTCGCCCAGGCCCCGGGAGATATTGCGCCCGGCGACCTCCACCAGGGAGTCCAGGACGGACGTGCGCAGGGCGGGGGCGTCCTCGGCCAGGGGGTTGGCCAGGCGGACGGTGGCACGGCGCGGGTCGTCCGCCGGGATCCCCAGGCGGTCGTGCACGTCCCCGATGAACGGGTAGGACAGCACCTGGGTGATCCCGGCGTCAGCCAGGGCCCGTACCACGTCGCGCCGGGCCCGCTGACGCGGGGTCAGGCCGGTGCCGGCGGGTGCCGTGGGCACGATGACGGGGATGGAGTCGTAGCCGTCCAGACGGGCGACCTCCTCGGCCAGGTGGGCGGCCCCCACCAGGTCGGGGCGCCAGGTGGGCGGGGTCACCGACAGCATCCCGGTGCCGTCCTCGGCCCGCGCGGGCGCCACGACGCAGCCGATCATGGTCAGCAGCTCGGTGACGCGCGCCGGGTCGTAGTCCACGCCGGCCAGGCGGGCGGCGAAGTCGGGGCGCACTACCAGGGGCGCGGGGGCCGAGGTGCGGTCCACGTCGGAGGCCACCGGGTCGGCGACCCCCCCGCCGTACTCCACGAGCAGGTCCACGGCCCGCTGGGCGGCCACGGGGGCCAGGGCGGTGTCCACCCCGCGCTCAAAGCGCTTGGAGGACTCGGTGGGCAGGCGGTGGCGGCGCGCGGAGCGGGCCACGCTCACCGGGTCGAAGTGGGCGGCCTCAATGACGACGTCGGTGGTGGCGGCGTCGATCTCGGCGTCGGCGCCCCCGAACACCCCGGCCAGCACCAGGGGGCGGGAGCCGGGCCCGTCCGGGGAGTCGGCGACGACCAGGTCCTCAGGATCCAGGGTGCGGGTGACCCCGTCCAGGAAGGTCAGGGACTCCCCCGCCCCGGCGCGGCGCACCACGACGGGGGCGGTGAGCTTGCCGGCGTCGAAGGCGTGCAGGGGCTGGCCCAGGTCCAGCATGACGTAGTTGGTGACGTCCACGATCAGGCTAATGGGACGCATCCCGGCGGCGGTCAGGCGCTCGCGCATCCAGGCCGGGGAGGGGGCGGCGGGGTCGATGCCGCGCACCACGCGGGCCACGTAGCGGTCGGCGCCCACCCGGCCGCGCACGGGCCTGGGGTCAGGGTCGATACGCACCGGGAAGGCCCCGTCGGCGGGGTGGGAGGCCCCGTCCGTGGACCCGGTGGACGGGGCCAGGCCGCCCGGGAACAGGTCCGGGTTCGTGGCGTCGGCGGGGTCGGTGAAGCGGGCCCCGGTGGCGTGGGAGTACTCGCGGGCCACGCCCCGCATGGAGAAGCAGTAGCCGCGGTCCGGGGTGACGTTGATCTCCAGGACCTCCTCCCCCAGTCCCAGGATGGGCAGCGCGTCGGTGCCCGGCGCGGGGGGCTCCTCGCCGGTGCGGCCGTGCTCGGCCAGCCACCGCCCCAGGACGATAATGCCGGAGTGGTCCTCGCCGATACCCAGCTCCCGGGCCGAGCAGATCATGCCGTCGGAGACGTGCCCGTAGGTCCTGCGGGCGGCGATGCGGAAGTCACCGGGCAGGACGGCGCCGGGCAGGGACACCACCACGAGGTCGCCGACGTCGAAGTTGTGGGCGCCGCACACGATCCCGCGGCTGGGCAGCTCGGAGGGCTCCTTGCCGGTACCGGGGGCGTCGTTGTGCGCAGGCCCCACGTCCACCCGGCAGTAGTTGATGGTCTTGCCGTTGGACTGCTTCCTGGCCTCGCGGGTCAGTACCCTGCCCACCACCAGGGGGCCGGTGACGGCGGGGGGGACGACGCGCTCCTCCTCCAGGCCCACCCGCACCAGGTCGGAGGCGAGCTGGGCGGCGCTCAGGCCCGCGGGGACGTCAACGTGCTCGCGCAGCCACTCGAGGGGGACGTATGGCATGTCAGTGGCCCTTTCCGGTGGTGCCGAACTGCTGGGAGAAGCGGATGTCGCCCTCGACGATGTCGTGCATGTCGGCGATGCCGTGGCGCAGCATGAGGGTGCGCTCCAGGCCCATGCCGAAGGCGAAGCCGGTGTAGACCTCGGGGTCGATGCCGCAGGCGATGAGCACATTGGGGTTGACCATGCCGCAGCCGCCCCACTCGATCCACCCGGGTCCGCCCTTCTTGAAGGGGAACCACAGGTCCATCTCGGCGCTCGGCTCGGTGAAGGGGAAGAAGGAGGGACGCAGGCGCGTGCGCGCCTCGGGGCCGAACATGGCGCGGGCGAAGTGGTCGAGCGTGCCCTTGAGGTGCGCCATGGTCAGGTGCTTGTCCACCGCCAGGCCCTCGACCTGGTGGAAGACCGGGGTGTGGGTCTGGTCGAGCTCGTCGGAGCGGAAGACCTTGCCCGGGCAGGCGACGTAGAGCGGCGGCTCGGCCGCGAGCATGGCGCGGGCCTGCACCGGGGACGTGTGGGTGCGCAGCACGAGGTTGGCGGGCTCGCCGTCGGACGCGCCCACCGAGGCGCCGTCGATGTAGAAGGTGTCCTGCATCTGCCGGGCCGGATGGTCGGCGTCGAAGTTGAGGGCGTCGAAGTCGAACCACTCGTGCTCGAGCTCGGGTCCCTCGGCGATGGACCAGCCCATGGCGACGAAGAGGTCCGTGACCTCGTCGACCAGGACGTCGAGGGGGTGGCGCGCGCCGGCGGCCGTGCGCGCGGTGGGAACGGTGACGTCGACGGCCTCGGTGGCGAGCATCCGGGTCTCGGCCTCGGCCTCGAGAACGCCCTGGCGCTCGGCCAGGGCCTTGCTCAGGCGGCCGCGGGCGACGCCGAGGAGCTTGCCGGCGGTGGGCCGGTCGGCCTTGTCGAGCGCACCGATGCCGCGACTGGCGCCGGCCAGGGCGGAGGCGTCGCCGGTGAAGGCCAGACGAGCCTCCTTGAGAGCGGGCAGGTCGCCGGCGGCGGCAATGGCCGCCAGCCCCTCCTCGACGAGGGCGTTGACGCCCGCTTCATCCAGCGGCGACAGCGCGCCGTCAGTGTCAGTCATCCGGGAGCCTTCCGATGATCGGGGCGGTGATCGGTATCCGCGCCTAGATTAGTCCGTGCGCGGCAGACGCTCGAAATCAGGTCGCCGGCGTCTCGGCCGCAGGACCGGCGGCGTCGCTGCGGCGCTGTGGCGCTGCGGAGTCGCTGCGGCGCTGCGGTCGTGACGATCGCCCTGTCCACAAGCCCGCCGCCCTGAGGACCGTGCAGGGCCGCGGAATCCGCCGTCGGACGGTCGGAAGAGTCTTGGGATGAGCCCTGGATGAGCATGACGCGCGCCGACGCCGCGCAGAAGCAGGCGTCGATCGCGTGCAGGCGGAGGGCGAGGCGCAGGTGATCGCGTGCAGGTGAAGGGCGAGGCGCAGGTGGCGGGCGGCCTCCGTGCAGGTGGCGGGCGGGCGCACGTCCAGGCACGATGTCCGGGTGCCCGAGTGGAGCGCGCCGGAACGTGAACGTACCTTCCCAACGTGAACGTACCTTTCTCCCATCCTTCTGACCTCTACCCGCAGAAGGATGGGAGAAAGGTACGTTGGTGTTGCAAAGGTACGTTGACGTTGTCAACCGCGGTTGACGACCGGGCGCTCCTGCCCGGTCCGGCCCGCGTCCCGTCGGAATCAACCGTCTAGACTCGGCGCGCCAGCGCGGTGAGCGGTCGCCCACGCCGGACGACCTGCTTCCGGTCTCGCCCGCGAGCGCGACAGCCCGGAGGCCGCGCGTGTATACGCGTCCTCGCGTGCCTGGCGACGACGATCATCACCTGGCCCGATCGCCAGCGGCCAGACTGCTTATGACGTCACGACGAGCCGGAAGGAACAAGATTGTCACTGCGAGCCGGCCGGTCGTTGTCCTCGAGGATCAACGCCCTTCTTATCGCCCCGGGCGACACGGGCGCGGAGACGGCCCTGGGGTACGGCGCGGCGCACATTCACACCCTGGTGCTGGCTGCGATATTTCCACTATTCTCGATGACGACAGCGGTCCAGTTCTATATCGGGTTGGTCGCGTCCTGCGCTGCAGCCCGGTGCGCGCCGGCTCGACGCGGCCGCGAGCCGCGGCAGGTGACAGCATGCCCTTCGTACCCTTACCGCGCTTATTCAGCGCGACTATGCTCCCACCATGTCGACGCCCCCTCCGCATAAGCCGCTCGTGGTGCTCGCCGTCGGCGGCCCAAATGCGCAAAGACTCTATCGGCAGGCCCTGCAGGCCGCTCTGCCCGGCGTCTCGGTACGAGCCGCCCCGGGCGACGACGCGGAGAGAACGTCGGCTGCCTCCGCGCGATCGCATTTCGCCATCGCAGACGGCACGGACCCTTCCCTTGACAGCGTGCACGAGCTCTTCGACGCACTGATCACCACCGAGGACGATCTCAGAGTCTTCCTCGCACGCGCGGACGGCTTTGAGAGGCGACGTCGCGCCCACCGGCTTCCGCCCGACATCGCCCCCGCCGTCCTGCCCTGGTCGCCCGCCTGGGCCCCGACGGCAGCACGCACCGGCGCCCGGGTCGCGCGCGTGCTCGCCGACCGCGGCGTCGACGCGTCGGTGGACCACATCGGCTCGACGTCCGTGCCCGGGCTCGCGGCCAAGAACATTGTCGACCTCCAGGTATCAGTAACCGACCTCGGCATGGTCGACTCGTGCGACGCCGACCTCCGGGACGCCAGCTTCGTGAACGTCCAAGAGCTCGCCCCCGATGCGCCCGGCGTCATGCGCGACAAAGCGCGCGGGACGAGTGCGTCCCCGGACGAGTGGCAGAAACGGCTCTACGCCGGCGTCGACGAGGCGCAGCGCGCGATCATTCACGTGAGGCGGACAGGGGCCGCGAACTGGCGCTATGCCCTGCTGTTCCGCGACTGGCTGCGAGCGAATGACTCGCGGCGCGACGAGTACGCCGCGACGAAGCTGCGTATCGCCGAGATGCACGCCGACGACCCGCACTTCGATGGCTATGCGCGCTCGAAGGACTTCTGGTTCGACCATGCGTACGAGGTCGCGGAGGAATGGGCCCGAGAGGTGCACTGGACGGCTCCGGTGCACCGGCGGGCGGAGGACTGACACATCGCCGCGGGCCCGCACAGGAGCCGGAAGAACGCTGTCAGTACCGCAGCCGGGCGATGGTGCGGGGCGTGACCTTGTAGGCGCTGACGGCGCCGTCGGCCAGGTCCGCGACGGTGCGGGGCCGCGCGAGAAGAGCGCCGACGACGGCCAGGGCCGGGGCGAGGCTGAGGGGGTCCCGGCCCACGGGGGTGAGGACCTCGCGGCTGCCTCGAAAGGGCGGACGGCGCCTCAGCGCACGATCCAGTGAGCCGAGCACGGCACGGCGGCTCCCCCGCTGCTCGGCGGCGCCCAGGGCGAGGGCCATGGTCGAGCGGGTGCGCACCCCGGCCCTGGCGATGAGCGGCGTGCGGGGCAGTCGTCCGCCCGTGGCGAGCGCGATGGTCAGCATCGGCAGATTGACCCCGGCCGCGGCGGCGTTGCCGGGCTCGGTGGTGCGCGGGTTGCACTCGATGAACATGTTCCGTCCAGGGCCCTCGGCGAAGTAGTCGCAGGTGAGGCCGCCGTGCCAGGCCAGTCGCCGGCCGAGACGGGAGACGGCGTCGACCGCGGCCGGGTCGCTCACTGACAGGCGCGCCGCCGCGGACCCGCCTGCGCCAAGGCCGATGCGCTCGCTGCACGCGGCCGCGATGAGCCGACCGTGGTCGAATAGCGCGGCCACCTGCCGGTAGGCGCCCCTCGCCGGAGCCTGAACCATGACCGCGGCGCCGTCGGACCTCAGGACCCGCCATGCCGAGAGCGCCTCGGCACGCGTTCCGGCCCGGACCACTCCGCGACCGGCCGTGGAGTAGGCGGCCTTGACCCACACCGGGTAGCCGATCCGGTCCAGGTCCGCCTCGCAGTGCACCTCGTGCCAGGCCGGCTGGGGAATACCGAGCTCGTCGCACACGCCGGCGAAGGCGATCTTGGACTGCACCTGCTCGAATGCCGACGCCCCGGCGACGGCGAGCCGGTCGGAGGCGTGAGGAAGGTGCCTCCCGCCGGCGGCCAGCAGCCACGCCTGCTCGTGCGTGGCCAGCAGGGCCCGGTACCTGCCCGAGGCCAGGAGGGCGTCGACGGCGTGCAGATATCCCACGGGGTCGCAGCCCGGGGAGGGGACCCTGCGCACCGCCCGGCACCACACGCTGAAGGAGGCCAGCGGCCGACAGATCGCGGAGGCCACCTCCACGCCGACCCCGCGGGAGCCCAGGACCGTCATGGTCTCGCGGGCCGTCAGGCTCGACCCCTCCGACAGCAGCACCCGCTCATGGCCCATGGCGGGAGCCTACCGGGCTGCCGCCGGTGGGACGGCGGCGAGTCGATCGCGCAGGAGCCGGCGCGTGGCCTCGAGCCGTTCGATCCGCTCCTCGACGGCGGCCAGCTGAGCCGCCAGGGCGGCCCTCGTCTGCGGACAGGTCGCGGTCCCCTCGCTGCCGAGGCAGTCGACGAGCGACAGCACCTGCTCACAGCTCAGGCCCACCGCGATGAGGGCGTGCACACGGCGGGCCTGCTCGACGTCGGCCTGGTCGTAGTCGCGGTAGCCGTTGCCCAGCCGGGCCGCGGGCACGAGGCCGACGTCGGTGTAGTGGCGGACCTGGCGCGCCGACAGACCGGCGCGAGCGGCGAAGTCGCTGATCCTCATGCGCCCTCCCTCAGTCCTTGCCGCGACCTTGACCTTGACACTGGCGTCAAAGTTTAGCGTCCTTCCGCACGGGCCGCCCGGCCCGGCAGAAAGGCCTATATGAGACGCGTTCCCGTCCTGTCCTTCGCCGTCATGCTCCTGGTGGGTACGGACACATTCCTGGTCGCCCCGCTGCTGCCGGCCCTGTCGGCGCGCTTCGACGTCCCGCCCGCGCGCGCCGGCTGGATGGTCTCCGCCTACGCGATCGGCTACTGCCTGACGGCCCTGGTCGCGGGGCCGACGTCGGACCGGCTCGACCGCCGCCGTGTTCTCATCACAGGAATGGCGGTGTTCTCCGCGACCACCGCCGCTACCGGGCTGGCATGGTCGTTCACCTCCATGCTGGTACTGCGCCTGGCGACCGGCGTCGCCGCGGCGGTCGCCGCCCCGCAGGTCTGGGCGGCGATCACCCAGATCATGCCGAAGGAGCGGGTCGTGCCGGCCATGGCGACGGCGACGGCGGGCCTCACGATCGCCCAGCTCCTCGGCGTGCCGGCCGGGAGCCTGCTGGCGGTGCGCTCGACCTCCGACCCGTTCGTCGTCGTCGGGACCGCCGGCGCCCTGGCCACCGCGGCGCTGTGGCGGTGGTTTCCGGCAGTGCCGCCGCACGACGCGCGCGGCGGGCGCACGAGCATCCGCTCCCAGTACGCGGCCCTGGCGCGCGCTCCGCACGCCCCGGGGCGATTCGGGGCCTACTTCGTGTTCCAGGTCGGCAACTTCGCGGTCCTGTCCTTCGCCGCGACCTGGTTCGCGCGGGACTTCCACCTGGACCAGGCCGGTATCGCCTGGGCGATGATCCTGCTCGGGGCGGGCAACACCGTCGGCGCCCTGGTGGGGCCCCGGATCGTGCGGCGCGCGGGGCAGGGGCGCGCGCTGCTGGGCGGCATGGTCTGCTACGCCCTCGTGTACGCCGTGGTCGCGGCCAGTCCGGTCCGCTGGGCGGGGATCGGTCTGCTCACCGTGGCATTCGTCGTCGGCGGAGTGCTCTTCCCGGTCATGATGAGCCTGCTTCAGGCGCTGACCGCCTCGGCGCGCGGGACGGTGTCGGCGCTCGCCAATGTCCTCATGTACGCGGGCTCGACCCTCGCGGGCATCGTGGGCGGCCCGTTGCTCGCGGCCCTGCCCTCGTTCTGGGGCGTCAGCCTGCTGGCGCTGGGGACGACCCTCGTGGCGCTCGGCCTGTGGGCGGCCTCGGGCTCCCTGCGCCCGGAGCAGGTCAGCGGGTGAGCACCGTCCGCGGCGGCGCCTCGGGCGCGGGCCCATGGGGAGGGCTCCACCGCCGAACGGGTTCGAGCCGGGACGGGCGGCGCCATAGCATCGCCCCATGAGGTCCTTCACCAGCGCGTCGCTGCTCGACGGCTCCGGTCTGAGCCTCGCCCTGGCCCCAGGACTCACCCCCGCCGGGCTCAGTGAGTCCCCCGAGTTCTTCTCCGGCTTCGCCGTCGCGCCCACGGTTCTTGCTCGGGGGCTGCTGGTGCTGGCGGACGTGGCCCGGACGCGGTACTTCCAACCGGTCCCCGCAGGCGGCGGAGGCAGCGACCCCATCTGCACCGCCAACGGGGACCGCCTGCGCTTCGAGGCCTTCTCGGCGTGCAACACCGTCGCCGTGCGCCTGGACCTGCTCGCCGGGGCCTTCGACGGCGGCGACATCCGCCACGGCACCACCAACGTCGACATCAACCAGCCGCTGCGGGAGGCCCTGGGAGGCGTCTCCCCCGCCGAGCCCATGCACCTGTCGGTGGGCGACGGCGGGCTGCGCGTGTCCACCCTGGAGGCCACGCACGTCGAGCGCCGGGTAGAGCTGCCCGAGCGGTGGCTCAGGGCCCTGGGACCGGCTCAGGAGCTGAGCCGGGACCTGACTCTCATCGGCCAGACCCCGGCCGTGCAGACCCGCCAGCTTCTCGCCTCGCTGGCCTCCGCGCCGGGAGGCCTCGGCCACTGGTCGGTCAGCCGGAGGGGGGTGCGCCCCGCCCTGCGCCCGGGAAGAGGCACTGTCTACGCCGAGAACCTGGGTCGCCTGCGCGCAGCCCGGCGCCTGGGGCAGCAGATCACGGGACTGCGGGTATACGGCGCCGGGGACGGCGCCGAAGCGGCCTCGGTGTGGGAGCTCGACCTGCCGCACGGCCGGCTCACCTTCACGCTGACGGCCGAGTACCACCGGAGCTTCTCGGGAGAGGGCGCGCTGCTGCCCAAGCTGGCCGCTCGGACCGCCGTCGAGGACGCCGAGACCGTGGCGGCCCGCCTCGCCTTCGAGCCACGCATTGACGTGCCCGCCCTGGCGGCCCTGACGGGCCTGGACGAGGAGCGGGTCGGGCAGGGCCTGGCCGTTCTGGCCGTCGACGGGCGCGTGGGCTACGACCTGTTCGAGGGCGCCTACTTCCACCGGGAGCTGCCCAGCCCTCCGGCCGGGAGGGCCGCGCGGGTGCTCCGGGCAAACCCGCGCCTGAAGAACGCCCGGCGGCTCGTCGACGACGGCGCCGTCCGCCCCTGCGAGGGGCACCCGGGGGTGTACCGGGTGCGCGGAGGCCGTGACGGCCAGGACGAGTACGTCGTGCGCACCGAGCCCGCGGGCTGCTCGTGCAGGTGGTGGCGCCGCTACGGGGGCGCGCGCGGCGCCTGCAAGCACCTGCTCGCAGCTCGGCTCAGCCAGGAGGCTCTTCATGACTGACAACACCGACTGGGATGCCGAGCGGCTCGGCTCGTTCGTCGACGACGTCGAACGGCGCGGGGTCGCGCCCCTTGAGGAGCTCCCGCCCGAGGACCGCGCTCACCTCGCCCGGGCCTTCCGCGAGCACGCCGGCACCGTGCAGAAGCGCTCGAGCACCTCGTGGCGGGAGGGCGCCGTCGTCGTCCTCGGTGCGCACCTGGACGCTCCGGCCGCTCTTCTCCTGTCGCTCCTGAGCTACTCCGCCGCCTGCGGGATCCACCCGAGGGGAGCCCTGCGGGCCTTCACCGCCCCGCTGGGCGGGGCCAGGGCGGAGGCGCTGGTGGCGGGGCTGCTCCGGCGCCGCTCCAGCCAGTACGCCTACGCCCCGCTCATTGACGAGCTCGTCATCGCCTACGACCTGCCCCTGCCCACCGAGCCCCGCTTCTGGGAGGCATGGGCCGACCATCAGCGATGCGACCCGGAGCCGGGGCGGCGCTGGAGCGAGCACTTCCTCGCCGTCTGCGCCGTTCCCGACGCCCTGGGGATCGTGACCGACGACGACGCCGACTGGCGGCGCCGCGGTGAGCACCTGGAGGCCCTCGACGCCGTCGAGCCCCTCGACCGGACGCAGATGCTCCGGGCCCTGCTGTCCGTCGTCGACCGCGGCGACTACCGCACGTCCCAGCGCAGTGCCATCAGATGGATCCGGATCTGCGGCGCCGAGGACCTTCTGTGGGACGAGCGGCGTCGTGTCCTGGAGGCGCTGCCCAGTGCCGAGGGCCCCTTCGTGAAGCTCGCCGTCACCCGGCTCTTAGCCGGTGGGCCCGACGGCTCGGCCCTCAGCGAGGAGGAGCTGACGCGGATCGCCCTCACGGTCCTGGCGCGCAAGGAGAAGATGCTGCGCCGCACCGTGCTCAAGGCCCTCAAAGAGCTGTCGGCCCCCTCCCTCGAGCTGCGGGAGACCGTCTCGCAGCTCGCCGCCGACCCCGACACCACGACCGCCGGGGCCGCCGCCGCGCTGGCGACCCGGTGGGGCGAGCCGACGGCGCCGGAGCTCCTCGGCCTGTGGCAGGAGCCGGCCGAGGCCCGCCCGCAGCCGCTGTCCGACATGGACGCCGAGGACCTGGTCCTGGACGACCCCGCCCTGGACGAGCTCATGGCCATTCTTCAGGAGGACATCTGCGGCCTGCAGGACAACCAGGAAGTCGCTCTCGCACACCTTCTGGCGACCGCCCACGCCCGGGGGCTGGGGCCGGTGCGCCGGGCGGCAGGCGCGAGCCTCCAGCACGCCGCGCAGAACACCGTGCTCGGCGAGATGCTGCACCAGGTGGGGCGCTGGGGGGAGGAGGAGCGGCCCCTGCACCTGGTCGAGGCGGCGCCCCTGACCGAGCTGGTGGGCCGTCGGGTGATGGAGGCCCTGCGTCTTCTCGGCCGGGTGCCGTGCCTGCTGTCCACTCCGACCCATACCGCCCACCGGGTGAGCTGGGAGGGCTTCGCCGCGCGTGCCCGTGTGTTCCGCGAGGCCGGTGTCGCGGTTGCTCCTACGGACGTCCTCACGGCGCTGGCCCGCCTGGACGCCGCGGAGGTGCCCGAGGACCTGACCGACCTGGCCCAGCCGATCGAGGGCCTGGGGGCGACCCTGGCCGAGGTCGTCGAGGTGTGGCGGCGGACCCCGGTGCGCGCCGGTCAGCTGCACATCGAGCCGGAGGATCCGGCGCGGGGCGAGGGCGGAGCCCCGGGCGGGCGACTGGTGGCGACCGGCGACGTCCCCGCCGTCGCCGAGATGCTCGGCATCGACGGCGCCTGGACCGAGCCGTTCAACCCGCACCGCTCCTGGGATGAGGCCACTGTCCTCAACCTGCTGCCCGCGCACCCGACCCGGCCCGCCGCGGAGATTCTTCACCTCCTGAGGCTCGATGACCCTCCTCTCTGGTTTCGTCCGCTGGACCGGTTCGTACTGGCGGCCGCGTGCGCGTCGCCCGTGACGCCGATGCTCGCCTACGCCGGTCTGGTCATGGCCGATCGCGGCGACTCCTCGCAGCGCGCTCTTGTCGCCGAGGCGCTGCTGACCGCCTGGGAGGAGGGGCGGCTGCGCCCCGGCTGCCTGGTTGAGGCGTGGGGCCACGAGGAGTGGCGACTGACCTGGAAGGTCTCGGGGGCGCGGATCAGCTCGACCCTGTCCCTCCTGGCGCAGGCCGGCGGGCTGGGGCTGGTGTGGCCGCTGCTGACCGCCATCACCGAGGAGCTGGCCTCCGCCAAGAGGCTTCCGTCGACGACGTCGGGGGTGCTGGAGACCGTCCTGGCGCTGCTGCCCGAGGTGCGGGCCGTCGGCGTCGCCGTCGACCTGCCGAGTGTCGTCGCCCTGGGCGGGCGAAGGGGCTCGGCCAAGGCCATCAGGACCGCCCGGCTCATTGCGGAGGCGCTCGGCTCGGGGCGGTGAGCTACCGGACCGATCTCGGCGCGGAACTCGACCGATCTCGGCGCGAGAGCGCGGTCAGCGCGTGCGCGCCTCGATGCTGCGGGCCAGCGCGCCCAGCGACCAGTTCATGACCACGTAGAGCAGGGCGATAATGATGTAGGCGGGCACGTAGACATCCAGCTTGTAGTTCTGCGCGGTGCTGGTGATGAGGACCTTCCCGGCGTACATGAGCTCGGCGTAGGAGACGGCGTAGCCCAGTGAGGAGTCCTTGAGGATCGTCACGAGCTGGGTGACCAGGGTCGGCAGCATGAGCCGCAGGGCCTGCGGCGCCAGGACGAGGCGCATCGTCTGCCCCCGGCTGAGCCCCAGGGCCTGGGCCGCCTCGGTCTGCCCTCGGTCCAGTGCCAGGACCCCGGAGCGGAAGACCTCCGCCGTCGTCGCCGAGGTGCACATGACAATGGGGATGGTGAGCATCCAGAAGGGCAGCAGCGTGAGGCCGAAGCGGGGCACCGCCAGCAGGAAGAAGTAGATGAGCAGGAGCATGGGCACGGCCCGCATCATGTCGACCCACGTTCCCACGACCGTCCGCCCGGCCGGACCGGCGCCCATCCTCGCCCAGCCCAGGAGGATGCCCAGGGGGAAGGACAGGAGCGCGGAGACCGCGGTGACGGCCAGCGTCCCTCCCAGCGCCCTTCCCAGGAAGAGGACGATCGACTGCCCCAGGAAGAAGCGCCACTTGGGGTAGGCGAGCTGGCCCTCAAGGGCCAGCTGGTGGAGCGCCGCGGCGATCAGCGCCACGACGACGAGGGTCGCGATGCCGGAGAGGATGGCGATGCGCCGCCGGCCCCTGGGCCCGGGAGCGTCGAAGAGGAGGTCCGCGTCCGCGGCCCGTCCGGGGCGGACGCGCCGCACCGCGCGAATGGCGCTGGGGGTGGAGCTCATGCTCGTGCCTCCCGCCCGCTCGCGAGGCGAAGCTCGAGCAGGCCCCCGAGCCTGGTCGCACCGAAGGCGAGTGCCAGATAGATCATGCCCGACAACAGGAACATGAGGACGGCCTCCCCGGACTCCAAGTTGAGCTGCTGGGTGATGCTGGTGAGCTCGCGCACCCCGATGGCTGCGGCCAGGGCGGAGCCGATGAGGCAGGAGATGAAGATGTTGACCAGCGGCTGGACGGTGCGGGCGAGGGCCTGGGGCAGCACGACCGCGCGGATGATGAGCCCGAAGGGCATCCCCAGCGCGCGGGCGGCCTCGATCTGCCCCTTGGCGACGGAGTTGATGCCCGAGCGGACCGCCTCGCAGACATACCCGGAGCCCGCGAAGAGGATCGCGCCCACGGCCGCTGGGAAAAGGGAGAGGTGCACGCCCGCCTGCGGCGCGGCGAAGGCCAGCAGGATCATGAGGCACAGGGTCGGGATGTTGCAGGCGAGCGTCACCCAGGCGACGGCCACGGCCCGCAGGGGCGGGATCGGGCTGACGCGGCACACCGCGATGAGCGTGCCGACGACGAGCGCGCCGGCGTAGGCGAGCAGGGCGATGACGAGGGTGGTCGCCAGACCGGCCCCGATCGCTCCGATGTTTTGCGTAATGATCGACATGGCCGTCTCCTCAGGTGATTATGCGCATGGGGCGCCGTGGGGCACGGCTCCCGCAGCGAGCCGAGTCAGGCCCCCGAGGAGGCGGAGGCGCCGGCGGTCTCGGAGCCCGGCACCGAGCCGAGAGCGGGCGGCTGGGGAGCATCGCCCTCCGTGACGGTGCCGATGGTCGCCTTCCAGATGGACTCCCAGGTGCCGTCGTCGTAGATCGTCTGGAGGAAGGTGTCGACGAAGGCCTTGGCGTCCGACCCCTGGGGCAGGCCGATACCGTAGGGGTCCTCCGTGAAGGGCTCGCCGACGATCTTGAGCTCGCTGTTGGCCTGCATCGCGCCGAGCAGGATCGAGTAGTCGACGACATAGGCATCGACCTGCTGGGTCTTGAGCGCGGACAGGCAGGTGTCGTTGTCGGCCATCGGCTTCTGCTCGGCCTCGGGCGCCGCCTTCTGGAGCGCCGTGGCCGAGGAGGAGTTGGACTGGACGGCGACCTTGACGCCCGCCAGGTCGCCCACGCCGGTGATCTTCTCCTCGTCGGTCCGCACGAGCACCGCCTGGCCGGAGGAGTAGTAGGGTCCGGCGAAATCGATCTTCTCGTCGCGCTCGGGCGTGATCGAGTAGGTGGCGATGACGGCCTGCACGCTGCCGTTGCCGAGCATGGTCTCGCGCGTGTCCGCGGTGACCTGCGTAATGTCCAGCAGGGCGCGGGCGTCGTCGCCGCCGATGATGTAGCGGGCCAGGGTCTGGCCGAGGGCGGCGTCGAAGCCGGAGACCCTGCCGGTGGTCGCGTCCTCCGCGGAGAAGACCGGCAGGGTCTTGGTCCCACCGGTCTTGAAGACGCCGGCCTCCCTGATGGCCGATGCCCAGGTGGAGGCGGCTACGACGTCGTCGGAGGCGACGGGGCCGGAGTTGATGACCGTGTCGTAGTCGACCTCCCCTCCGCCGCTCGAGACGGCCTGGCCGTCGGCGCCCGTGTCGGCGCAGGCCGCCAGGACCGACGCCAGGGAGACAGCGCCGGTGGCCGACAGCAGCGTGCGGCGTGAGAGAGTCGTCATGATGGGGTTCCTTTCGTCACAGCGGGTGGAGTCTGTCGGCGGGGCCGGCGGCCCCGAGACGATGGTCGGAGGCGGCCCGATCGGGGTGGGGTGAGGAAGAGCTCCGAGGCCGGGCCCGGTGGCGCTCAGTGGCTCAGCACCTTGGACAGGAAGTCACGGGCGCGGTCGGTGGTGGGGGCGGAGAAGAACTCGGCCGGCGCGCCGGACTCGACGATCTGGCCGGAGTCCATGAAGACGACGCGGTCGGCCACCGAGCGGGCGAAGCCCATCTCATGGGTGACCACGAGCATGGTCATGCCGGAGGTGGCCAGGTCCTTGATGACGTCGAGCACCTCGGTGATCATCTCCGGGTCGAGGGCGGAGGTGGGCTCGTCGAAGAGCATGATCTTGGGGTCCATGGCCAGGGCGCGGGCGATGGCGACGCGCTGCTGCTGGCCGCCGGAGAGCTGGGTCGGACGCTTGTCGGCCTGGTCGGCCAGGCCCACGCGCTCCAGGAGGGTGCGGGCGGTCGTCTCCGCCTCGCTGCGGGCGATGCCGCGCACCCTGACAGGGGCGAGCGTGATGTTGTCCAGTACCGTGCGGTGCGGGAAGAGGTTGAAGGACTGGAAGACCATGCCAACCTCGGCGCGCAACCGGGTCAGCTCCTTGCCCTCCTCGGGAAGGCGCACGCCGTCGATCTCTATGGCGCCCTCCTGGATCGTCTCCAGGCGGTTGATGGTGCGGCACAGGGTCGACTTGCCCGACCCGGAGGCCCCGATGACGGCGACGACCTGGCCGGGGAGGATGTCGAGCGAGACGTCGTCGAGCGCCTTGAAGTCGCCGTAGTACTTGCTCACGCGGTCGATGCGCACGAGCGGGCGGGCGGCGTCCTCGACGGCATCTGCGCCGTCAGCACGGGAGGTGGGCTGCTCAGAGGAGGGTGCGGGAGCGGACACGAGGACCTCGTCTCGGTCAGAGGGGTGGATGGGTGCAGAGGTGTCTCAGCGACACTGACAGCAACACATCCACATGCGCACCGCATTCCTCCTGACGTCATTCGACCGCGGCTCCCGGGCAGCTCCGCGACGCGAGGACGATAACACCGTGGTCACGCATCGGGCCAAGGAGCGCCCGCAGGCTGAGACGCGGGCCGGGACCTGACGCGGTCCGGTCCCTAGTGTCCCTGTGCCTCTGTAGCCCTGTAGCCCCTGTAGCCTCTGCGGCGTCATGGCACCATGAGGTCCCGCACTCCGAGAGAAGGAGTCACATCATGCCCGAGAGCCCTGCGAGTCCCGCCGGTCCTGAGCGCCCCGCTCGTGCTTCCACCACGTCCGTTCGGGCGCCCGCGCGCGGCGGGACGCCGCGGGTGCTCTTCGCTCCTGAGACCTTCAACTTCGCCGAGGTGACGCGCGCCGTTGAGGTGGCCCGCCGCATGCCCGCAGGCGTGGAGTGCGTCTTCGCGGGCTTCTCGCCGCGCAACTCCGAGCACGTCACGGCGGCCGGCTTCGAGTTCCACCTCCTGCTCCCCCGCCTCAGCGACGAGGAGGGCGAGCTGGCCCTGGCCTTCGACCAGGGGCGCACGCTGCGCCAGCCCTTCACCAGGAGGATGCTCGCTGAGCGGGTCGCCGGCGAGCGCGCGCTGATCCGCCGTCTGCGTCCGGGCGCCGTGGTGATCGGCGTGACGCCGAGCCAGTTCATCTCCTCCCGGGCCGAGGGCGTGCCCCTGGTCTTCGTGCGGCCCTTCGCCTACTCCATGGCGCATCTGCAGGGGGTCCGGCGCTCGGGTGCGACCGGCTTCCTGTCGCGGAGCACGGCCGGGCAGCGCCTGCTCGACGGCGCGGCGTCGAGGCTGCTCCATGCTGTGGGCACGCGACTGCCGCTGCCGCGCTCCTTCTACCAGGTGGCCCGGGCCAACGGGGTCCGCCTGCCCCACGGAGTGGTCACCGGCCTGACCGCGGACCTCAATCTCATCGCGACGGCGCCGCACCTGCTGCCCGGCTGGCTGGAGATGCCGCGGGGGCACCGGGTGGTGGGGCCGGTCTACGCCAGGCTGCCCGGCGAGGTCCCGGCCATCGTGGGCGAGCTGGCCGCGGGCCCCCAGCCGGTGGTGTACTTCGCCGTCGGCTCCTCGGGGAACCGGGAGCTCGTGCTGCGGGTGCTCCACGGCCTGGGACGTGCCGACTGCCAGGTGCTGGCCCCGGTGCGCTCCCACCTGGAGCCTGAGGACATCCCTGTGCTGCCGGCCAATGCGCACGTCACCGACTGGCTCCCGGCCGACCGCCTGGGGGACGCCGTCGACCTGGCGATCACCCACGGCGGCGAGGGAACGGTGCAGACCAGCTGCGTGCAGGGCTGGCCCTTCATCGGGATCCCCCTGCAGCTGGAGCAGCGCTTCAACGTCCAGCGCTGCGCGGCCTTCGGGAACGCGCGTCTGGTCACTCAGGGCGAGGCCGCCGCTGCGGACTGGCCCGCCCTGGTGCGCGAGGCCCTGGCCGACGGCGCCATGCGCGCCCGCGCCCGTCGCATGGCCCGCCTCATGGAGGGCCTGGACGGCCACGGTCGGG
>ERZ773035.1357-NODE-1357-length-17792-cov-48.155551_pt1 | contig 17792 bp, 16 predicted proteins | sample MGYA00511487_ERZ773035 | MGnify/ENA primary metagenome ERZ773035 (study PRJEB29015, sample SAMEA2737985) | human oral metagenome | biome: human oral; feature: human-associated habitat; material: dental | place: China | collected 2024 ...
GCCAACGCCGCGGGCAGCGTACACAATCGCTTCCGCCTTCATTCTCACCAGCTTGTAGGTATCCGAACGCTTCTTCCACCTGATGAGGATGTCCCGTTCCTCGTTCGTCATGTCGATCTGCATGAGACTATCTTATAGCAGACCCTCCGTAAACGCCAACCAGGAATCCCGCAGCAACTGCCCCAGAATGCCATTTTGTTTAATTCTAGCCATATCTCCGGCGACGAAATTGAACCGCTCCCCCAGAAAATTGCGATCCACCACTTGTACTCGCTCACCGAGTCCGGTCTCAGCGACCCGATCGAGGTCAAGAGCTCGAACTGGACAGACGAAGAGCGGCACTCAAGCGGTTCTAGTGCAGACAGGACCTGGTGGGGCGACTCGCCAATACTGAGAAACAAGATTATCGACCCTCGCAGCGGGGACGTCTCCCCCGTCCCCTGGGACACGTCGACATACAAGTACCTGGGAGGGGTCGACAACGACACGGGCCTTCTCCAGAAATCATCTCCTACCAGCCAGCACAGCGGGGTCGGGGGACCCATTACCGCGATCGACCGTCAGGGAAAAGAGCTCTGGAGCACGCCCGACTCCTATCTGGACGCATTCTTCGACCCGGCACAGCCGGATATTCTCATCGGCTACCAGAAGGACACCTCCGACGACTTCGCCAGCGTTCCGCACCTCCTCAGCACCACCACGGGAGAGACGGTAGCGGCGCTGCCGTCCTCGAACGCCCTGTTCCTGGCCACGGACGGCGTCGTTATCGCGACCGGTCTCAGCTCGGGGCCGACGAGTGCAACCGCCAGCGCTTTCAGCTTCTCAGGAGAGCAGCAGTGGGAGCAGCAGCTCGGCAGGTGCGAGGAGATCGCTTTCGACGGCGTCCCCTCCCTGGACGTGATCCAACGATCACTGACGGAGCTCGCCGGGATGTCGGTCATTGTCGCGGAGAACGGCGCTGCGCTGGTCAGCAACGAGAGTGGCGGCACCGTCAGCCTCAGGAACGAGGACGGGACCAGCGGCCCCTCTCTCAGGGTCGGCGACCGCTTCACTCTTCTGGCAGACGGGTCGGGCGTTCTCACAGTCCCCAGCAGAGAGAACAGGGATAGCGACCTCAGCCCCGAGGACATGCTGTTCATAGACGCCGCCAGCGGCAACGTCGAGAAATACTTCTCCGAGCTGGAGTTCCCGTTCTCCCACCACGAGCCCCAATCCGTGCAGAATCTTTTTTACGCGTCCACGGTACACGAGCTCGCAAAAGGAAGCCCGAACCGTCTGCTAGCCAAAACGAGGGAAGGGGTCACCTGCTACGTCCCCGCAACATAGCTCGCCCCGCCCGGCGACCGATGCTGGCCTTGAGGCGGGGGCGGAACGCCATCGGAAAAGCGTCGCGGGTCCAGGCCAGACGCCTGTGGTTCCCGCCCCGACTCGACGACGTCGGGCGCCTCCCAGCGGGATGAGGATCGGAAGCTGCTTGGTGCACCAGTGGACCGATCTCGGCGCGGAACTGAACCGATCTCGGCGAAAAGACGGCGGGCGGGTCAACTCAGGCCGAGGTCGGCCAGGCCGAGCGCGGCGCAGTAGGGCAGGCCCTCCGCCTCAATGCGCTCGCGCGCACCGGTGTCGCGGTCCACGACGACGGCCACGGCCAGCACCGTCGCACCCGCATCGCGCAGCGCCCCGACGGCCTCCAGCGGGGAGCCGCCGGTGGTGGAGGTGTCCTCCAGGACCACCACCCTGCGGCCGGCGACCTCGGGCCCCTCGATGCGGCGCCTCATGCCGTGGTCCTTGGCGGCCTTGCGCACGACGAAGGCGTCCAGGTCCAGGCCGCGCGAGGCGGCGGCGTGAAGCATGGCGGTGGCCACCGGGTCGGCCCCCATGGTCAGGCCCCCGACGGCGTCGACGTCGTCCGTGCTCAGACCGGTCTCCTCCAGCATGTCGAGCATGACGTGGCCGATGAGGGGCGCGGCCTCGTGGTGCAGGGTCGCCCGGCGCATGTCGACGTAGAAGTCCGACTCGACACCGGAGGCGAGGGTGACCCGGCCGCGCACGACGGCGAGGCTGGTGACGAGCTGGGCGAGACGGGCGCGCTGGGAGTCGTTCGTTGTCACCCCACCAGGTTAGATGATTGATTCCGGCGGGGCGCAGGAACGGTCGTGCGTCCGAGCCCCCGGCGCCACGTGCTCCTCCGTCGACCTCCCGGCAGACCCCGGCGCCCCCCTTTCGTCAAGATCGGTCGTATTACGCGCCGAGATCGGTTCGAGGCGCCCGCCCGGGCGGCATCGGACGTCAACGTCCTGAGGGAAAAGGTGGCTCCTGCGCACTTTTAACGTCGGACCCCGCCCCGCCTGTGCTGCAGAACCGCGGAATCACACCGATCCACACCGCGCCCGAGAGCGCCGACCACCTTAAAAGTGCGTAGGATCCACCTTTTCCCATCGCGACGTCCAAGGCGAGATCTGGCGGGCGAGGGCACGACCTCGTGCAGGACCCGGCTGAGCGAGTGGAGTCTGCCGGCCTGCCGGGACTCTGGGGTCTTCGAGGAGACCGCTCTTGGCCGGAGAAGTGCGCAACGGGCGCCCCGGACCGATCTCGGCGCGGAACCCGACCGATCTCGAGCCGGAACCGGACCGATCTCGGCGAAGGGAGGGGGGGCGGTGGGCGGGAGACGGGCGGCTCGCCGGTGGGCTCAGCCGGCCTTGACCGCCTCGATCGACTGATCCATCTGGTCGGGGCCGAGCAGCCCGACGTGCACCTGCTGGACGACGCCATCGGCGTCGATGAAGAAGTGCGAGGGCACGCCCATGATCCCGTAGGACGCGGAGACGGCCTGGTCCTGGTCGGCCACCTGGGTGAAGTCGTTGCCGACGCGCTCGGAGTAGGAGCGAACCGTCGGAAGGCTCTCTCCGACGTAGACCACGACGAGCTGGATGTCGTCGCCGTGGGCGGCGACGGCGGCCTGCACGTCGGGCATCTCGGTGCGGCAGCCCGTGCACCAGGTGGCCATGAACACGAGCCACACCGGCTTGCCCCGCATCTGCGCCAGCGACACCCGGTGGCCCTCGATGTCGGCACCCTCGAAGGCCGGGGCCGCGTCCCCCACCACCGGCGCCTTCTGCACGCCCTCGACATCCACCTGGGTGACGACGGCCGTCTCGGCCTGAGGGTCCCCGGAGGTATCCGGCTTGACCACCCACCAGGCCGCAATGGCAATGGCGAAGGAGGTCACCAGGACGACGGCGATCTGGCCGAAGCCGGAACGGCGCAGGCGGGCCCGCCAGGCCGGCTCGTCGGCGGGCGGGCGCCTCCCGGCCGGCTCGCCGGGCTCAGCGGAGCCGTCGCCGGGCTCGACGGAGCCGTCGCCGGGCTCGACAGGCTCGACGTCGGCCTCGTCGGCCCGCCCGTCCGGCTCAGCCCGCCCGTCCTGCTCGGCCCGCCCGTCCTGCTCGGCCCGCTCCTCAGGCTCTGCGGGCTCCGCCGGCTCTGCGAGCTCGGCCGGCTCGATGTCGGGCTCGTCGTCGTGCTCGGGCAGATCAGGCATAGGAGTGCAGACCTCCGAAGAACAGGTTGCCCAGGTAGGTGAAGATGACGGCGCAGAAGCCGAGGATGAGCAGCCAGGCCGACCTCGGCCCCCGCCAGCCGCGAGTCACCCGCGCGTGCAGGTAGGCGCCGTAGATCAGCCAGGTGATCAGGGCCGCGGTCTCCTTCGGGTCCCACCCCCAGTAGCGGCCCCAGGCGACGTTGCCCCAGATGGACCCCAGGATGAGCATGAGGGTCAGCATGGGAAAGGTGACCACCGTGGCCTTGTAGCCGAGGTCGTCGAGCACCTCCTCCCTGGGCCACCCCTTCCACCTCACGTGGGGCACGAGCAGGTACATGACCGCGGCCGCGAAGGAGACCACGGCCGCGCCGTAGCCGATGGAGGCGGTGAGCACGTGCAGGGTGAGCAGCGGGGAGTTCTGCAGCGCCGGCATGAGCGGGCTCGGCTCGTAGGACAGAGTGGAGGCGTAGATGAGCATCGCCAGAATGACCGGCAGCACAATGATCGATATGGTGCGCACCCGGTAGCGCCACTCGAAGTACACCTGGGCGAGGACCATGCCCCAGGCGAAGGAGATGGCGAACTCGTAGTGGTTCGAGAAGGGCATGTGGCCGGTCGCGATCGTGCGGGTGATCAGCGACCCGGTCAGCAGCACCAGGCTCAGCTGCGTGGACTTGGCGGCCCACCAGGTGACGGTGAACCGCTTGATCGGGGCGTGACGGATCCCCCCGGTCACCGCCACGGTCTGGTCGCCGTCGCCGGTGTTGATGATGACCGTGCCGGCAGGCTCGGTGGCGGCGGCCGCAGCCGCCCCCGCCGTCCTTGCCGACATCCGGACCGCGAAGAAGGCGCCCAGGTAGGCGATGGTGGACAGGGCGACGAGTGTTGTGGTGATGAGCAGAAGGGCCTGGGAGTACTCAATCATCGGCTGTGATCCTCTCGTGGGTGCGGGCTGTGCCGCTCATGTCGCTTGCGTCGCTCGTGCCGGCCGCGTCGCTCGTGCCGGCCGCGTCGGTGGTCTCGCTCGTCTCGCTCATGGCGCTGCTGACGCGCACGGTCATGTCCGTGAAGAACCTGGTGAACCCGGAGTCCTGCCGGTCCGGCGAGGCCATCTGGACGAGGGCCCCGTCATCGGTCTCGGTCACTCTCACCCACATCCGCCGGTGCCGGGCGAACATCGTCATGCAGGTGCCGACGAACAGCAGGAGGAACCCGAACCACACGATCCCGGTCCCCGGATCCTTCTTGACGATCATTCCGGTGAACTGCTGCTCCCGCTCGAAGGTGAAGGTGTAGTCCCCCAGGGTCGTCGGCACGCCCGTGTCGAGTGTGGCCCGGTCAATGGGATTGCTCGTGTCGCCCTCGTAGATCTCGATCCCCACCTGGCCGGGCTCGATACCGGTGGCGGTCTGGCCGGAGGCGGATCCGACGACGAAGAGGGTGTTGCCGTCGGGCAGGGTGGTGCGCCCGTAGGTGAGCTTCTTGTCCCTGGTGGTCCGCTCCAGGGCGACGCCGTCGTGGAAGACCTCGGCGCCGGAGGAGTCGGTGATCCTCAGGACGGCGGCCACACCGAAGTAGGCCTGGTGGAACATGACGCCGTCGTAGGACAGGGGGGAGTTGACCCGCACCTCCTGGCTGGCCGCCTCCCGGTCGCCGTCGTAGACCGTCAGATCGGCGACGTAGTCCTTGGGGGAGCCGTCGTCGTAGTAGGTGTCCTGGAACCCCTTCGCCTCGGCCACCAGGGACGTGCCGTGGCCGACCTCCTTGGGGTAGCCGACGGTCAGGGTGAACTGCTGGTCGCGGAAGCCCGTGAAGGACGAGACGACGAAGCCGGCCATAATGATCACGAAAGCGGCGTGGGCGAGGATGGTGCCGAAGGGTCCCCAGGAGCAGCGGTCGATGTAGGCGTTGCGGCCGGGGCCCCTGTCGTGCGTGATCACCCGCATGCGGTGCCTGCGGGCGTCGGCGCAGACGGCCTCGAACGCCTTCTCGGCGCTGACGGGGGCGGTGAAGCGCGAGCGGAGCCGGGCCCGGTCGAAGAACCGGGCGGTCACCCTGACGCGCGGGTGGCGGGCGGCTCTCCAGATGATCGGCAGCCGGTGCACGGTGCACGCGATGATCGAGGCGGCGAGCAGCCCCATCACCACAAGGAACGGGACCGAGGTGAACATGGTGAAGACGCCGGCCCTGTTCAGGACACCGGTCCAGCCGCCGTAGACGTTCTTGGCCTGCTCCAGCCACCGGGTGGTGGCCTCCGGGTCGCTTCTGACCTCGGACGGCATCTGCGTGAAGAGCACGCCCAGGAGCGAGAGCAGCCCCGCCAGCAGGAGGAGGACCAGGCCGACGACCTTCTTGTAGAAGAAGGCGTATATCTGCCCCAGGACCTGCCCCGGGGAGAGGGCGGCCTGGTCGTCCAGGCCGTCCACCGGAGCGGAGCTGTCCGTCCGGCTCTCCTTCGAGGTGGTGTCGTCGCTCATCTGCTGTCTCTCCTCAGATCCCAAGCTCCGGGACCAGACCGGCCAGCTTGGCGAACAGGTTGGTGATCATGAGAAAGCCGACGGCCGCCAGCAGGCCCCCGCTCGCCAGCGAGACGCCCACGTGGTGGCGCCGGAACCAGTCGAAGCGCCTGACGACCCGCGCGGACCCGAGGGCGACGACGACGATCGGCGCGCCCAGTCCCAGGCAGTACGCGCCCATGAGGGAGACGCCCGACCATGCCGTTGCGCTCATGGTCGCCAGGGCGAGGATGCCGCTGAGGATCGGCCCGACGCACGGGGTCCAGCCCGCCCCGAAGACGACGCCCATGAGGCCGGCGCGCAGCGGCGAGGCACTCCCCTGCGGCATGGAGGCCCGCACCATGCCGTTGAGCGGACCGATGCTCAGGACCCCCGCCACGTGCAGGCCCATGAACACCAGGACGGCCCCGCAGGCGATCCGGGCGTAGGCCGCATAGGGTCCGAGGGACCATCCGATCAGGCCTATTGAGGCCCACAGCGCGATGAAGACCGCGGAGAACCCGGCGACGAAGCACAGCGCGCTGCCCAGGGCCGCGCGCCCGCTCACCCGCCCGGCGCCCGTCCCCACGAGCTGGCCGACGAAGACCGGGACAACGGGGAGGAAGCAGGGGGAGGCGAAGGAGACGAGTCCTGCGAGCAGGGCCACCGGAAGCGTGATCTCCATGCGGCTACCCTCCGGCCGTCGCCGTCGCCGTCGCCGCAGGCGGGGCGGTGGCCGTCGCCGTGGCGATGCGGCTCAGGTGGGTGCGCACGCCCGCCGCCAACTCCGAGTCGGGGGCGATCTCGAGCACCTTGTTCCAGCACTCGACCGCGCGCCCGGTGTCCGGCGGCGTCTTGGCCATGTAGAGGAACCCCAGGTTGTACCAGGGCTCGGCGACACCGGGATCCACCTCGGCCGCATGCCGCCAGTGCTTCTCCGCGGCGTCGTACTGGTTCGCCCCGTACTCCGCGCTGCCGATGGCCAGGAGCGCGTCCATATTGTCGGGGTCGATATCGAGGACCTGCTGCAGCCACGTGACGGCGTCCTGGTACAGGTCCGCCTTGAGGTACATGACGCCCAGCTCCTGGCGGGCCGTGATGTTCGTGGAGTCCGCCTCCGCCTCGGCCTTGAGCGAGGCCTCCTTGTCGGTGTCCACCGGCTCGGCCTGGTCCATCGCGGCCACGGCGGAGGGGTCCGCGCTGGCGCCGACCGCCGGATGGTTGGACGGCATGGTCATCGCCGAGCCGTCCTGGCCCGCCTGCCCTATCAGCCCCATCTGCCGGACAATGATGACGACGGCGGCGGCCAGGAGCATGACGAGCACCAGGTTCACCCGGGAGACCCCGGTCTTCTGCTGCAGCCTCGACGCCCGGCGCCGGCGGTCCTTCGCAGGCCGGAAGGCCCGCTGAGCCGGTTCCTCGTCGTCCTCCTCCAGGATGTCCTCGACGTCGGCCGCCCGCTCGTCGTCGACCGGCTTCTGCCCGCCGTCGTCCCCCTTGTCTCCACCGGGGCGCTTCGAGCCGCGCCCGGCCCCGGCGCCTGCGGGCCCCGCCTTCCCGGCCCCGTCGCTCTCGGCGCCCTCGAGCTGGGCCAGCTGCTCGCCGGCCCAGCCCTTGAGGTGCTCCGGAGCGGTGGCGAGGAAGGACGCCAGCTCCTCCCGGTCCACTCCGCCGTCTTCAGGCGTCATCGCCTCGCACCACTCCCCCGCATGCCTCGATCCCGTCGGCCGCCGTCACTTCTTCTTCCCGGTCGGCAGGTGCTGCTCCGGAATGGCCGGGGCGACGCCGTTCTGGACCTCGACCCCGCGCAGCGCCAGCTGGCCGGAGCGCGCCCAGTCGGTCGCCTGGTTGAGGATGGAGATCGAGTACGCCGGGGCGTGGAACCCGCGCCCGTTCTCGGAGAAGGAGTAGTCGACGATGAACTGGGCCTTGCGCTGGTAGTCGCGGGCCGTCGCCAACTGCTCCTCTGTGGCCGAGCCGTTGCCGGCGGCCGTGGTGATGTCGGTGATCAGGGCGTCGAGAGCGGTGAAGCTCACGTTCAGCGAGCTCTGCCAGCGGGTCTGGATGCCCTCGACGCGCTCGCGCATCTCGGAGGCGCTCGAGTGGTGGCAGGTCAGGCACGAGGAGTTGATCGTGTCCTCGCTCGCCATCGGGCTCATGATCTGGTGGTTCGAGACCTTCGACGCGCCCTCGCGGTTGTACGCCATGTGGCAGTCGGCGCAGGTGACGCCGTTGGCCGCGTGAATGCCCTGCGCCCAGGTCTCGAAGTCGGGGTGCTGCGCCTTGAGGATCGGGGCGCCGCTCTCCTCGTGGGTGAAGTCGGTCCAGCCGACCTCGTCGTAGTAATTCATCTCGTCGTAGACGGTCAGGCCCTTGCTCCACGGGAAGGTCAGGGTCTTGCCCTCGCCCGCGAAGTAGTACTCGACGTGGCACTGCGCGCACACGTAGGTGCGCATCTCCTCATTGGTGGCGTCGCGGTTGACGTCGTAGTCGGTGATGCCCTCCGCGGCCTTGGCCTGCTTAATGCCCTCCATGAATGCCGGACGGGTGATCGTCAGCTCCATGGTCTTGGGATCGTGGCAGTCGATGCAGGCGATGGACGAGGAGGCGTGCTCGAAGGCCTCGTCATAGGACATCGCGTTCATGGCGTCGAACCCGGCCTTGCGGTCCCCATTGCCCAGCTCGTCATAGATCTCGGGCATCGACGCGTGGCAGTTCAGGCAGGTTCCGGGCTGCTTGAAGCGCGGGGCGGTGCGCCCGGTGTACCTCTGATCGTCCAGCGCCCACTCGTGCCCGCGAGGCTCGGTGTAGTCGACGGCGAACGCGTAGCCGCGCCACATCCGCTTGGCTCTGGTCTCGGAGTCGATACGGGAGATCGTGTGGTACTCGCGCGGGTCCTCGGCGGTGGGGGTGACCTTGATGAAGTCGCCGTCGGTGTCCTCAATGGTCTTCTTGTACTGCTCGTACTGGATGGGGAAGTTCTCTCCCCACACGGCCGGGTCGTAGGTGGTGTCGGTCAGCTGAACCACCTGGGCGAAGGGCCACTTCGCCTCCTGCTTGTGCTCGACGATCGTGGTCAGCAGCCAGGTGAGGGCCGCCGAGCCGATGGCGACGACGACGAGGACGGCGACCGGCACCCACCGCCTGCGCGGACCCGTCCACCTCTTGCGCCTCTTGCGCCTCCCGGCGTGCTTTTCGCGGCGATCGGCGCGCGTATCGGCGTCGTCGTCGAAGTCCTCGACGTCGGCGGGCTTCTCCGCGTCGGTGACGGGCACCTCGGCGTCGTCGTTCTCGGTACTCATGTCGCATCACCTCTTGTGCCCGACGCCGTCGTGGCAGTGGATGCACGACACCGTCTCGCCCTTGTGGGTAGAACTGTTGGTAGCCTGTTCCACGTAGTCGCCGTGGCAGTAGAGGCAGGCGGCCTCGGTGATCTCGCGATTGTGCTCGCGGATCTGGATATTCTCCGGATAGTTCTGGAACGTGAACTTCAACGAGTGCCAGAAGCCGTTATCCGCCTTGTTGATGTACTTGTGGACGATGCTGTCGTGCGGCGCGTGGCAGGAGTTGCAGGTCGCGACGTCGTGGTGGCTGCCCTTCTGCCACCCCTCGTACTCCTCGCGCATGGCGTGGCAGTTCGCGCAGGTGGCGGGATCGTCGCCCAGGTAGCTGGTGACGCCCGAGTACTGCAGCGTGAACAGGCCCACCCCCAGGACGACGCCCAGCAGCGCCGCCAGGGCGATCCCCGACCACCCGGCGAAGGCGCGCGTGAAACCGCGCCACAGCGACTTGATGAGGCGTCTCACACGGCCCTCCCTCGCGCCTGGTCGCGTCCCGGTCTCGCCGCGCGTCGTCAGCGACTCCACGCCGACCCCGCGCCCGCCGGACAAAACAAGGATAACACAGCGCGTCAGGAAAACCGAGCGGGAAGCGCATCGTCGCACCCCGGCCGAGCGCCGAGATCGGTCCGGACGGGCAGACACGCGCAGGGGCGGCCCGGACCGCGAGCGCCGCACGCTCTTGGTCCGGGCCGCCTCCCGGATCGTTGTCCCCGCGGGCCTCGACCGACCCGCGGAGTGCGTCAGGACAGGGCGGCGACGGCCGCCTCGTAGTCGGGCTCCTCGCCGATCTCGGGGACCTGCTGGGTGTAGAGCACCGTCCCGTCGGCGTCGATCACGACGACCGCGCGCGAGAGCAGGCCGGCCAGCGGGCCGTCGGCCAGCGCGACGCCGTAGTCCTCGCCGAAGCCGGAGCGGAAGGCGGAGGCCGTGACGACGTCGTCGAGCCCCTCGGCGCCGCAGAAGCGGGCCTGCGCGAAGGGGAGGTCCTTCGAGACGCAGACCACGACGGTGTTGGCCAGCCCGGAGGCGCGCTTGTTGAACTCGCGCACGCTCGTGGCGCACACGCCGGTGTCCACCGAGGGGAAGATGTTGAGCACGACGCGGCGGCCCGACAGCGACTCGGAGGAGACCGGCCCGAGGTCGGCGCCGACCAGCTCGAAGGCCGGGGCGTGCGAGCCGACGGCGGGCAGCTCGCCGACGGAGTGAACGGGGGAACCGTGGAACGTCATGGAAGCCATGCATTCATCATGGCAGTTAATAGATAGACCCTCCAGTGAGATACGCAACCTCTTGACGGGGGCCGCTCGCGGGATCCGGAGTCCGGGAGGGCCGCCCGGAGCGCCGCCCCGGCCGGGACCGCTCAGTGTCGTGCATCCGCGCTGCCGCGCCCGGCCACGCGCCGCACGAGCCAGCGCGGGGCGAGCCGCAGGGCGGCGTTGACCGTCCGGTAGCGCGCGCTCGGCGTGCAGATGACCTGGCCCCGGCGCACGGCCTCCAGGGCGGCGCGCGCCACGTCCTCGGCCCGCAGCCAGGCGGCGTCGGGCCACGCCGTCTCGTCCATGCCGGCCCGCTCATGGAACTCGGTGCGGGTCAGGCCCGGGTTGACCACGGTCGCCGTCACCCCGGTGCCGCGCAGCTCGGAGACAAGTCCCTCCGTGAAGGTCCGCACCCAGGCCTTGTGGGCGGCGTAGGTCCCCATGGCCGTCAGCGCCGTGACGCTGGAGATGTTGAGGACGGCACCGTGCCCGCGCGCCACCATGCCCGGCAGCACCGCGTGCGTGAGCTCCATGACCGCGCTCACCATGACCGCCAGGGCGCGTCGCTCCTGGGCCGGGTCGCCGCCGACGAAGGCCTGGCCGACGGCGAAGCCCGCGTTGTTGATGAGCAGGTCGATCGGGCGGGCGGCGACGTCTTCGGCCCGGCGAGAGCGCTCGGGCGACGCGGTTGCGCGCGCCACCGTGGGCTCCAGCCGCAGGCGCTCGGCGACGGCGGTGCGGCCCGCAGGCGTCGACAGGTCCGCGGGCAGCACCTCGACGCCGACGCCGGCGACCTGGCAGAGCTGCTCGGCGACGGCCGTCAGGCTCTCCCGGCTGCGTGCGACCAGGACCAGGTCGTGGTGCGCCTCGGCCAGCTGCCACGCCAGCTCGAGGCCGATGCCGGAGGTGGCGCCGGTGATCAGTGCGGTTCCCATAGGAGGAGCCTAGAGGATCGGCCTCCTGCGAGCAGTCTGTGCGCGCCCGCGGCGCCCGGCCCCACGCCGTCGAGATAGACATTCTCGTACGAGATCGGCGGTGTCACCGCCTACCTCGTGCGAAAATGTCTATCTCGACGCGAGACGCAGGAGGAGCCCGCCCATGATCCAGCACGCCCGGGGCGACATCCTGGCGGCCGACGTTGAGGCGCTGGTCAACGCCGTCAACACCGTCGGCGTCATGGGCAAGGGACTGGCCCTGCAGTTCAAGCGGGCCTACCCGGACATGTTCGACAACTACCGCGACGCGGCCCGGCGCGGAGAGCTGATCCCGGGGCGCATGCACGTGTGGCGCGTGCAGGGCGACGGCAACCCGAGGTACATCATCAACTTCCCGACCAAGCGGCACTGGCGTTCGGCCTCCCGGCTCGCGGACATCGAGACGGGCCTGGCGAGCCTCGTCGAGACGGTCACGGAGCTCGGAGTCTCCTCCCTGGCGATCCCGCCGCTGGGCTGCGGGCACGGCGGGCTCGACTGGGGGCGGGTGCGCCCCCTCATCGAGGAGGCCTTCAACGCGCTGCCCGGGGTCACGGCCGTGCTCTACCTCCCGGCCGACAACGCCCCGCGCGGCTAGAAGGACGGCGCCGACGACGATCGCGCCGCGGCCGCGCCCGGCCCCACGCCGTCCTCACTACCCTGCCCGCCTGCCCGCACTACCCTGGGGCCATGCGCCTGGCCACCTGGAACGTCAACTCCGTCCGCACCCGCGTCGACCGCGTCACCGCCTTCCTGGAGCGCGAGAGCATCGATGTGCTGGCCATGCAGGAGATCAAGTGCAGGCCCGAGCAGTTCCCCCGCATCCCCTTCGAGGCCGCGGGCTACGAGCTGGCCGTGCACGGCCTGGACCAGTGGAACGGGGTGGCGATCGCCTCTCGCGTAGGCCTGGCCGACGTCGTCACCGAGTTCCCCGAGCAGCCGGGGTGGGCCAGGAAGGAGGGCGCGGCCGCCGTCGTCGAGGCCCGGGCGCTCGGGGCGACCGTGGGCGGGCGGGGCACGGCGGACGACGGAAGGGCGGGCGCAACCGAGACAGCCGGGCCGGTGGCGCCGTCGTCGGGCGCGGTGCGACTGTGGAGCCTGTACGTGCCCAACGGGCGGGAGCTCACCCACCCGCACTACCGCTACAAGCTGGCCTGGCTGGCGGCCCTGCGCGAGAGCGTCGGGAGGTGGCTGGCGGAGGCCCCCGGGCAGGCGCTCGCGCTGGTCGGCGACTGGAACGTGGCGCCGCGCGACGAGGACGTGTGGGACATGAGCGTCTTCGAGGGGGCCACCCACGTCTCGGAGCCCGAGCGGGCCGCCCTGCGGGCCTTCGAGGAGGCCGGGCTGGCCGAGGTGACCCGCGAGCGCGTCACCAACTACACCTACTGGGACTACCAGAAGCTGCGCTTCCCGCGCAACGAGGGCATGCGCATCGACTTCGTCTACGGCTCGGCGGCGCTGGCGTCGCGGGTGACCGGCGCGGCCATCGACCGCGACGAGCGCAAGGGCAAGGGCGCCTCCGACCACGTGCCCGTCATCGTCGACGTCGCCGACGCCGCCTGAACCGCTTACTACGCTCCTTTGTCCCTTACTACGCTCCTTTTCCTCGTACAGTAAGGAACAAAGGAGCGTAGTAAGCGATCGGCAGGCGGTCAGAGGGCGAGGATCTGGTCGCTCAGCTCGGGCCACTGAGTCACGTGCGCCCTCCGGAAGGGCCGCGCCCCCAGGAAGACCGCCTGGCGCCGCGCCACCGGGTCCACCCAGATGAAGGAGCCCGACTGGCCGAAGTGCCCGAAGGTCGCCGGGCTGTTGGCCGTCCCCGTCCAGTGCGGGTGCTTGCGGCCGCGCACCTCCACGCCCAGCCCGAAGTCGTTGGGCGCCTGCCGGCCGTAGCCGGGCAGCACGCCGTCCAGTCCCGGGAAGGCCACCGACGTCGCCTCCGCCGCCAGGTCCGCGCCGACCAGCCTCGGCGCGGCGAGCTCGCGGGCGAAGACCGCCAGGTCGCGGGCGCTGCCCTCGCCGGAGTGCGCGGGCGATCCGGGCACGAGCACGCTGGACATGCCCAGGGGCTCCAGCACCGTCGTCTCGACCCATCTCTCCAGGGGCGTCGCCGTGGCCTCCTCGAGCCGCTCGCCGAGTAGCTCGATGCCCCGGTTGGAGTAGATGCGCCGCGTCCCGGGGGCGGCCAGGACGGCGTCGGAGTCGAAGGCGATGCCGCTGGCGTGGGCCAGCAGGTGGCGCACCGTGGCACCCGGCAGAACCGCCGTGCCCGCCCCGGCTGATCCGCGCGCCGTGCCCGCCCCGGCTGATCCGTGCGCCGTTCCCGCCCCGGCTGATCCGTGCGCCGTTCCCGCCCCGGCCGGAGCCTCCAGGTCGAGCAGGCCGCGCTCGACGGCGACCAGCGCGCTCCAGGCCACAATCGGCTTGGTCACCGAGGCGAAGGGGAAGATCTCGTCGACCTCCCCCGCCTCGATGAGCGTGCGCGTGCGTCCGTCGGCGTCCAGCTCCGAGGCGACCACGGCCACGGGGAAGCTGAATCCGGCGAGCACCGGCAGGGCGTCAAGCGCAGCCCCGCCCACCAGCGGATCGGCAGGGGCGGGCACGGCGCGCGGCCCCGCCGGAGCGGGCGAGGAGGGAATCTGCGTCATAACGGGCTCAGCTCAGGCACAGGAGCTGCTCATGCAGGACCTCCAGAACGGGCGCGTGAGAGGCGTTCCCCTGCCCGAGCGCGCGGGCCATCTGCTGAGAGAAGGAGTCCACGCGCCGGGACGTGTCGCGCAGGTCGTAGTACTGCTCGACCTCGGCGTCGTAGGCGGTCAGCGCGTCCAGGTGGTCGTCGAGCTCCGGGTAGAAGTCGGTGCCGACCGCGATCTCGCGCGGCAGGCGGGGCTTGTACTGAGGGTCCTGGGCGGGGTGCCCGACGAGCAGGCCCAGGATCGGGTAGGTGCGCGTGGGCAGGCGGAGGGCCTTGATGACGCGGCGGACGTCGCCGATGATCGAGCCGAGGTAGGTGGTGCCCAGCCCGAGCGACTCGGCGGCGACGACGACATTCTGGGCGGCGATGACAGCGTCCTCAACGCCCTGGAGGAAGAGGTTGGTGCGCTCCAGGGGCTCCAGGGGCGCGCCGGCGCGCTCGCGCAGGAGGGCGTTGCGGTGCAGGTCGACAACGAAGACGAAGAGCTCTCCGCGGTCCCCGCCGACGTAGGGCTGGCCGGAGGCGAGGTGGAGCTGCTCGCGCACGGCCGGGTCGAGGACGCGGATGATCGTGACCTGCTGCTGGAAGGAGGCGGTGGCGCTGTGCCGGGCGACGTCGAGGAGCGTGGCGACCGTGTCCTCACCGACGCCCTCGTCGGTGTAGGCGCGGATGGTGCGGTGGGCCATCTGGGCGGCGATGGTCGAGTTGGTGACGGGGGTCGTGACGGGCGTGCGCAGGGCTGCGGGCGCAGGTGGGTCGGTGGGCGCCGTGGGCGTGGTGTCGGTCATGGCCAGGAGCCTAGATGATTGGTCCCGCGGGCGGACCGGAGACGGGCCAGGTGTGCGGGCTGAATCCTGCGGCTCTCGCCCCCTCCCTTCGCCGAGATTGTTCGTACTCCGCATCGAGATCGGTTCGAGGCGTCGGCCGGGCACCTGCTGGACGGCCGTCCCGACGCAGTCTTAACCGGCTCCCCGAGAACTCGGAGGCCAGCCTCAGCAGACAGGCGGTCACACGAGCGCAAGCTGCACATGGGAGAGCGGGGCCGTCGCAGGGATAGCGCAGGTTTCCGTTGAGATTCAACGGTTTCTCAAGATGCGTCAAGATCGGTTGACGTGCTCCCATGTGCGTAGAGGGGGGTCTGCGCACATGGGAGAGGTATCTCGGTGCTCGTCGAGATCTCATTTCCGCATGATTCCGCGGTTTCGCTCGGCGCGCACCGCAAACGAATGTGCAGTACCCCCGACCCGGCGCCCACGGGTGGGTCGAGCGTCCTAAAAGTGCGGCAGGAATCGCACTGCCCCACCCGGACGCACCGGGCCCCGCGGGCCGCACCAGGCCCGACGGGCGGCGGACGGGTGCGGCAAGTGCGGCGAGCAGGACGTGCCCGACGGCGAGCAGGCGCGGCGGGCGGACGGACCCGCTGCCCGCCGTTCCGGTTCCGCATTGGTGTGGGCGGGCGCCTATACGATGCCGCCGATGCCCTTCTACCACCGCCCCGGCCGCGCACTGCGCCCGCTTCCCGCCCTGTCCCCCGCACCCGCCGCAACGCCGGCCGACGCCGCGCCCGCCGCCGACGTGGGCTACGCGGTCATCGACCTGGAGACCACCGGGCTGTCGCCGGCGACGGACTCCATTATCGAGATCGGCCTGGTGCTCCTGGGCCCCGACGGCTCCGCGCAGCGCAGCTGGACCACCCTGGTGGACCCCGGTGCGAGCGTGGACGTGGGCCCCACCTACATCCACGGGCTCGTCGCCGAGGACCTCATCGGCGCCCCGGCACTGGCAGAGATCGCCGACCTGCTCGTGCGCGACCTCGCCGGCCGCGCCGTCGTCGCCCATAACGCCCGCTTCGACGTCGGCTTCCTCACCCAGGCGCTGGGCGGGCTCGGCCGCCTGGGCCGCGGGGCCCGCATCCCGCGGGTGTGCACCATGGAGCTCGCCCGCAGCTACATCACCACCCCGTCGCGGCGCCTGGTGACGTGCTGCGAGTCGGCGGGCGTGCGGATCGGCAGCCACCACTGCGCGCTGGACGACGCCCGCGCCTGCGCCGGGCTGCTGCGTCACTACATGTCCGTGGGCAGCAGGCGCGGGGACGACCTCGTCGCCTGGTCCCGGTCCCTGGAGTCGGCGGCGGCCTTCAGCGCCTGGACGTGGGACGGGGCCGCCGCCCGGACGCAGGAGGACCGGCTGGTACCGCGCGCCGACGACGGTGTGCCGCGCCTGCCGCGCGAGCTCCGGCGACCCACCGGGTGACGTGCCGAGGCGGCCGGACGGGCTCCCGATGCACGGGCCGGGCCGGCCGGCGCGGCCGGTGCTCACTCCAGGGCGACGAGGAAGCCGTCGTCGTCGACCGCGACCCCGTGGGCGGCCCCGGCGATCGCCTGGGCGATCCTCTCGATGAGCTCGCGCGCGGCGCTGCGGGTGCGCCGGCCCACCCGGGAGATCGTCTCGCTGCGCGCGTCGGCGGGGTCGCGCGGCAACCAGACGATGCCGTAGGAGACCACGCCCCCGGAGGCCCAGGGCTCGCCGCGCACGGCCAGGGGCATCTCGTCGGTGCCCAGGACCCGCACCTCGATCGTGCCCCGGCCGGGGAGCTCGGGATCGACGTCGGCGACGACGGCGTAGCCGTCGCGCATCTCCTCGATGGGCTCGCCCGTGGCCAGAGCGCGGTCCTCGAGCTTCCCCATCTCGCGCCGCTGCCTCTCCGCCCGGCGCCACGCCTCGTCCAGGACGTCCTCGCCGATGGAGGCCACGAGCCGTTCCAGGGCGTCCTGGCCGACGGCCTCCAGGCCGCCGGGACCGAAGATGCTCATGGCGTCCATGCGCAAGCTGGCGCCGGGAGCGACATTGCCGATGAGCGTGGCGGAGGCGTCCGGGGCGATCCACACGGGCGCGTAGACGGTCAGGGAGATGGAGGTCTCGGGGTCGGGGGTCAGGAGCACGGGCCGCGGCTTGCCTCCGCGGACCTCGGGGTCGCCCGCCAGGCGCAGCGCCCCGGCCAGGCGACGGGCCATCGCCCGCATCCGGGTCAGGGCGACGAGCTCGGTGCCGGTGGGCTGAGCCAGTGGGAAGGCGTCGGAGAGCGCGTCGATGCCGGCCAGCGCGGCCGGTAGCGGGCCGGAGCGCATCGGCTTGCACTCCAGCAGCATGACCTGGGCCGCCCAGTCCGGCAGGTCGAGCAGGCTGCGCAGCTCGTCGTCCAGGTTCCAGGGCCCCTGAAGCTCGGCGCCGGGGAGCAGCTGGAGACGCGAGGCGCCGACCCATCCCGAGTGCAGGTCCTGGGACATGGCGAGGGCCTCGACCTCGTTGGCGGTGATGTCCCTGGCCATGACCAGCAGGTGGTGGGTGTCCACGCGCCCCACGGGCAGGGTGCCGACGGCGGAGAACGTCGCGGTCTCCGTGGGCAGCGACAGGGCGAGGTCCCCTGCGCCGATGGTCACAGTGGGTGCGTCGACCTGGCTGCTCATGGCGGGCGGGGCCGTGCGCCCGCCGG
>ERZ773035.1360-NODE-1360-length-17746-cov-4.573229_pt1 | contig 17746 bp, 21 predicted proteins | sample MGYA00511487_ERZ773035 | MGnify/ENA primary metagenome ERZ773035 (study PRJEB29015, sample SAMEA2737985) | human oral metagenome | biome: human oral; feature: human-associated habitat; material: dental | place: China | collected 2024 ...
CAAAGCGCTTTTTGGTCGAAAAAGATAAAGTTACGCCGCTCACATACGACGAATTTGTAGCACTAAATAAGGGCAAATCGTGGTAAAAAAGCTTTTAGTTTTGACTGCTAGCGCGGCTTTTTGCCTTGCGGGCAGCGTGGTGGATATAGCAGGCGGCTTGCTGGGTCAAAATAGCGCAAAAGCAACTCAGCTCTTTGGCGACGGCTCTGCATATCTAAACGCAAACGGCAAGCCCGATATCGCTAAAATTTCAAACGTTTTAAAGTCAAATTCGCTCCTACGCCTATCCTACAAACAAAATGTAAAGGTAAATATCAAATTTATCTCTCGCCAAAATAACCCGCTACTAATCATGAAAATCGCCAAAGACGCTCTAAATGGACTAGGCTACAACAATATCCTAACGAGCGAATTTTCTAACGCCGGCGGTGCGCTTTGGGGCGTGACGATCGACACCAAATTTATCCCAGATCCAGGCTCGCTCTACGCTGCGCTTAAAGAAAGCGGCACCGAGATAACCGACATCAATAGACCCAGCGAGCTATCCTACGAGTACGTTATAGACGCGTCAAATTCATCTATAAACCAAACTCCGGTGCAGTTTTCGCAAGAAGTTCAGCTCTCAAAGCCGCTCGAACCCTATCTCATCGACATTAGCGGCGCAAAGAACGCGACGATAAGCGCTAGCGCAGAGGATCGTTGGTCCGCCGTCGTGAGAATTTTAGATAAAAATTTAAATTTGCTTGACGAAAAGCAAACTAGCAAGCCCGTAAATAGCCTAAAAGTCTCGCTTCCTCAAAATGCAAAGTACATAATGATCGACGACGCGGTCAGTCTAGAAAATATCAAACGGGGACTCAAAATCTACCTGGAGTAAGGAGAAATTTATGTTTGACGAGATTAGATTTAATACGATTGAAAGGCTTCCAAACTACGTATTTGCCGAGGTAAACGCCATAAAAATGGCCGCGCGCCGAGCGGGCGAAGATATCATCGACTTTTCGATGGGAAACCCGGAAGGCCGCACGCCTCAGCACATCGTCGATAAACTCTGCGAAAGCGCGCAAAAAGACAAAACCCACGGCTACTCGGCAAGTGCGGGTATCTACAAACTGCGCCTAGCCATCTGCAACTGGTACAAGCGTAAATACGGCGTAAATTTAGACCCCGACACCGAAGCCGTCGCGGTTATGGGCAGCAAAGAGGGCTTCGTGCACCTAGCTCAGGCCGTGATAAACCCAGGCGACGTTGCCGTAGTGCCCGATCCCGCATACCCGATTCACACGCAGGCGTTTTTATTTGCCGGCGGTAGCGTGGCAAAGATGCCGCTAAAATACAACGACAAATTTGAGCTTGACGAAAATAAATTTTTCGAAGACCTGCTTCACACGATCCGCTCAAGCTCGCCGAAACCTAAATACGTCGTAGTAAATTTTCCGCACAATCCGACGACCGTAACCGTGCAAAAGAGCTTCTACGAGAGGCTAGTCGCGATGAGCAAGCAAGAGCGCTTTTACGTGATCTCGGACATCGCTTACGCAGACCTTACTTTTGACGGCTATAAGACGCCGAGTATATTTGAAGTAGAAGGCGCAAAAGATGTCGCCGTCGAGTGCTATACGCTATCAAAAAGCTACAATATGGCGGGCTGGCGCGTCGGATTTTTATGCGGAAACAAGCGCCTTTGCGCCGCGCTTAAAAAGATAAAATCATGGGTCGACTACGGCATGTTTACCCCGATCCAAGTCTCCGCCACAGTTGCACTAGACGGCGATCAAAGCTGCGTCGAGGAGATCCGTCAAATTTACGAAAAACGCCGTGACGTGATGCTTGAAGCCTTTGCAAGCGCGGGCTGGGAGATGCATAAGCCAAGCTCGAGTATGTTTATCTGGGCAAAAATCCCGCCGCAAGTCGGAAACATCGGTAGTCTCGAGTTTTCAAAGCAGCTTTTAACAAAAGCTAGTGTCGCGGCGAGCCCGGGTATCGGTTTTGGCGAGGGAGGCAACGACTATGTGCGCCTTGCTCTCATCGAGAACGAAAATCGCATCCGCCAAGCAGCGCGAAACGTCAAAAAATATCTGAAAGAATTTGCATGAATATAGCCATTTTAGGCGTCGGCACCGTCGGTGAAGCCGTAGCTAAAATTTTACTCCAAAACAAAAAACTGATCGCAGCAAGATGCGGCGAGGAGATAGTTCCAGTCATCGGCGTCGTTAGAAATTTAAGTAAAAAAAGAGACGTCGCCATCCCGCTCACGGACGATATAGATAGCGTCATAGAGCGCGACGATATCGACGTTTTCGTAGAACTTATGGGCGGTGTAGGGGAGCCCTTTAGGGTCGTCAGTCAAATTTTAGAACGCAAAAAAGCCGTCGTAACGGCAAACAAAGCGCTACTAGCCTACCACCGCTACGCCTTGCAAAATTTGGCGCAAAAGACGCCGTTTGGCTTCGAGGCTAGCGTCGCGGGTGGCATACCTATCATCAGAGCCCTTCGCGAGGGCCTTAGCGCAAACCACATCCTAAGTATCAACGGGATTTTAAACGGTACGAGCAACTACATCTTAACCTCAATGATGAGTAAGGGGTCAAATTTCGCGGACGCTCTAAAAAAAGCCCAGGAGCTAGGCTACGCCGAGTCTGATCCGACCTTTGACGTCGGAGGCTTTGACGCGGCGCACAAGCTACTGATCCTAGCCAGTATCGCATACGGCGTACACGGTAACCCAGAGGACATCCTGATAGAGGGCATCGAAGACATCACGCCAGAGGATATCTTTTTTGCTAACGATTTCGAGTACGTCATCAAACTGCTCGCCATCGCCAAAAAAACGGGCGACAAAGTAGAGCTGCGAGTACATCCCGCACTCGTACCAAAAGATAAAATGATAGCTAAAACGGGCGGCGTGACAAATGCAGTAAGCGTAGTGGGCGACGCGGTCGGCGAGACGATGTTTTACGGTCCGGGCGCGGGTGGTCCTGCGACGGCTAGCTCGGTCATCAGCGACCTGATCGACATCGCTAGAGACGGCAAATCACCGATGCTAGGCTACAAAGCGCCGTTTGAGCTAAACGCGCTTGAGCTTTTAGATCCTAGCGAAATTCGCACGAAATATTATTTCAGGCTCAGGGTCGAGGATAAGGTCGGCGTGCTGGCTAAAATCACGAATTTAATGAGCGAAAACAACCTCTCTATCGATAGCCTGCTACAAAAACCAAAAGACGAGAGCCCGTATGCGACGCTGTTTTTCACGACGCACACGAGCATGGAAAAGGACGTGAGGCGCACTATGGAAATTTTGCAAGAGCAAGAGTTCGTAAAAGAAAAACCTTTTATGATGAGGATAGAAGAGTAAAATTTGGGCCTTAGAGCGTATCTTTTTGGCAAAAGCTCGGAGGATCTGGCTTGCGAGTTTTTGCTAAAAAACGGCTGCGAGATTCTCGCCAGAAATTTTAGCTCCAAATTCGGCGAGATCGATGTCGTCGCTAAAAAAGACGGCGTTTTACGCTTTGTTGAAATCAAAGCCACGCAGGGCGACTACGAGGCAGAGTATCGCCTTACACCCGCTAAATTTAATAAAATTTTAAAAACTATCGATTTTTATCTGTTACAAAACGGCGCGAATGCCGATTTTCAGGTCGATTTGATCGCGATAAAAAAGAGCGAGATAAAGTGGATAGAAAATATTAGTTTGTAAAAATTCTTATTTAGCTAAAATTTAAATACTTTCGTGTATAATTACGACTATCTTTAAAAAGGAGAATAAAATGGGAAAATACATAGAACTAACGACTGCGAATTTTGACGTCGTCAAAGAGGGCGTTGCGCTAGTAGATTTTTGGGCGCCTTGGTGCGGACCTTGCCGTATGCTTGCTCCGGTCATCGACGAGCTAGCTGAGGAGTTTGAGGGCAAAGCTAAAATTTGCAAAGTAAACACTGATGAAGTGCAAGACCTAGCCGTAGAATTTGGCATCCGCTCGATCCCTACGCTTCTATTTTTCAAAAACGGCGAAGTCGTAGAGCAAATGGTCGGCGCACAATCAAAACAAGCCATTGCCGATAAGCTAAATTCGCTGCTTTAATGGTTTTTAGACGAGGAGGAAGCCTGCTTCCTCTCACCTCCGTTTTTGCGTCTTTTATCGGCGCAGCGCTGGTAGCAGGCGTATTTGCCTACAATAATTACAGATTTTCGCAGTATAAATTCGTAAATTTTAACGAACTGGTTTTTTATGAGCAGGCTCAAATTTTCGTGCCGCAGGACGATAAATTTTTACTCGTGGTTTTTAGCTCCAACCAATCAGATTGGAAGGAAATTTTAAAAACTTCAAGCAAGGATTTAAAAATCGTCGCCGTGGATTTACTCCAAAAACGCGCGCCAAGCGAGGAAAATATAAATTTCGTCGCTTCGGATATAAATACGATTTTAAAGCTGATGCACGTCCTAAATATCACGTCTTTGCCCGCCAGCGTGGAGCTAAAGGCGCAAAAGGGCGGCGTTTATAAACAAGATTCAAAAATAAATAAAATTTAAAAGGAAGAAATATGTTAGATTTAGCAATCATCGGAGGCGGTCCTGCAGGACTTAGCGCGGGACTTTACGCCACTCGTGGCGGACTAAAAAACGTCGTAATGTTTGAAAAAGGTATGCCAGGCGGCCAGATCACGAGCAGCTCTGAGATAGAAAACTATCCCGGCCAAAAGGCTCCCGGCGAGAGCGGCATAGACTTCATGAGTACGTGGGTCGCGCAGTGCACGCATTTTGGACTAAAGCACGAGATGGCGGGCGTCGAGCGCGTGGTAAAAAACGCCGACGGCAGCTTTACGGTCAAGCTTGAAGGCGGCAAAGAAGAGCAGGCCAAAGCAGTCATCGTAGCCACCGGCTCCACTCCGCGCCGCGCAGGCTTTGCGGGCGAGGACGAATTTTTCGGCAGAGGCGTGAGCACGTGCGCGACTTGCGACGGATTTTTCTATAAAAACAAAGAGGTCGCGGTTCTAGGCGGCGGCGACACGGCGATCGAGGAGGCCCTATATCTAGCCAACATCTGCTCGCGCGTCTACATCATCCACCGCAGAGATGAGTTTCGCGCCGCTCCCGTCACGCTAGAAAAGGCCCGCGCTAACGCTAAAATCGAGTTTATCACGAGCGCCACGATAAAGCAAGCTTATGGCGACAAAGCAGGACTTGCCGGTCTAATCATAAACACGAAAGAGGGCGAGCGCGACCTAAAAGTGCCGGGCGTTTTCGTATTCGTCGGACTTAACGTAAACAACGACGTCCTCCGCCAAGAAAACGGCGAATTCGTATGCCAGACCGAGGATGGCGGCCAAGTGAGCGTCGATCTAAAGATGCAAACTAGCGTGCCGGGGTTATTTGCCGCGGGCGACATCAGAAAAGACGCGCCAAAACAAGTCATCGTAGCCGCAGGAGATGGCGCGGTAGCGGCCCTTACCGCGCTTAGCTACATCGAGAGCCTACACTAAGATTTCTCAAATTTAGCCGAGCTTTTCGGCTAAATTTTTTCTTTATACTTCAAATTTTCCCAAATTTACCGAGTTTTGCCTTATCCTTTCAAATTTAGTCAAATTTGCCTTGATTTATTTTCCACGCATTTTTCAAATTTATCGCCCACAAATTCACTCAAATTTAACCGCCCTTTGGCTAAGATTTTGCAAATTTAACGAAGCAAAAAGGATCAAATTTGCACGCCTTGCTAAAAATATTTAAAACCGTTTTATACGCCGCGCTGTTTTTAGGACTTTATCTTTTGGCGGATAAGTACGGACTGTTTGCTAAATTTGTCAATTAAATTTATCGACTCGGCTTTGCCAAATAAATTTCGAGTCGAGAGCTGGATGTTAATTTTAATCGCTTTGTTTGGATAGGCGATATTTATAAATATTCATCCAAAAATATAACTCCTATTTCTTTATCCAACTTTTCGCAATCACAAAACGATTTCCAATTTATTTTGCCTCCCGTCGATAGGTTCGGAAACATATTGTAGTAATAGTTATGATACTCCCTTTTGTATGCGATTATCTCGGATGTTTTATTGTTTATCAGCTTAAATTTAGTAGCTATGAGAAAATTTGAGCTAAATTTATCTAGCTTAATCTCGTCAAATTTTGCGGTATAGTTCGTTTCTGGTATTTTATCTTTTGTAGTAGTTGTTTATATGATCATTTTATTCCGAATCTCTTTTGATTTATTCATGAGCTTAAATATCGACTCTTTTTGTATATCAATTTTATTTATATATCTACTATGCTCGTCCGATTTATATTTTATTATTCCATCTTCAAGCTTTTTGCGTACTTCTTTTTCTAGAGTATCGCAGATACCCATGGCCTTATTAAGCTCTTTCTCGGTTTCTTCATATTCTTTTAATTCGCTGGAATTCTCATTAAATGAAAAAACAGTCACGTTTCCGTCGGGCAAATTTAAAGCCAAAGTTTTTATATGGACACCGTCGACAAACCTCCCCTTGATCCAGTTTATGTTCGCATCCTCAAAGGGACGAACATTATCCTCAAAATAAATACTCTGCGGATACTCTACCGTCTCCTTTATAAAGGCCTTTGGAGTCGTAGCGCAGTAATACGCACCAAGAATGTTTGTGATGATGATGTCGTAAATGGGGATTAAAAATAGCGCGGCTGCTACGATGCCTCTGATCCAATTTTTCTTAATATATTTTACGGCAATAAGCATAATGATAGCGCTAACTGCCATATAAGGAATAACGTAAAAAAGTAAGATTATCTACCCATAGCCGTATCCTTTTTAGTTGTCGGCAAAACGGAGACGGTACGTTTTGCCTCGTGCCTAAAATATGTGGGTTAATAAAACCCGCAACTGTTTTAAATTTGACTGCTTCGCATCTTTTGCAAATCATTGATAAAATGATAGTACCGTAAGGCTTAGGGCGGAGTTAAATTTGAGCTTCGGCAAGCGCTAGTAGTCAAATTTGACGCTTGTTTTATGAATTATAATGTCGCAAATTTAACCTCGCAAGTTATTTTTTGTGATAAATTTGCTCCAAATTTGAACCTAAATTCAAAACAAAATTTAACCGCGCCAAAGCTGCCCGCACATTTACCGCAAAAGTAATCGGCCGTCAAATTCACTCGTTTTATAAAATGGAACTAAAATTTCAAATCTAATTTAGATATTTTAAAAACAAATTTCGGTAATATTGCGTTAGGCAAAAATTTTATCTGAAAGGAGCTGTTATGAGCGGTATTACTCTCATCGTCTGCTTCGTCATCGCGGTCGTCGTTATGATCGTGCTGATTTCAAAGTTGGGGGTTCACCCCTTTATAGCGATCATGCTCGTTTCGCTGGCTCTTGCCGTCGTCGCGAGTATTAAGCCGGTCGAAATCGAAGGCGTCGTCGCGGGCATCGACCTGGTCAAGGTTCCCGCGATCATCGGAGAGGGATTTAGCGGGATATTTAAAAGCATAGGCATCGTCATCATCCTGGGCGCGCTCATCGGTATGGCGCTGGAAAAGACGGGCGCGGCGCTAAGGCTAGCCGATATGGTCGTGCGCTGCGTAGGCCACAAGCGCCCCGAGCTAGCCATGCTCATCATGGGCTGGATCGTCGGTATCCCGGTCTTTTGCGATAGCGGCTTTGTGGTACTCGATCCGATCCGCCGCGCGATAAAGGAAAAAATCGGCGCCAACCCCGTAGCTATGGCTGTCGCGCTTTCTTGCGGCCTATACACCTCGCACGTGTTTATACCGCCGACTCCGGGCCCGATAGCGGCTGCCGGGCTCGTGGGCGTAGGGCACAACCTGCTGCTGGTCATCGCCGTTGGCGCGGTAGTTTCGATACCGGTTCTCATCGCGGGCTATCTTTTTGCTAAAACTATCGGCGCAAAAGTGAGCCTAAAAGAGGATCTGGCCGAAGTGGGCAAGAGCTACGACGAGATCATCAAAGAGCACGGCAAGCTGCCTTGCGCATTTTTGAGCTTGGCGCCGATTTTTATGCCGATTTTGCTGATGGCTTTCGGTTCTCTTTTTAATATTTTAAATAAAAAAGGGTTTTTCGTCGCCTTCGTCGCTCCGGACATTTTAGAAAAAGATCCATCGGCGACGGCATGGTTCGTAAAGGTTATATTATTTATGGGAGATCCCGTAATTGCGCTTGGCGTCGGCGTGCTATTTGCCGTTATCTTGCTGGCCGAAACTGGCAAGCTTAATGAATTTAACCTCATGACCAACGAAACGCTAAAGATCGTTGGACCGATCCTCTTTATCACGGCTGCGGGCGGCGTGCTTGGTAACGTCATTGCTAAAGCCGGATTCGTCGAGTTTATGAAGGCAAACGCCCATCTCATCGGCACTGTGGGCATATTTTTCCCGTTTGTTATCTCGGCTATCATTAAGACCGCCCAGGGCAGCTCGACCGTCGCGCTTACGACGACGGCCTCTATCATGGGGCTTTTCACTGATAGCGGCTCGATGATGAGCGCGCTGGGGCTAACTAGCGAGATGGGCGCGGTACTAACGGTGATGGCGATCGCTGCGGGCGCGATGACGGTTTCGCACGCTAACGATAGCTACTTCTGGGTCGTTACGAACTTTAGCAAGATGTCGCCGGAGCAGGGCTACAAGACTCAGACGATGCTTACTTTTATAATGGGTATCGTTGGTATGGCGACGGTTTGGGTTGCGTCGCTCGTATTGCTGTAAATTTGACGGCTAAATTTGAGTGCGGTTTTGGTGCAACCAGACTGCACTCTTTGCGGTATGAACGGTAAATTTTCAAATTTGTCCGCCCAGATCAGCATCTTGAAAATGTTAAATTTGATTTGGTTAAATTTAGCATTGCGCATTAAATTTAATCTTTCTTGTTAAAGGGGAAGGGGCTTGAATTACGGTCTACTTTGCAGCTCTCAAAGAGAGTGCAAGCACAAGACAAGCGTAGCGGACGCAAAAGAGCTCTCTTTCGTATCCGCTTTTCTCTTTTTATGGGAGAGGAAGGGGTTTCTACTTACAAAGCGTCGCGGGCTTGGAGTCAAATTTGGCATTTATAAGCGTCGTGAGTTTAAACTAAATTTGATAAAATCAGACCGTAAAATTTAAGGCGAAGTGTTTTGAGATGATTTTTGGGGTTGCGCAGATAAAATTTAGCGTAGGCTGGACTTCTGCTTGCAGTTGCGAGTGCAACGAAGCAAAGATAGTACGCCGAGCTGAATTTTATCCAGCTCCGCTTCTTGCAAAGCAGTGAGCGAAGCGCAACTGAAAAAGCGCTCAAAAAACAAGCCTTGCCAAAAAGGAAAACAGATGAAAATTCTAATAGCAATCGATTCTTTTAAGGGCTCTTTGAGCTCCCTCGAGGCCGGCAACGCCGTAAAAGAGGGCATAGAAGCCTTAGCGGGTGAGACCGACGAGGTGGTGGTTAAGCCCATCGCAGACGGCGGCGAAGGTAGCGTGGTGGCACTAGCAGACGCGCTAGAGGGTGAGTTTATCGATGTCATCGTGCAAAATCCTCTCGGCGAAAAAATACCCGCCAGATACGCGCTAGCAGGCGAGCTGGGCATCCTCGAGATGGCGTCTTCTAGCGGACTTATGCTGGTGGAAAAAGAGCGCCGAAATCCGATGAAAACGAGCACCTACGGCTTTGGACAGATGATTTTGCATGCTATTAACAAGGGTGCGCGTAAATTTATCGTGGGTATCGGCGGCAGCGCTACGAACGACGCTGGTACGGGCATGCTAAGCGCGCTGGGGTACGAGTTTTTTGACGAGAACGGCGAGCTGCTCGATGGCAAGGGCGAAAACCTCATAAAAATCACGAAAATCTCAAACAAAAACGTAGTGCCCGAGCTGCAAGAGTGCGAATTCCTCGTGGCTTGCGACGTGGACAATCCGCTCTTTGGCAAAAACGGTGCGGCCTACGTCTACGGCCCGCAAAAGGGTGCGGACGAGCAGATGGTAAAGGATCTAGACGCTGGGCTTATCAGCTTTGCGAGCGCGACGAGCGAGCACTTTTCGAGCGAATTTTGGAACTTCAAGGGCGCAGGCGCGGCAGGCGGTCTGGGGTACGGGTTTGTGAGCTACCTAAACGCCAAACTAAAGCCCGGCATCGACATCATCATGGAGGAGATTCGCCTCGAAGAGGACGTGAAAAACGCTGATCTAATCATCACCGGCGAGGGGCGACTGGACTTTCAAAGCTCGATGGGCAAGACCCCGACCGGAGTGGCAAAAATCGCCAAAAAATACGGCAAACCCGTCATCGCGCTAGCCGGTAGCGTGTCGCCGTGCGCCGGCGGCTGTAACGAAAACGGCATCGACGCGTTTTTTAGCGTATTAAACGAGCCCGTGAGCCTAGAGGAGGCGATGGATAAGCAAACCGCGACGCGCAATCTCAAAATGACCGCCCAGCAGGCTTTGAGACTATATTTGCTAGGGCGCAAGGGGTAAATTTATGCTTTGTTGCGGTGACGGGGCCAGCGAATTTATCGATTTGCCGGCTTGATCTTTTTGTTTGCTTGGTATGATTTGCGAGCCTGGGCAGATGTTTTTTGTTGTAAATTTGCCTTTTGGCGCGGCTGTTTCGCTAGTTTTTCAAATTTGACATCATGTTTTGATGCGTCAAATTTTAGTTTGAGTTTTTGCCGTGCGGATTTTGCGCCGAGTCATAGCGCGAACTTAAATTTACAAAAATCTAGGCCAAAAACCCAAAATTTAACAAGCTAAAGCCCAAAAAACAGGCTTTAGGCTTATTTTGGGGTTATTTTTCTTTAGCTTCGACTTCGACCTCTAGCTCGACTTTGTCAGATAGCGTGATCTCAGAGGTATCTAGCCCGATCTCAAAGAGCTTGCGTCTGGTTTCGCCCTCTAGGCTAAAGCCGATTTTTTCCTTACCGTTTTTATCCGCTGTAAAGCCGCCAAGCTCGAATTTTAGCACCACGGGCTTAGTTACGCCGTGCATCGTGAGCGTGCCCACGACCTTGCCTTCCGTGTCGCTTTCTTTCTCAAATTTGACCATTTTGTAGGTGATTTTGTCAAATTTGGCCGCGTTGAAAAAATCCGCGCTTCGCAGATGCTCGTCACGCTTCTCGTTTTGCGTATTTACCGAGGCGGTTTCGATGGTGGCCTCGAGCGCTTTTAGCTCCTTGGCATCCTTGTCGTAGTCGATCACGGCGTCAAATTTGCCGAAATTTCCGCTTACTTTTGAGATGCTTAGGTGCTTGATCTTAAAGCCGACGCTGCTGTGCGCCGGGTCGATCTCATAGACTGCGGCGTTTGCGAAGCTCGCTGCTAGCGCTACGACTAGCGAAAATTTGATTAGTTTTTTCATTTTTACTCCTTGTGATTTGAGTTTGAAAGTGTAATTTAAAAAAGTAAATATATAACTTTTTCGCAATATTTTGAGAAAAATTTGAATTACTTATTCAACGCTCGCAGTGGCACGGAACAATAATCAGGCTAAATTTAACACCAAATTTCCCCAATAAAAAATAGCGCCGACATCGCAAACGTGCTGAGCGCGACGACCTTTAGCTGTCCATCGAAATCGCGACACTCCTGCACCCGCGAAACGAAAAATAGGTGCCAAACAAGCGGCACAAAGCTTGCTATGTAGAGCAGCCTCGCGCCCGAATCGCCGCGCAAAAGCGAGTAGCAAAGCATCAATCCTGCTCCGCCGGCGATCAGCGCATAGTGGTAAAGCTTGGCCGCACGCAGTCCGATACGCACGGGGATCGTGCGCTTGCCTTTGAGCGCGTCGTTTTGGATGTCGCGCATATTGTTTAGATTTAGCACGGCCGTGCTTAGCAGCCCGCACGCGCACGCAGGTAGCAGTAGCGCCGCATCAAGCGAGCGCGCGTATAAAAAGTATGAGCCCAGCACGCTTAGTAGTCCAAAAAACAAAAACACGAAAACGTCGCCGAGCCCCTTGTAGCCATATGCGCCGGCTCCCACGGTGTAACGGATCGCGGCATATATCGACGCGCCGCCCAGTGCCAAAAATAGAATCACGAGATAAAACCGCTCGCCGAACGCCAAAACGCTTAGCGCGAGGCTAGAAAATGCCGCAAGCAGCGCCGTAGCGACGATGACGCGCTTCATCTGCTCGGCGCTCATCTGCCCCGTTTGGATCGCGCGACGCGGCCCCAGCCTGCCCTCGTCGTCGGTGCCTTTTACCGCGTCGCCGTAGTCGTTAGCATAGTCGCTGAGTATCTGAAACAGCAGCGTCGTAAGTAGTGCAAGCGCGAAAATATCGGCTCTAAATACGCCTGCACCGTATGCTGCGCCGCTGCCCAGCAACACGCCCGAGACGCTAAGCGGTAGCGATCTAAGGCGAGCTGATGCGTAGAGAGCTTTTGCGGTTATCATTTTTTTGCCTTATGTTGATTTTTGCACGCCGAATTTACGGTAAATTTGAGCTCAAATTTAGCACCCAAATGCAAAAAATAATATAAATTTGACCCGGTTTGCAAGTGAAATTTGTAAATTTGGAGTTAAAATTTGACGGTAGTTGTCGCCAAATTTAGAGTTTTGAAATCAGCCAAATTTGCCGCCAAAGCTAGCGCAAAATCCTAGCTTTCCAGCATCAATTTATCAAATTTCCGCCATTTCTCGCCAAAACTCAAGCACCTTATCGTCGCCTGCTTGGACGAATTTAGCTATTTCTTCTGCGCTCGGCACGACCTTTTTGCTTAGCCGCGCGATACCGATACTAGCAAGCGCTCTAAAAAATCTCTCAAAATCGCCCGCAACGCGCCTACCGCAAAGCTCTTCGTCTCCAAGCAACCACGCATAAATCGTGCCGTCCGCGCAATCAAGCAAAAAAATCCACGGATCGCCCACGGCAAAAACTATCAAATTTGCAGGACGCGTATCGCCGTGCCACCATTTGCCGCCGTATTCGTCGGCGCTGTTTAGCCGCACTAGCTCGCTAGCGTAGTCGCCGCCGATGCCAAAGCGTACGTTGCAAACCTCAAATTCGCCAAAGTTAAATTCGCAAACTAGCCGCGAAAGCGCAAGCGGAAATTTGACGCCTAGAGCCTCTTGCGCATTTTCTAGCGCCCGCGTGGACGCGTCGGCATCGCTTTGTGCTAGCAGCCTCATGCCCGTTATGCCCTCTTGTTCCAGAGGCAGGCATATCTCGTCTAACTCGCGAGCGATCTCATCTGGCTTTAAAAACATATTTTTCTCTGCTTTTAGTTTATCTGAGATTTTTTGTTTCGGTTTTTATGATTTTGCCGTTTTCGCCGTAAAATTTCGTGGTCGCCGCGCCCGCTTTTGCGTCGGTTACGACCTCTTTTACGAGCTCGCCTTTTTCGTTAAATTCTTTTTGTATTTTAACCGCCTCGCTAAGCGGCTTGCCGATCGTTTGGCGCTGGTCTATCACGCTTTTTAGCTTGCCGCTCGGGTAGAAAAACTCAAAATACGCAGACTCGCCCCCTATCTGGTATGCGCGGCTGTGCAGGCGACCGGCTCTCGTCGTATTTTTCAAAAGTCGTTTCCTTTTTACCCGTTTGGACGCTGGTAAATTCCTTATACGAGTGTTTGCCGTCTCTGCGGTACTCTGCTATGTTATTTTCGGTAAAAAAGCCTAAATTTGCGTCGAAGCGTTTGGTTTTTCGGTACAGTTTTAGCACTTCGCCCGCGTCAAAAAGCTCCAGCAGCTCTTTTTCTAGTCTCTCCCATAGGCATCTTTGTGCGATAAATGCAGGCGCGTCTCGGTGCTCTTTTGAGTAGACCTCTAGCAGCACCCAGCGCTCGTTTTTGCGGACGACGAACGAGATTTTTAGCTTTGTGGAGGGGTTGTCCGGGATCTTGCGCTTGTACCGCTCGTCCGCCTCGTCGATGACGTAGCGATTTAGCTGCGTGCCGTTCGCGTCTAGCTAGGTAACGTAGAGTCTGTTGCGTATTTTGCCGTTTTCGTCCTTTTCGCCGTTGCGCAGGTCGTACTTAAAAAATATCTCATAAGTTGCGATTAGCTCGTCGTTTTGTTGCTCGTGCGCGTATTTGCCGCCTGCTTGCAGCGAGGTCGCACAGGTCAAAACAATAAAAAGCTTTAATAGATTTTTCATCTATCTTCCTAAATTTGACGAATTTCGCGCTTGCATTGCGGCGGCGATTTTTGCGGCGGCTTTGCGTAAATTTAAAGGATCGCACCGCGTTTATAATTTTTAAAATTTACTCTTGCGCTTTGTTATGCACACTGCCCGCTCGTCAAATTTGCCGTGCTTGTCTGTGCGGGCAAATTTGACTTATCGCTTTGGGTCGTTTTACCACGATTTTACCTTGTTGCCGCCGCCTGAGCGCGCTAGCCTTTTATTTCAAAATCGCAAAGCCGATACCGACTTTATCGGTGTGGCGGTTGTAGTCGATGAGGCTCTCGCCGTATCCCGTGAAGTACTTCACGTAGCCGTAAACGCCGCTCTTGCCAAACGGAAACAGCCAACCAAGCTCGCCCGCGCCGCGGTTCGTTTTGTCAAAATGCAGGTTGTTGCGCACCATCGCCGTAAAGACGTGGCCACGGAAAGGTAGGGCGAAATTTATATCCATATTGCCGATGTATTTTTCGATGTCGGGATTGTCGTCGCTACCCTTGCTCTCTGGTATGCGCGCCCACGCTCGCGGGATCACGACTAGGCTACCGGCGTAAAGTTTAGCCTCGAGATAGACGCGGTTCCATGAGCGCGACTTCTCGCCGTCCTGGCCGTTACTCTCATGCAAAAGTCCCGCGCGTAGATAATCAAGACTCGGCAGCGCCTCAAATCTCATCGGAACGGTCACGAAAATCTCGGGGCGGTAGTTGGTCTCGCGAAACGGCGTAGAGCTCTTAGCCGTCTGCCACCACGAGCTTTGCGAGTAGCCTGCCGAGATCGTTTCATTCATATCAAACACGTCGTAAAAAAGCGGCTTTTGCAGGCTGATTTGAAAAGCGGTCTCAAATCTACGCCTGCCCTCGACGTCGTTAAATGCGTAGGTTGCCGGCAGGAGGTAGTTTAGGTGGTGCATTTTTAAGCCCAAAATTTCATCCACGTCGTATGCCTCGCCGCTTTCAAATTTCGCTTTCGGGCGCTCTTTGGAGGCGATCTTTTGCTCCTCCACGGGCGCGTCCGCTACGCTATCTGAGGGCGCGATCACGGAGCGCTCCATAGCGGCCGTTTCGCCGTCCTCGTCCGTAAATATCGCTTTTTTAGCCGCTAGTTTATAAAGCTGCAGGGCTCTTGTTTTGTCGCCTTCGTATTCGAGCTTTGCGGCGGCTTCGTAGAGGCGCTTGGCTTCGTCTTTGGCGGTCGGCTCGGTTAAATTTTCAGCCGTATTTTCGGACTGGCCGGCTAAATTTTGCTTCGCCGTTGCAGACTCGCCGGCTGCTGCGAAATTTAACAAAATCGCCAGTAAAACGATAATTTTTTTCATATTTTTCCTTCTTTTAAAGCTTGTTCGTAATCTGCCTGATAGTTGATGTTAAAAAACTCGTCCGCGTTTGCGAATTTTACGATCTTGCAGCGGCAGCGGTCGCGCAAAAGCCCGATCTTGTGCTCGCCCGCGGCAAAAAGCTTGCCCGCGGCGTTTGCTAAATCCCCGCTAAAAAATCCGCAAAGCGAGTGCGTATGCGACTCGTCCGCGGCGATGACCATGTCGTATTCGCCGGTAAATTTATATAGTTCGCGCACGCACTCTTCGCTAACGAACGGCATATCGGCGGGAATGATAAAGACGCTTTCGTTTGGGAAGTTCTTAAGGATACTGTAAAGCGCTAGCATCGGAGAAAAGGCTGGTTCGCTCAAATTTGACGTATCTTGCGCGGAAATTTGAGCGGAGCTTTTTGGCGCACCCTCTTTGTCGCGCGCCTCGGTCAAATTTGACCGCAATATCTCATCTGCATCGGCGTCTTTGATAAGCGGCAGGGGTGGGTTAAATTTTTCAAATTTAGAGCTAACGAATACGCGCTCGAAAATCCGCCCGAATTTATGCGCTCCGTAGTGCGTGAGCGTCGCAAATCCGCCAAAAGGCAGCAGCGTTTTATCGCGGCCCATTCGCGAGCTTTTGCCGCCGGCAAGGATAACGCATGTTTTCATTTTTTTCCTTAAATTTAAGTGCGGTATAATAGCATAAATTTGTTTTAAGCGAGCGGTTAAACTCGCCCAGACTAATTAAAATTATTTATCGCTGATGATTTTTCTAACCGCTAAAGCCGCTAAATTTAGCCCAAAACACGCCGTTACGCCCATAAAACTGCCCAGTTTCACGCACCTTGGCAGCTCGGTCGAAAACACGACGTCAAATTTGCCTTTAAAGCCTGCTTTTTTAAGCTCGGTGCGTATTTTTTTAGCAAACGGATCGTTGCAGGTTTGCCAGACGGAGGCGACCTTGATCTGTGTCGGATCGATACGTTTTGCGCCGCCCATCGAGCTAATGAGCTTTTCGTGCGTTTTTAGCGCGAGAGCGACTTTAGCCGGCACGTCGTCGATAGCGTCGATAATAAGATCAAACGGCGAAAAGTCGAAATTTGCGATAAACTCGGGCGTCATTAGCTCTTGCAGCGCCGTTACGCACTCGTATCTTGCGGCAAATTCGCCGACTTTGACCGCGCCGACGGCTTCGCTGTAAATTTGGCGGTTTTGATTGGTTATATCAAAAACATCCTTATCTATGAGAGTGAGTTTGCCTACGCCTGTTCTAGCCAGCGCGTCCGCGCAGACGCCGCCTACGCCGCCTACGCCGCAGATTAGGACGTTTGCTTTTTGAAGCTTTTTAAAATCATCGCCTAATAGCCAGCGAGACCTCGTAAATCGGTCGTTTTGATCCAAAATTTCCTCGCTCAAATTTGATCCTTTATCGCGGTTTTTAAGCCTTGCAAGCTCGCATGCGCGGTCATGTCGAGCATGATCGGAGTTAGCGAGGCGAAACTCTCGCTAAGAACGCTGATGTCGGACTCGCCGTTTTGCTCGTAGTCTAAATTTGACGGCTGTCCGAGCCAGTAGTACTCGATGCCGCGCGGGTTGCGGTGAAGCATAGCGTGCGTGGCGTAGCTGCGTCTGCCTGCGGGCACGATGCGGTAGCCTCTAAATTCGCGGGCGGAGACGGCGGGGATATTTACGTTTAAAAACTGGCGCGGCGGTAGAGATATTTCGCGGTTTAATACGCGCGGAACGATAAATTTGACGGCTTGCTGCGCGAGCGAAAAACCGAGTTTTTCGATACTATCGTTTTTATAAAACTGCGAAAACGCGATGCTTGGCACGCCCTGCAAAACGCCCTCCATAGCCGCTCCGCACGTACCCGAGTAGGTGATGTCCTCGCCCACATTGGCGCCGTGGTTTATGCCGCTGATTACGAGGTCGGGTAGTTTTTTGTAAAGCGCATGAAGCGCGAGATAGACGCAGTCTGCGGGCGTGGCGTCGTCGAGTTTGTAAAAGTCGTCGTCAAGCTTGATAAAGCGAAGAGGTCTAGTGAGCGTAAGAGAGTGCGCGCAAGCCGATTTTTCGCTGCTTGGGGCTACTATCGTGACGCGCGTGTCCGGTAGTTCGCGCAGCGCGCTAGCTAAAGCGTGCAAGCCGCTAGCCTCGAACCCGTCGTCATTGGTTATCAAAATTTCTTTCAAATTTATCCTTAAAGCGTTGCAAGAACTCAAATTTAGCGAGCTTTGCCGATTAAAATTTAGATTTGGATTTTATCATAGCTTTATTTATTTGAAATTAAATTTTTCATAAGACATGCAATATTTACTTAAAATTGTAACTCTAAAATTTAGTTTATAATTAAGTTA
>ERZ773035.1363-NODE-1363-length-17709-cov-13.038178_pt1 | contig 17709 bp, 14 predicted proteins | sample MGYA00511487_ERZ773035 | MGnify/ENA primary metagenome ERZ773035 (study PRJEB29015, sample SAMEA2737985) | human oral metagenome | biome: human oral; feature: human-associated habitat; material: dental | place: China | collected 2024 ...
GCTTTGAACTGGTGGGGCTTCCCGATACGTCGGTGAAGGAGTCGAAGGAGCGGGTGCGGACTGCCATTCGCAACTCCGGTATTCAGCTGCGGCAGGAGCGTGTGACGGTGAATCTTGCGCCCGCCGATGTGCGAAAGGACAGTTCCGGGCTTGATCTGCCGATTGCCGTCGGACTTCTTGCATCCTACGGCATTGTTCCGGAGGCGGCGGTGCAGAGCGCACTCTTCTCTGCGGAACTCTCCCTTGATGGAAACTGCCGTCCGATCAGCGGCATTCTCCCGATGGCAATCACGGCGCGTGAGCGGGGACTTACGGAGTTTTACGTTGCTCCCTCCAATGCAGATGAGGCACTCCTGATTGACGGGCTGAAGGTCTATGCGGTCGAGAATCTGGCGCAGCTTGTGCGCCATCTGACCGGCACAGAGGTGCTGACTCCTGCCGTGCCACATGCAACAGAACAGAAAAAGGATGCGGCCTTCACCGATGACTTTGCGGACGTACAGGGGCAGTATCAGGCGAAACGTGCGCTTGAGATTGCAGCGGCTGGCGGACATAATGTCCTCATGGTTGGCGTACCCGGTTCGGGCAAGACGATGCTGGCACGTCGGATGAGTTCGATCCTGCCGGAACTGACGAAGCAAGAAGCCATCGAGATCACGAAGATTTACAGCATCTCGGGGCTGCTCGGCAAGGATACGGGGCTTGTAACCACGCGCCCCTTCCGCAGTCCGCATCATACATCCTCGACGGTGGCGATGATCGGCGGCGGGAGCATCCCGCGTCCGGGCGAGGTGACACTTGCGCATCACGGCGTGCTCTTTCTCGACGAGCTGCCGGAGTTCAGCAAGAAGACGCTTGAGGTGCTGCGCGAACCGATTGAGGATCGCCAGATTACCGTCTCGCGTGCGAACGCAACACTGACGTTTCCCTCTAGTATCATTTTGGTAGCGGCAATGAATCCATGTCCTTGTGGATTCAACGGAGATAAAGACCATATATGCAAATGCTCTGTGGGGGAGATCAAGCGCTATACGCGTAAGTTGTCGGGACCATTGATGGATCGCATCGATCTTCATATTCGTGTGTCACGTGTAGCGTATTCAGATCTTCATGCTACACGCAAGGCAGAATCCTCCGAAGCCATTCGCCAGCGCGTTGCAGTTGCGCGTGCCATCCAGCAGAAACGGTTGGGGAAGCACGGGCTTTTTTGTAATGCGCAGATGAATCACAGTATGATAAAGAAATATTGTCAACTCGATAAGGAAGCAGAGCATCTGCTTGAAGCAGCATTTCACCGCATTCATCTATCGGCGCGCTCTCATGACCGCATCATAAAGGTGGCGCGCACCATCACTGACCTCGGGCAAAGTCCTGTCATAACGGCGGCGCATATTGCTGAGGCCATACAGCTGCACAGTGATCTTGGTCTGCATGTTGAATAATTGGGCTATATGGAAGATTCTATATTATATTCTGGTTGTGTGGGGGAGGGTTTCTGCGAATGACAGAACTACAATATATGAAGCTGGAGATCTTTATTCCTGAGACGCATTTTCATCAATTGCAGGAGGCTCTGCAGCGGGTGGGTGCCGGTCGTATTGGGGACTATGATTCATGTCTTGCTTATAGTCGTGTGACGGGGATGTGGCGCACTCTCGCAGGGGCAGAGCCATATCAGGGAGATGTGGGAGAGATTTCTGAAGGGACAGAACTTAAAGTTGAGGTCCGTATTGAAGCAGCCAATCTGGAGAAAACATTATCTGCCATACGTGCGGTTCATCCCTATGAAGAACCTGTTGTTTTTGCTTTACCGCTCTGCACATAAGAGGAAAAGCCTCTCGTCTGATGGAGAAGCAGATATACAACTTATCTTCGGATTATGTTATAATGCAGTTATAGGGTCTATTTAACAAATTGTCGACAGGCAGTAAGAATATGCTGCGTAAAAGGGGGATGCGTCAGGTGGCCGAGGAGATTCGTCCCGAACTGCATACATTTCTAAAACCCACTACAACACCGCTGCATATACTCGTTGTGGAAAGCTTGTCATATCTGCCGCAGCTGCGGCAGATGTTTCCACGTGCAGCTCTGTATGCTGTGACTGCGGATCCGGACCGCAGGGATGAAATTGATCTCGATGGGATACACTGGCAAATCTTAGATTATTTACAGGTGCCGCTCCCCTATACGCGTGGTTATTTTGATTATATTCTTGCAGATCTTGCTTTAGAACAATCGGAGAATCCACAGGATATTGCCGCAGGGTTCTCCATGTTTTTGCGGGAGACGGGATCTCTTCTTACGAGCTTTCGCAACATTCGACACTGGTCTGTTTTGCAGAATCTCATGGAAGGTCATTATTACAATATTGTTTCGCGCCTTTTTGCACGTCCTGAGTTTGAGAGTCTGCTCTATGCTTCATTTTATAAAAATGTTTATTTTCGCGTGCAGCAGCGAGCAGCGCCTAAAGAGTTGCTTGATAGGCTTCTTGCTGCGGAGTTTGCCAATCGTCAGGGCGATCTCGAAACAGAGTTTTATCTCGTCCGTGCCGACCGTTCCATGCCTGAGTTATCTTTGCTCAAATCCATGTATACTTCTGCCGAGCGTGCACAGATGGCACGGCTCATTCATCGTGTCGAATATGGGGTAGCTATGTCAGATGCGGTATATCAGCTATGGGAAATGGTAGATTGCCTTGGTGTCTTTCCTGACTATTTGGCTGCTTTTTCGAGAGAAACTGTCATACATACAGCACCTTTTTATCAGCGTCTTGTGGAGGACGCACCAGAACGTATTGATTTTATTGCAGACATGCTGAAGTCGAGCCATGATGAAAGTGTTAACTCGTTTGACCGTGCATGCTACCAGTCGCTATATGAAACGCTTATCAATGAGAATGCGGAGATTGTGGGGGATGACGATGACTGATGCATTGGATAGTAAGGCAGTCGCCTTTATATCCTGTGTGAATGATGAGGATATGTACAATGAGTGCAGTCTCTATCTTAAGGCTCTTCATGTACCTGATGGCATACGCGTGGAGTATGTGCCAATACGCGGTGCAGACTCTATGTGTGCAGGGTATAATATGGGGGCGAGCAAAACGAATGCACGCTACAAAGTGTATCTGCATCAGGATGTTCTTATTGTCAACAAGAATATCATTGCTGATCTGCTCTCGATTTTTGAGGACAAGACCATTGGACTTGTCGGCATGATCGGTTGCCGCAGCCTTCCAAGCTCAGGGGTCTGGTGGGATGGGCTGCGTACCTATGGGCGGGTTCTTCATCATTCAGAACCTGAGAGCGTAGTGGACTCACACTGTATGGAACCGGATGGTGACTGTATTGACGTTGAGGCAGCAGATGGTCTGCTCCTCGCAGCGCAGTATGACATTCGTTGGCGTGAGGATTTGTTTACTGGCTGGCACTTTTATGATACATCTATGTGCATGGAGATGCGGCGGCATGACTTTCGTGTGGTGGTTCCAAATCAAGAGGAGGATTTTTGGTGCATCCACTGTCCACGCGAGAAACCGCTTGCGCCTGAATACAAACGGTATCAAAAGGCCTTTTTACGTGAATATGGGGGAGAACTGAGTCCCGAAGTTTAGCATGAATCATGGGCTTTTGTAGAATATATTGTTGAAAGGACGTGGATTATGCGAAGGGGCAAACGGTCGCCGCGTCCTTTACATGCAGCGGAAGAAAAGATTAATTGGCTGAAGCTCGCTGCAAAATTTTCCTCGGATGGAAATTTAAGAGGAATGCGTGCTTGTGCACGTGAGGTTGACAAACTTGCGGAGGGAGATATTGATGCGGCAGCGATCAGTGCAGAGGCGGCTCTTTATAGTGGGCGGGTCGATGAGGCTGAGGCGCTTGCCTTAAAGGTTCTGCAGGTATACCCACGGCATCCGCGTGCCCGTATGGTGCAGGCCGGTCTTGCAGCGCTCGAATTCCGCTTGGATGAGGAGATTCCACAGCTTTCTGAACTCATCGAAGAACTATCCCATAAGATCGGGATTCTTGGCAAAGAGGATCCCATGTATATTGTCTATCACCAGATGCTAAAGCGTGCCCGAGGCTGGCTCGCCGATGCACTTTATCTGGCGGGACAGCCTACAGGTGCTGCCCGTGAGTTGTTGATGTACAGCGAGATTACAGAGCATCCAGAGGAAGCGGCAGAGCTTTACAGCAAATATCTTTTTATGCGGAACTATCGGCCTCTTGGGAATAAAGAGGGGCGGGATGCAGCGCAGGTCTATGCGGATATGCTGCATGTAACTCCATACACACATGAAAATGTAAATCGCATGACCCACCGCAAAATTCGGATTGGCTATATATCACCAGATTTCCGTCAGCATTCTGTTTCCTACTTTTTGCCGCCTTTGCTGCGATATTTTAATGATGACCAGTTTATCGTGTTCTGTTATGCGCTTGGGCGTACTGATGCGATTACACAAAAACTCCGGACACGCCGCACTACATGGCGTGATCTGCGTGCATATCCGCCACAGGCAGCAGCACAACGTATCGTGGCAGATAAGATTGATATTTTAGTGGATCTATCAGGGCACTCGCAGGATAATGCACTGCCGATCATGGCATATCGTCCGGCACCCGTTCAGATCTCAGGTATTGGGTATACCAATACAACAGGATTGCGTACTGTTGATTACTTTCTTTCAGATGAGGTCTGTGTTCCTTCAGGGGATACTTTAGCTGCATCTGGATTTACAGAGAAGATTTTACGGCTGCCGCACTCCCATTTTTGTTATGCACCGGAAGAGATCCGCACAATGCCGATAGATGGGCGCGATGCGCCTGTACGGACGAATCACTATGTAACATTCGGCAGTTTTAACAACTTTGCGAAGGTGACAGATGAAATCCTGCTTTTGTGGCGCAGTATTTTAGAAACAGTTCGTGATGCACGTCTTGTCATCAAGGGGAAGATTTGCAGCATCGATTCTGGAATAGAAATTGTAAAGCAGAGGCTTTCTGTGGTTGGCTGTGATTTATCACGTATCGAATTTCGACCCTATAGTCCGGATTATCTTGAACAGTATCGAGATATTGATATTGCCCTTGATACAGCACCCTATAATGGAGGCCTTACGACATGTGAGGCGCTCTATATGGGCGTGCCTGTGATCTCTCTGCGTGGGCGCACACACGGTGCGCGATTTGGCGCATCAATTCTGACCAATGCAGGTGTGCGGGAACTCGTTGTCGAAAATGGTCTCAACTATGTAAGACGTGCTGTTCAACTAGCAGAGTCTCCATCTCTCATTGAGGCATACCATATGGGACTGCGCGATAATATGAAGCGTTCGCCACTGATGGATATGAGAGGGTATATGTGTGAGTTAGAGGCTGCATATCAGCGCATCTGGAAAGAATTTTGTGATGCACAGGAGCCTTAAAGCGTTTCGGATCAGCATGCACACAGCACATCGAAAGGAGGAGGGCGCGTGGCCTTTGCCCATCTGCACGTACATACGGAGTATAGTTTGCTCGATGGAGCGAGTCGCATCAAAGAACTTGTGCAGCGTACGCGGGAACTAGGGATGGACTCGATTGCCATAACAGATCATGGTACAATGTATGGTACGATTGCATTTTATAAGGAGGCGAAGAAGCAGGGAATCCGTCCGATCATCGGCTGTGAGGTCTATCTTGCACCCGGCAGTCGACATGAGCGCGCTGAAGTCGATGGCGTACGCTATTACCATTTGATTCTTCTGGCAGAAAATGAGATGGGATACCGCAATCTCGTACGGCTTGTATCCCGTGCAAATATCGAAGGGTATTATTATAAACCACGTGTAGACAAAGAGCTTCTGCGGGAGCATCATGAGGGGATTATAGCTCTTTCTGCTTGCCTTGCAGGAGAGATTCCTCAGATGGCCTTGCGGGGGGATATGGAGCAGCTTGGAACACTCGTCCAGGAATATATTGATATATTTGGACGGGATTGTTTTTTTCTCGAGATTCAGGATCATGGATTGGAGGAGGAAAAAACAGTCAACCGCATCCTACGCACACTATCTGAGCAATACCGTGTCGGGCTTGTAGCAACCAACGATATTCACTATGTTTATGCACAGGACAGTGAGTTTCATGACATCCTGCTCTGCGTTCAGACAGGGCGCACGATTCATGATGCAGACCGCATGCGGTTTTCAGGGCCGGATTACTATATGAAGTCCGAAGATGAGATGACAGTACTCTTTGCAGAGTTTCCAGATGCCATTGAAAATACGGTGAAAATAGCACAGCGCTGTCAGGTGGATTTTACCTTTGGTGAACTTCAGCTTCCGTTTTATCCCATCCCGTCGTCTTATGAGAGTGATGATGCGTATCTAAAAAATCTTTGCGAAGAACGCTTGCCAATGCGTTATCCACAGGCAGATGGAGAGGTTTATCAGCGACTTGCCTACGAGCTGGATGTTATCCGTGGGATGGGGTACGCCAGCTACTTTCTCATCGTTTGGGATTTTATCAACTATGCGCGGAATCACGGTGTCGCTGTCGGCCCGGGACGCGGTTCGGCGGCGGGCAGTATTGTCGCCTATCTTCTCGGTATCACGAATATTGATCCGCTTCAATATGCGCTCCTCTTTGAGCGCTTCCTCAACCCCGAACGCGTGTCTATGCCGGATATTGATATAGACTTTGATGACATCAACCGTGGACGGGTTATTTCGTATGTGAAAGAACGCTATGGTGAGGATCATGTTGCGCAGATTGCAACATTTGGTACGATGGGGGCGAAGGGCGCCATCCGTGATGTAGGACGTGTGCTGGAGATGCCCTTCGGTGAAGTTTCCGCGATTACAAAGCTCATACCATCTGAGCTCAATATTACACTAGAGCGTGCGCTAAAGGAGTCGGCTGATTTCCGTCGTGTTTATGACACAGATGAAACAGTGCGCCGTGTGGTCGATCTTGCGCGCAAGATTGAGGGACTGCCGCGCAACACATCGATTCACGCTGCAGGTGTCGTCATTGCAAAAGAACCGCTCGCCGATCATGTACCGGTCTGGGTATCTGACGGAACACTTGTCACGGAGTTTGACAAGGATGACGTTGAGGCACTTGGTCTTCTTAAAATGGATTTTCTCGGTCTTCGTACACTTAGCATTATCGAAAGTACGATAAAACATATCCGTCAGTCCCGTGGGATTGTACTTGATATAGATAAAATTCCACTTGTCGATGAACGCACATCGAAAATGCTCTGCAACGGTGATACAGGCGCAGTATTCCAGATGGAGTCTGCGGGAATGACGAACCTTGTTAAAGATCTGAGACCCAAGGGGTTTACTGATCTCATCCCAACGGTTGCACTCTACCGTCCTGGGCCACTCGGCAGTGGGATGGTTGCGGACTTTATTGATGGGCTGCATGGGAAAAAAGAGGTCATATATATGCACCCGCTCCTAGAACCGATTCTGAAGGAGACGTTTGGGGTTGTGCTCTATCAGGAACAGGTCATGCAGGTTGTCCAGGTTCTCGCAGGATTTACACTTGGACAGGCAGACCTGCTACGGCGCGCTATGGGTAAAAAGAAACATGACCTCTTGATGGCACAAAAAGAGAGTTTCCTGCAGGGATGCGCAAAAAATAATATTGAGGCGGCGCTTGCCAATCATATTTTTGATCTCTTAACACATTTTGCAGACTATGGATTCAACAAATCGCACAGCGCTTCCTACGCGCTTCTCGCATGGCAGACGGCGTATTTAAAGGCACACTATCCTGTGGAGTTTATGGCAGGTGTTCTAACGAGTATTATGGACAAAGCGGATAAGATCCCCGTGTACATTCAGCTTTGTCGGCAGATGAAGATTGATATTCTGCCCCCAGACATCAATTCGAGTGTCGCAGCATTTGGGATTGAGAGCGGTGCCATACGGTTTGGGCTTGCGGCTGTACGAAACGTTGGTGAGAATGTTATTGCGGGGATTGAGCAAGTACGCGCCAAAGGCGGTGCATTTCGTTCTTTGGTCGATTTTTGTACGCGCGTCGATATGCGTACAGTCAATAAACGCGCTATTGAGAGCATGATAAAATGTGGTGCGTTTGACTGTTTTGGGATGAAGCGCAGCCAAATGCTTCTTTCCTTGGAACATGCAATGATAAGAGCCGCCCGTTGGCAGCGTGATTTGCAGACCGGGCAGACGGGGCTTTTTGCACAGGACACAATCGAAGAAGCGGAGCAAGTTCATATGACTGAGGTGCCGGAGGTATCTATGCGGGAACGGCTTGCATGGGAGAAGGAGGCGACAGGATTTTATATCACAGGGCATCCACTGGATGATTATCGTGAGACAATGGAGCACCTTTTGTCCATTGGGCAGATTTCAGACACGGTGCGAAAAGACCGTCAGCTGGTGCGGGTGGGGGGGATTCTTACAAGTACTAAGCGGTTCACGACGAAAAAGGGCGATACGATGCTCTTTGCGGAACTGGAAGATTTTAGTGGTCACATTGAGGTGACCGTTTTTCCACGCGTATTCTATGCACATATGTCAGAACTCACGACCGATGTGATGATTGTTGTGGAGGGGCGCGTGGATCTGTCCGGAGATCAGCCGAAGCTTCTGGCAGATGAGATCTGGCCGATTGCGTCGTATCGCAGTTCTTTTTATCTGACACCTTCCCCTAAAGTTGACCGCCAGGTGCTTTGGACGCAGATGAAAACGTTATTTGAGGAGCATCGGGGAGAGCATCCTGTCTACATTCAAAGCGGCGGCAGTTGGCGTCGACTTGATCCAGACTACTGGCTTGATGGCACACCGGAGATCGTGCATGGACTTACAGCGTTGATTGGTGAGACTGCTGTAAAACTACGGTAGGGGGAAGCAATGGAACGGCTGCAAAAAATCCTCAGTCATGCGGGAGTTGCCTCGAGACGTGCTGCTGAGGAAATGATTCGTTCAGGACGCGTGACGGTCGATGGGGCGGTAGTGACCCAGCTTGGCAACAGATATGATGCGATGCAGCATGAGATTATGGTGGACGGTGTGCCGATCAAAGGATGCGAGCAGCATGTCTATATTCTGCTTAATAAGCCGCGCGGCTATATTTCTACTGCATATGATGAGCGGGGACGCAGAACGGTACTCGATCTCTTGCCGCCGAATTCTGTGCGTCTTTACCCGGTCGGGCGTCTCGATGCCGATACGGAGGGAGTGCTGCTGATCACGAACGACGGAGAGATGACGCAAGGGCTGCTGCATCCTCGCTTTGAGATTGATAAAGTGTACCATGCCGAGGTGGTTGGATCTGTTACAATGGAAAAACTCAATCAGCTCCGTCACGGCATTTTGCTCGAGGATGGGATGACGGCACCTGCAGGCATACGCCTTCTTTCTCATCGACAGGATAAAACAGTGGTTGAAGTCATCCTCCATGAAGGACGTAATCGCCAGGTACGTCGTATGTTTGCTGCCATTGGCTGTCGTGTATGTGCGCTGCGGCGTGTGCGTTTTGGGGCACTGACATTAAAGGGACTGTCGTGTGGTTCTTCACGGCATTTGACGGCGGATGAGGTGCGTGGACTTCAGATCCTGGCAGGAGTGAAGCAAAGTGAAGCGGATTGTGGTAGTGGGGGCGGGACCTGCGGGCATGATGGCGGCGACAGCGGCAGCAGAGTGCGGAGGGAGCGTTGTACTTCTCGAAAAGATGCCGCGTGTCGGGCGCAAGATGATGATTACAGGGAAGGGGCGCTGTAACCTCACAAGCGCAGATGACATCCCTAGTATAGTGGAGCATATTGTTGGCAATGGACGTTTTCTCAGCAGCGTGCTCCGATCATTTGACAACACGCAGGTCATGGCGTTCTTTCAGGAGCAGGGGGTTCCGCTTAAAGTGGAGCGTGGAAACCGTGTTTTTCCGCAAAGCGATCGTGCTGTTGATATAGTCGATGCTATGATACAGCACCTGCGCGATCTCCGTGTAGAGATTCGAACAAGTACAGCAGCAGAAAATCTCATGCTTGATGACTCTGTTATACGCGGGGTACGCCTGTCCTGTGGGGAACATGTGCAGGCAGATGCCGTGATTCTCGCTACGGGAGGAGCTTCTTATCCACTGACAGGCTCATCGGGTGATGGATATGTGATGGCACGTCGTGCAGGACACCATGTTACGCCTGTATTTCCCGCCCTTATACCACTGATTGCAGCGCAGGAGTGGGTTAAGGATTTGCAGGGACTTTCACTGCGCAATGTCCGCGCCACACTTTTTCATGCGGGGAAAAAGGTGCAGGAATGCTTTGGTGAGATGATGTTTACACATTTTGGTGTTACCGGGCCGATTATTCTATCCATGAGCCGCCGCGCTTCGCAGCTTTTCCTAGAAGGAGCAGCGGAGCTTGCTCTGCATCTGAACTTAAAGCCTGCTCTTACACATGAAAAACTACGTGCACGGATTGACAGGGACTTTGCGCTCTATCGGCGCAAACAGCTTTGTAATGGGATGAAAGATCTCCTGCCTCAGCGTTTGATTAATATTGTGCTGGCCCATGCAGATCTTAGCCCCGCGTTCCCTATCGGTCAGGTTTCTGCAAAAGAACGGGAGCGTCTCGTGCATACACTGCATGCACTGCCGCTCACGATTATAGGGACACGCCCCCTCGCTGAGGCCATTGTAACAGCGGGAGGCATTGATATACGCGAAATCCATCCCCGCACAATGGAATCCAAACATATACGCGGGCTTTACTTTGCAGGAGAGATTGTTGATGTGGACGGATTTACGGGCGGGTATAATCTGCAGGCAGCATTTTCGATGGGGCATGCAGCAGGTTGTTATAGTGTGTGGAATTTAGAAAGCGAGTGAGATATATGACTGAAGTGAAAACAGTGGAACCGGCGCGGCATGGATTCGTGGGAATGGTCGCTGTTCCTGGGGATAAATCCATCTCACATCGCAGTGTTATGTTCTCAGGACTTGGCTGTACACCCGTACATATAAAGAATTTTCTGCATGCAGCAGACTGTCTTTCAACCGTTGGGGTCATGCGTGCCCTTGGCGTACATATTGAGTTTATTTCAAAGCAAGAGCTGCTTGTAATGGGGAACGGGCTGCACGGATTGCGCGAACCTGAGACTGTGCTGGATGCGGGGAACTCTGGAACGACGCTGCGGCTCATGATGGGGCTTCTCGCAGCACAGCCTTTTTTTTCTGCTTTTACTGGAGATGCGTCTTTATCTAGGCGCCCCATGAGGCGTGTGCTGCGGCCACTCATTCAGATGGGGGGGCGTATTTATGGACGCAATCAAAATGGAAACCTACCACTCGCCATTGTGCCTGTGGAACAGAGGCTCTCTGGCATCGACTACGAAAGTCCTGTCGCAAGCGCACAGGTGAAGTCTGCCATCTTGCTCGCAGGACTTTATGCCGATGCACCGACAACGGTAGGAGAACCATATATCTCACGGGATCATACGGAGCAGATGCTTTTGGGATTCGGTGTCCACATTGAGCGGAGTGGCCGTTCGGTACGCATATTTCCAGCAGCGCAGGATGAATTTCGGGCGCCGAAGGAGATCACCATACCCGGGGATATAAGCTCTGCAGCCTACTTCCTCGTGGGGGCGAGCATTGTGCCAGGGAGCCGTCTTTTGCTGAAAGACGTAGGAGTGAATCCGACACGCACGGGAATTTTGGACGTGCTTACAGATATGGGGGCCCATATCGAGCGGAGGAATCAGCGTATGAGCGGCGGTGAGCTCATTGCAGATCTTGAGGTGACGGCGGCAGACCTGCACGGGGTTCGCTTTGGTGCAGATATTATGCCGCGGCTCATTGACGAAATCCCGATCCTTGCAGTTGCCGCCCTGTGCGCGGAGGGGGATACGGTGATTTCGGGGGCTGGAGAACTGCGTGTTAAAGAGACTGACCGCCTGCATGCCATCGCTGTGGAACTAGGTAAGTTCTCGCCTGGCAGCATAGAAGAGCACGAGGATGGACTTGTCATTCACGGAGGGCGAGCGCTTCGCGCAGCACAAGCGAACAGCTGCGGAGATCATCGCATGGCGATGTCACTTGCTATTCTTGGCGCGGCGGCACATGGAGCTGCGATTGCCTCCCCAGACAGTGTTGTGATTTCCTATCCGGATTTTTTTGCAGAGCTTTATCGGCTTTGCATCTCATAGAGAGGAAACTTCAGTATGAAGAAGATCATCGCGATTGACGGGCCAGCGGGTGCGGGAAAAAGTACCGTTGCAAAACGCTTGGCAAAGAAGCTTGGCTACACCTATATTGATACAGGGGCAATGTACCGTGCAGTTGCGTGGAAAACGCTCTGTCAGCACCAAGGAGATGTGACTGAGGCCTCCATACTGGAGGCGGCAAAGGATATAGATATATGGCTTTCCTGCATAGACGGAAAGGCGCGTGTTGTTGTTGACGGCATCGACGTGACGGAGGAGATTCGAAGACCAGAAGTCACCGGAATCGTTTCCCGCGTTGCAGCACTCGGTGCCGTGCGTGAGCAGATGGTAACACTGCAGCGTGCTATGGCGGCTGATGGCGCCGTGGTTATGGACGGTCGTGATATTGCGACCAATGTTCTGCCGAATGCTGATGTCAAGATATTTCTCACGGCTTCTGTTGAGGAGCGTGCGCGGCGGCGTTATGAGGAAATGCAGGCGAAAGGCTATCCTATTGATCTGAATACATTACAGCATGAGATCTCTGCACGTGATAAACAGGATAGCGAGCGCCTTATCGCCCCCTTACGTCAAGCAGAGGATGCTGTTCTCATTGATACGACGGGGATGTCTATTGATGAAGTCACTGCACGACTGTTAGCTCTGTGTAAATAGCGAGGAAACAAGATGTTCTATACTTTTATTCAGTATTTGTTTCGCATTATTTTCTATACGGTGTTCCGTGTGCGTACCTTTGGACGTGAACATATCCCACAGGAAGGGCCTGTGATTCTCGCGGCCAATCACGCTAGCAACATCGACCCTCCTCTTATGGCGAGTTTAATTAAACGTCCCGTCAGTTATATGGCAAAAAGTGAACTCTTCGAAAATCCTATCTTTGGTGGACTCATTCGCCGCTGTCATGCCTTTCCCGTAAAACGCGGTGCATCTGACCGCGGCGCAATTAAAGCTGCAGTCAATATTCTAAAAGAAGGGCGCGTTTTTGGCATGTTCCCTGAGGGAAGGCGCAGCAAAACAGGAGCACTTCAAAAGGCAGAGGGGGGCGTGGCACTTATCGCAGCAATGACTGGTGCTCCCGTTGTTCCTGTTGCGATTCTCAATACACATCGCATTTTTGCCAACGGTGGAACTCTGCCGGCACTCCGCATCATGTATGGGAGGCCCATATATTTTCAAGGCGACCGTAAAGATAAAGAGGATTTGGCACTTTTCAGTAATGAGATTATGCGACAGATCGCGTGCATGAGAGATGAATTAAACTGTAAATAGGAGCTTGTTTTTGCAGAATATTTACAGAAACGGGGAATATGATGACATGTGTAGGAGGGAGGCTCGGTGTTGCAGGTATTCATATTAGCGAGTGGGAGCAAGGGGAACTCCGTTTATGTTGAGATAGACGGCATACGGCTGCTGATTGATGCGGGGATCAGCGCTGCGCGTATCAAGAGCAGGTTAGATGGGATCGGCGTTGGTTTGAATACTTTGCATGCGGTGCTTGTGACACACGAGCATGTTGACCATATACGCGGGTTGGCCACACTCACAAAGCGATATCATATGCCCGTATTTGCGACACAAGGAACCATCAGCCACATAGAAGGGCCTCTCGTTGATACGATGCAGCGCGTTCAGGATGAATTGATATTTGGCGATGTCAAAGTTCATCCATTTGCCACTTCGCACGATGCCGCAGAACCATGTGGATTTCGCATACACGGTTCTGCATGCTGCACCATTGCCACGGATCTTGGTGTTGTCACTGAGACGGTGCAGGATGCCATGGAGGGAGCGGATGTTCTTGTCCTAGAGGCGAACCACGATGCAGATCTACTGAAATGCGGCAGCTATCCATGGTCGCTGAAACGACGCATACTATCGAGCCGTGGACATCTTGCCAATGGGGAAGCTGCATGGGCGCTTATGCGAATGCGTAGGCGTCCACGCAAAGTATATCTTGCTCATCTTTCAGAGGAGAATAACCGTCCAGAGCTTGCCCACAGTACAGTGACCGGTATTCTCTCCTCTCATGGCGTTGATTTGGATATTGAAACATGTCTGCCGCAAGGTGGAACAGGAATTATCATGTAAAGGAGATTGGTCTTATGAACATTTGCTCTAAAATAAAAAATAGAAAAGGAACCCTTTTGATGGCCTTTGCCGTTGCTGCTTCGGTTGTTGTTTTTGGCGGATGCTCCATGGGGGCGGCAGCAGACAACACAGTCGGCGTAGCAAAACCAGCACAGTCGGTAGATGTCGCTGGACTTTCCAGCAACCGTGATACACCCGTTGTTCGGGCAGCAAAAGCCGTTGGACCAACTGTTGTTGGCATTACCAACAAAGCCGTTGCACGCGATTGGTTCAACAATCCGGTTGAGACTGAGGGCGTCGGTTCAGGCGTTATTTTCCGTAAGGATGGCTATATCGTTACGAACAATCATGTCATCAGTGGAGCAAAGGAAATCATTGTTTCTTTGTCCGATGGGCGAAGTCTCAAGGGAAAACTCGTCGGTAAAGATGAACTCACTGATCTTGCTGTTGTTAAGGTGGATGCCGATGATCTTCCGACAGCAGTCTTTGGCGACTCCGACCATGTGGTCGTTGGGGAACCTGCCATTGCCATTGGCAACCCTATGGGGCTGGAATTCCAGGGAAGCGTTACAGCGGGGGTCATCAGTGCACTCAATCGTACCCTTGATGTCAGTGATCGCCGTGTCAAACTGCTTCAGACAGATGCAGCCATCAGTCCAGGCAATTCAGGTGGTGCGCTTGTCAATGCAGACGGTGAAGTCATCGGCATCAACAGTGCAAAAGTTGCAGCTAGCGGCGTGGAAGGCATGGGATTTTCCATTCCAATCAATACCGTTCAGACTGTCATCAATGAAATTATCGATAAAGGATATGTAGCACGCCCTTATCTTGGTGTTTCTGTATTTGATCCAACCACAGCGGCGCGTTATGGATATCAACTCAACATTGACAAGGGGGTCTATATCTTCCGCCTTATACTTGATGGTCCCTGTGGCAAGGCTGGATTCCAGCGCGGCGATATTATCCTGGAGATCAATGGTGAGGAGATCAACAGCGTATCTGAGCTGCGCGGCAAAATTGCTTCATATCAAGTTGGTGATAAAATAACAATTGTCTATGACCGTAATGATACAAAGCGAAAAGCAGAGGTTACCCTTGAAGAAATGCCGCAGGAAGATCGGTGAAGATCACGATTGTCTGCGCGGGAAAGTTGAAGGAAAAGTATCTGCGCGACGGAATTGCCGAATATGAAAAGCGTCTGCGTCCCTATGCCGATGTACGTACGATAGAGATAGGCGAGGAGCGCATGAAGGATAAGCCCTCTGCCGCAGAAAAGAAAGAGACAATCCGCCGTGAGGGAGCGCGTCTCTTGGCGCGGATTCCATGCGATGCCTACCTCATTGTGCTGGATGCTGGAGGCGCAGCGTATTCCTCAGAGGAACTCTCGGAAAAGATTGACCGTATTTGTATTGAGGGAAAGAGCCATATAGCCTTTCTCATCGGTGGCCCTTTCGGCCTCTCGGAGCAGCTGCTCCAAGAGGCCGATTTTTGCCTTTCCTTTTCCCGCCTCACATTTCCGCATCAACTTATCCGTCTTTTTCTCATGGAACAAATTTATCGATCCTTTAAGATTAGCAAAGGAGAACCATATCATCTGTAAATTCGGCTGCAAGGCGTAAGACGTGTGGCGTATGCTGTTTTGAAGGAGATTATTGACCAGCTCAATATCCATATTTTCAGAGGAAAAATCTTTGATGGTGAGGGATTTAGGCTGCATGAACGCTGATGATATTTTAGAAGAATACCGTAGGGGCTGGCTTTAACTTTTGATGAAGCAGACTGGAGAAGTTTGTATTTTTAGTGCATATTGTATTCATGCTGTGCATCTCTATACAAAGCTCTGCTCTGTATGCTATACTCATTTGCGTTCGCTGGAAAGCTTAGCGTGCCATCAAAAGGAGGAACCCTCATGTCCAACATGAAACAGTATGTCAATGATATTCTCGCACTCGTATCCAAGCGCGATCCGGAGCAGGTGCATTTCAAGAATACGGTTGCCGAGGTACTCACCTCTGTTGTTCCGCTTTTGGAAAAACATCCGGAATATAAAAAGTATAAGATGCTGGAGCGTATGATCGAGCCGGAACGCATAGTTTCATTTCGTGTTCCATGGGTTGACGACAAAGGGGAAATCCAGGTCAACCGCGGTTACCGCGTGCAGATGTCTAGCGCCATCGGCCCTTATAAGGGCGGACTTCGTTTCCATCCAAGCGTGACATTGGATATTTTGAAATTCCTTGCCTTTGAACAGGTTTTTAAGAATGCACTGACAGGTCTTCCAATTGGCGGTGCGAAGGGCGGTTCGGATTTTGACCCACATGGAAAATCGGACAATGAAGTGATGAAATTCTGTCAGAGCTTTATGACAGAGCTCTATCGTCACATTGGCGTAAACGTGGATGTGCCGGCAGGGGATATTGGTGTTGGCGGTCGTGAGATCGGCTATCTTTTTGGACAGTATAAACGCATTCGTGATTCTTATGATGCAGGTGTTCTGACAGGAAAGCGTATCGACTATTGGGGAAGTCTCGCACGTACTGAGGCCACGGGATACGGACTTCTCTATTTTGTCAAGAATATGCTCGATGCCAAGGGGATCGATCTCAAAGGGAAGACTATTGTCGTCTCTGGCGCTGGAAATGTTGCAACATACGCCATTGAAAAAGCACAGTCCTTTGGGGCAAAGGTCGTTACTTGCTCTGACTCGGATGGCTATGTCTATGATCCCAATGGCATCGATCTCGCAGCACTCAAAGACATCAAAGAAGTTCGGCGTGCACGCATTAAGGAATATGTGGCGACGCATCCACAGGCTGAATACCATGAAGGATGCAAAGGCATTTGGTCGGTCGAATGTGATATTGCCCTGCCCTGCGCAACACAGGATGAGATTGATCTTGACTCGGCAAAACTGCTCGTTGCGAACGGCGTAAAAGCCGTGGGAGAGGGGGCCAATATGCCGTCTACTCTTGATGCTATTTCGTATTTTAAGGAACACCATGTGCTCTTTGCACCTGCAAAAGCGGCAAATGCCGGCGGTGTTGCAGTTTCGGCGCTTGAGATGTCGCAGAACTCGGAACGCTTGCAGTGGACATTTGATGAGGTGGACACGCGCCTCAAGGGGATCATGGAAAACATTTACAAAAATGCCAAGCGGAACGCAGAGCTTTATGCTGAGCCTGATGATCTCGTTGCCGGTGCCAATATCACGGCGTTTGCTAAGGTAGCGGATGTTATGATTGCGCATGGTTTGGTATAAGCGAATCCATAGATTGTTAAGAAGGCTGCATATGCAGCCTTTTTTATATGGGTCGTGACCCAGTTGAGAGAGCGCAGCGAACGAAACAATAATCCACCCGCTATGCGGGTGGATGACAAAAAGTTATACAAAAAGCATCTTTCCCGCTTATACTAAGGATGTTCAAGCCAGT
>ERZ773035.1366-NODE-1366-length-17682-cov-4.486243_pt1 | contig 17682 bp, 17 predicted proteins | sample MGYA00511487_ERZ773035 | MGnify/ENA primary metagenome ERZ773035 (study PRJEB29015, sample SAMEA2737985) | human oral metagenome | biome: human oral; feature: human-associated habitat; material: dental | place: China | collected 2024 ...
TAATATATAAAATTACCTCCCTATTTAGTAAAAAATATTTAGAAACACACCATACGCTCCCCATTGAGATTGTAAGAGAAATACCCCTTACATCAGAAGTCAAAGACCTAAAAATGTGTTATGCTACAAGAGATAAACTCATTATTGACAATATCATCATAGATAATATAGCTGATTTTGATACGCTTACTTTTGTAGGAGCTATTTACACTTATGAATATGGTTACAAGAGCTATTTTAAAGATAAAAACAGTGTGTATTCTTATAGTAGAAAGGTTCAGAAAATAACCAAGGAAAACTACGACCCTAAAACCTTTGATGAAGAAGCAATGTGGAAACTCAGAGTTAGGTAACCTCAACAAAGAGCTTGTGCTCACACTAAATTTGCTCATTTGCTAATTAAATACTACCTTTGCCCCGAACTAACATCTAACGACTAAAAACTAACGACTAATATGACCTATAATCACAAAGAAATAGAAGCCTTTTGGCAAGAATATTGGGCAAAACATCAAACTTTCAAAGCCCAAAATAACAGTACCAAACCTAAGTATTATGTCCTCGATATGTTCCCTTATCCCTCAGGAGCTGGCTTACACGTAGGGCACCCGCTGGGCTATATTGCCAGCGACATCGTGGCGCGCTACAAGCGTCACAAAGGCTTTAACGTATTGCACCCTCAGGGATACGATAGTTTTGGTTTGCCAGCCGAGCAATACGCTATCCAAACAGGACAACACCCAGCAGTTACTACGGCACAGAATATTGCCCGTTACCGCGAGCAGCTCGATAAAATAGGCTTTTCATTCGATTGGAGTCGCGAGGTGAAAACCTCTGACCCCGACTATTATCGTCATACCCAGTGGATATTCATACAGTTGTTCAACTCTTGGTATAACAACGCAACCGACAAAGCAGAGCCTATCGAAACGCTTATCGCTCTCTTTGAAACAGAAGGCAATAGCAAGGTAAATGCTCCTTGCAACGACGATACACCAACTTTTACTGCGGAAAAGTGGCACGCTTTTTCATCAGAAGAGCAGCAACAAATCCTCCTCAAATACCGACTTACCTATTTGGCAGAAACCGAAGTAAACTGGTGTCCTGCCTTAGGAACTGTACTCGCCAATGATGAAATTGTCAATGGCGTATCCGAGCGTGGGGGTCACCTTGTTATCAGAAAGAAGATGACCCAGTGGAGTATGCGCATTACCGCTTATGCTGAAAGACTTTTGCAAGGCTTAGACACCATCGATTGGAGTGAAAGCATCAAAGAAAGCCAACGCAACTGGATAGGAAAATCAGTAGGAGCCGAAGTTGTTTTTCCTCTAGCTCAAGAAGAGGGTCAGGGGGTGAGGACACCTTTCTTTATGACAGGAGGAAATAATGCATACAGACTTATAGAAGAAGCCAAACGTATGCGGAAAGAACCTACTGATGCAGAAGCAGCGTTGTGGGAACTTTTGCGTGATAAAAAATTAGGAGATAAGTTTAGAAGACAACATTTGATTGATGATTTTATTGTTGATTTTGTTTGTCTTTCTAAGAATTTAGTTATTGAAGTAGATGGAGGTTATCATAGTGACCCTACTCAAAAAGAATATGATCAGCAACGTACGTTGTATCTCAATGAAAAAGGATTTAAAGTAATCCGCTTTACTAATGAAGAAGTTCTTGGTAATACAGAAGCTGTTTTAACAAAAATAAAAGATATACTTGTTAATACCCCTAATTTCTCAAAACAGAATAAGGCTTTTGAGAATAATGAACTCTCTTTCGCGGATTCTCCCCTCTCCTTTGAGAATAATGGAGTCACTTTCGTGGATTCCCCCCTCTCCTTGGGAGAGGGGCAGGGGGTGAGGATATTCACTACTCGCCCCGACACCCTTTTCGGGGTTACTTACCTTACTTTGGCTCCTGAGCACGCTTTAGTGCCTCTCATCACTACTGAGGAGCAACGCGCTGAGGTAGAGGCTTATATCGCAGCTACTGCCAAGCGTTCAGAGCGCGACCGTATGGCCGATACCAAAACCGTATCGGGGGCTTTCACAGGGGCGTATGCGGTGCACCCACTTACCGGCAAGCAGCTTCCTATCTGGATAGGCGATTATGTATTGGCAAGCTATGGTACGGGAGCTGTTATGGCAGTGCCTGCTGGCGACGACCGCGATTATGCCTTTGCCAAACACTTCAAGGGCGCTAAAGGAATGCCTGAACCTATCAATATTTTCGATAAAGATATTTCAGAAGCAGCCTTTACTGATAAAGAGGGAATGACTTACCAAAACTCTGACCTTTTGAATGGTTGTACTAACTTTAATGAGGCAGTTGCTAAAGTATTGGCTGCTTTAGAAGCCAAGGGTGCAGGCAAAGCCAAGGTGAATTACCGTCTCCGCGATGCTGTCTTCTCACGTCAGCGTTATTGGGGCGAACCTTTCCCTGTATATTATAAAAACGGCTTGCCACAGATGATAGGCGAGGAGCACCTACCTATTCACCTACCCGAAGTAGAGAAATACCTCCCTACCGAAGAGGGTAACCCACCGTTGGGCAATGCTACCTCTTGGGCTTGGGATATCGCAAACCACAAGGTAGTGAGCAACGAACTTATTGATAATCAAACGATATTCCCGTTAGAATTGAATACTATGCCAGGTTGGGCAGGCTCTTCTTGGTATTGGTTAGAGTATATGATGGAAAAAGACGCACGTGGAACCTTCCCTACTAAACCCGTAGTAGATTACTGGCAAAACGTAGACCTTTACGTAGGAGGTAGCGAACACGCCACAGGGCACCTCTTGTACTCTCGTTTCTGGAATAAATTTCTCAAAGACCGCGGTTTTGCCCCTACTGAAGAACCTTTCAAAAAGCTGATTAATCAGGGTATGATACTGGGAATGAGTGCTTTTGCTTATCGCTTAGAAGGTACGAACACTTTTGTATCTAAGAACCAAATAAAAGGGCAATCGGTACAACCTATTCACGTTGATGTTTCTCTCCTCAAAGATACTTCCGATGAGTTAGACATTGAAAAATTTAAAGCGTGGCGTAAAGAATTTGCCAATGCTGAATTTATTTTAGAAAATGGTGCACTCTACACCCCCTCCTTGGGAGGGGGAGAGGGGGAGGATTTCCTCTGTGCTCGTGAAGTCGAAAAAATGTCGAAATCTAAATACAACGTAGTAAATCCCGATGATATTTGCGAGCAGTACGGAGCTGATACCTTGCGCCTCTACGAAATGTTCTTAGGGCCTTTAGAACAAGCCAAACCTTGGAACACAGCAGGTATTTCGGGGGTGTATAACTTCTTGCGTAAGTTATGGCGTTTGTATTTCAATGACAATGGTTGGCAAGTAACCGACGAAGCCCCTACACCCGAAATGCTCAAAGCACTCCATAAAACCATCAAAAAGGTAAATGAAGATATCGAGAATTTCTCATTCAATACCTCTGTGAGTCAGTTTATGATATGCGTGAATGAGTTATCATCGCTAAAATGCCATCATAGAGACGTTTTAGTGCCTCTTTCGGTACTGATAGCACCCTTTGCTCCACATATCGCCGAAGAGCTCTGGAAAAGGCTCGGAAATACCGAAAGCGTAACTTATGCACCTTATCCCGTACACGAGGATAAGTATTTGCAAGAAGACAGCAAGGAGTATCCTGTATCGTTCAATGGCAAAGTACGCTTCAAACGCGCTTTTGCAACCACTATGACCCCTGCCGAGATAGAGCAAGCCATTCTCGCCGACCCTCAAACCGCAGAACAACTACAAGGCAACACCCCTAAAAAGGTAATCGTAGTGCCTAACAGAATTATCAACGTAGTGATGTAAATAAGCAGTAATGTAAATAAAAAAAGTCCCGAACTTTACTTAAAAGCTCGGGACTTTTTATTTTCTTTAAAACCAAAAAAGCTAAAGATTTTGTCTATTCATCCTTAATGATGTAAGTTCTACCCCTATCATTAAACAGTTTATAGTGCAAATTCTTATTACTATACAGTTTCAGGTGAGCAAAAACCTCCATAGTTTCTGTAGGAGTACTGAAATAAGTAGTAGGCAAATGTAGGTTAGTTTCCTTTTCTCTATAATCACTTATATTAAAAATAACCTTATCTATTACCAAATCGTAGTAAAAATCTTTGTTATTATTAGCTATATATTGCAATTGTATGCCTTTAAGTTGCTTACTATCACGTTTGGTAGCCTCCCATTCTTCAAAATTCATAAAGCTTTTTACTTTATTTTTAGAGATAAGACCTCGCAGAAAATCATATTCATCGCGTTCTTCATATTTTCTGTTAAACGGAAGAAAGAAATAGTACCACTCATTGTCTTTGCAGAAAATAACCTTCAAATCATTTAACTGCTTATTTTCGGGTTCTTTACGGTATATATAGCCTTCATTATCAATAAAAAAAGCATCAGTTGTTTGTTTCATTTCTTCAAAAAAAGCTTCACTTTCACTGTCACTCCACTCTGCCGATTCTTTTAAAAAAGTTATAGGTTTTGGTACTGTATCACCATCAATAGCCCAAGTAAGGTATTTGTTATTACGCGAGTCAAAGTAACAACTCTTCATCACAGCATTTGCGTAATATCCTTGCCTAATGTAGTATTCGGCAATGAGGTTGCCATAAGTATCATATTTATAGAGTCTTTCAGTTCCTTCTATCAAGATAAGTTCATTTTTATCATTCAAGAAAACAACAGTAGTCGTACTACCATACCCAGGACCTTCGCGTTTAGAAAGAAAGCTAATAGTCTTGCCTTGTTTATGATAAGGTGCACTACTAAACAAGTTCTTATAGTTCTTGTATTTCTTCGGAGTTATCTTATCCGAATAATAATCTATAATATCATTATGAAATAAATTTAACAACGGAATAGCTGCAAATAGTATAACTGCAGCCAACCCCCAGCGTGACCATTTGTAATACACACTAAAGTAACTAAAGAATAGAAATGCTATAACAATACTAACTGCCGATGCAAGAATAAAAATATAAATAGCCCTCCACCCCCCTTCAAAGATAAACATTAGGGAGGCAATTAGCATTATAGCAAATATAACAAAAAAGACTACTATAGCTGGTTTTTCAGGATTTGGTTTTGCGTTCATATGATTGATGTTAATTTGGCAATTATTAAATCGGAATATTGTTTTTTCATTTCAGCAGAAAGAAAACTACGTTCAATCCACTGTTGCCAAGTGGGGAGTATTTTAGCAAATCGCTGGTAAATGGCAGCTACTGTTTTTTCGTTTATTTGTAAGGTTTTTGCTACACTATCGAAATCGGTACGTTTGAGACGGTTTTTCTTACCATTAATACTAAGGGCACTTTCTTCTTCATCAGAAAGTACTAAAAGAGTACTAAGCAAATCGTAAGCAGGACTTAGTTCGTACTGCCCTAAGGTGTTTTCAATAAGTGCATAGTTCTTAAGGTGCATATCGGTATTTCCTGTGAGATAGCAAAAGAGAATCAACTCAAAAAGGCGTTGCTGTTCATAGCCTTTGTTGGTGGTGAATTGTCGTACTAACTTGCCTATTTTCTCTACTGAACCTCTGTACTTGTGTTCAGTAAGCGTTTCAGATAGTTGGCAGAAATCTTCGACAGCTATTTTTTGTCCGTTTTGTCTATCAAATCGGCGTGTAATATAGGCTAATTCGCCTGAAGAAAGACGAATAAGCGAATGCGCTGCGGTGCGTATACCTGCTACTTCAGCTAAGTGCATTGTAAGGTCTTCATTTTCGGGTAGGCAAGGATATTGCTCTGAAGGAGGCTTCAGTATATAATCGCCATAAAGACCTACTAAAGTAAGGCGCGGGGTTTCATTCCTTGTTTTTTCTAACTGTAATGACAATTTTGGTTGTACCCCCGTAACAGCTATACTCTTTAAGATGATTTCCTTGGCAAGGGTTTCTAATTGTTCTTTGTTTAAAGACAATAGTGGGGGGGTAGCACTTCCAAAAAATTGTTTGCTACAAGCCTTATGAAAGTCAGTTTCATTGGCATTCAATTCTTTATAACAATATAAACACTTAGGCATTATTTTCTGTTTTTGGTATTACTGATACGCATCCTATACAATCTTTGCACATAGCCAAAAGTAGCGCAAATCGGTCGCGAGGATCGAGTTTCCAATTGTCAGTAGCAATTTGCAGTAGCCAGCCTTCGGGTATGAGTCCGTCAAAAAAAGGGAAAAGTATACTGCTGTGGTAAGGAGCTACCTGTAAGGGTAGGGTAAGGCTAATAGGCTTGGCTTGTGGCTGTGCCAAATAATCCTTATCATACACAAAGTGATACCCTTCCTCATCTTCGGTGAGGAGTCCTGCTAATTGATTTTTGTAATATATATCAGCTTGTTTCATTTCTCAACAAGGGTTATTACCCCTACTTCGGCACCAAAGAGGGCTAATACTTGATTTACTTTATCTAAACGCAAGGTGCTTTTGCCTTGCTCTAATTCGCGTACAAAACGCAACCCTACACCTGCACGCATTGCTAGTTCGGTCTGTGTGAGTTTTAGCTGCTTACGTCTTTCTTTTACAAAAGAAGCTATGTTCATAATGGGAAAATTACTAATGAGTATACCTTTTCGGGTACAAAGATACGTATTTTTATTAAATATATACCTTTTCGGGTATAAAAATTTATTTCTTTATCCCTCATTTACGAATTGGCTTGGGGTCTGTCCTTTTATCTTCTTGAAAACTTGGTTGAATGATGATTTGGAGTTGAAGCCTGCTTCGAAAGCAAGTCCTAATAGATTGAAGTTTTTATTAGTATCTTTCTTAGCTAAAGCTATAAATTCGTCTACGCGATAAGTATTCACAAAATCATATTTTCAAGGCAAAAATAAGTATATTTTTTGATTATAAAGAAATATTATATAAGATATAAGCGTATTTTTTATTATCTTTGTCCCGATATTCACTTTAAAATAAAAACAAATATGAAAAAACGTATCTTATCGGCACTTGTTGCCACGGCTTTATGTCTTTTCTCTTGCGGAAAAGATGATGACAATGGTAGTAGTACTTCGCTTAAAGGTGATTGGTATATCCATACTATGTATAACCTAAAACAAAGTATAAACGAATACAATTGGTATACTCCCAATCAATGTTCAAAACGAACTGTATTTGAAATCTCTGACAACCAGCTGAAGCACAAACGGGTATATGAAGATAATTCTACTTGTAAAGAAGACTTTAAGTATTACGATTACACCGCTTCTAACAGCGCTCTTCATTTGACTATAACGGCTGATTCTCCTAAAGGCTACAAGGGACAAACAGCTACTATCAATTATGAAATGAAAAACAAAGAGCTCATACTGCGTTTCGTAAATGATAAAGGTAATGATGAAACATTGATTCTTCATAAGCGGGGGGTAGATTATAGTCACTTAGACCCCTTTGTAGGTTATTGGAGACTTACCAAAGTACAATTGAAGAGCGGTAAAACTATAAAAGAATTTAAGGCGGGTATTCCTGCTTGCTTTAGAGGTGATATTGTAGCAAGTACAATTGGTTTTACTATATACTACAGGCTATCAGATGACGGTGTGAAATGTGATGATGAAGAAAGAAAAACCTTTGATTGGGCAAGAGAAGGCAATACATATTACAACGTTTCTAACGGACAAAAAGTACCTATTCCGTTTAGCTTTAGCGATGATAAACAAACTCTTTTCTTTGGCAACACAAATACTATTTTGGTATTTCAAAAACAATGGTAATAAAAAAACGTGGGATATCCCACGTTTTTTTTATACATTAACTAGCAACTAGTAGGTTGCTTTATTCTCTTTCAGACATATTATCGCTGTCGAACCAAATGCGGGTACCCCCTACTGGCATCACTTTATCAAAAGGGTCATTCTTTTCTAATAAACAAAAGGCGTATCTGAAATTCTTAATACCCTGTGCAGTGATTTCTCCTGAAATAACAGCTACCTGTTTATAGGTGACATCTATAGACTTATTTTCACCTTCAAAAGCCATATAAGCAGTAAATTTATTGTCACTGCCCGAAATGATAGTGCCTTTGCCTATAGCTTTATCATTACTTAATGAATTGAGGTTTTCGTAGTCCGTTTTTATTTTTACGCCTTGTTGGTCGTAGAAACGATAGGTATAACCTGTTATCTGATAGCCTACAACATACTGATAATCTTCAACATCGGTAAAAGCTAACTCGAACGGAGTTATATTGAAAGTACCTTCGATATTAGGAGGGGTAGTGCCGGTATGTATGACCATACCATTCGCCTCTAATTTTCTTAGAATGTTATCAGGAACGATGCTTTTGACCTCCTTGGGTAGGTTCTGATATTTTGCGCTTTCTTCGCTCTCTGATTTAGAGCAAGATACTGTACCCAATAGGGCAAAAATGCCCATAACAAAGTAATAAATGTTCTTTTTCATAGTTTTTTAATTTTTTAATTCTCGGTGCAAAAATACAAAACAAAAGGTAAATGGCAAGGCAAATTTTTTGATGTAGTATATTTTTCTGGTGTTGGGTAGGTTATTAGACGTTTGTACTTCGATGATTGTACGCTTATCCTTCGCTCTTTGTGTATCGTTCGTATATCCTTCGTATAGGGTAAATGGCTTTAGAAATTTTTTCTGCTTATTGCTTATTTGCTAATTATATAGTATTTTTGCCGTTAGTAATTAGGTGATAATAAGGAATTATAAGTTCGGCGATGTGCTTTTTCACTGAGAAGATAATTATTAAACCAACATATTATGGATAAAAACAGTATTTTGCAGTATAAAAACCAATTTGATGGTATTACTCGTCATATAGAGGGTGAAGATGCCAAAGAGCAAATAGAGGTTTGGTTCGCTCGTGAATTGCAAACCATATTAGGCTATGCCCGATGGGAGAACTTTTTGGTAGCGATACATAGGGCAGTGGCTTCGTGTAAGTCGCAGAAAATCAATGTAGATGATCATTTTCGTGAGGTCACGAAAATGATAGAGATTGGTAAAGGAGGTAAGCGTGAAGTAGTGGATTTTATGCTTACTCGTTATGCTTGCTATCTCATTGCTCAGAATGGCGACCCTAAAAAGGAGGAAGTTGCTTTTGCTCAGAGTTATTTTGCTGTGCAAACCCGCAAGGCAGAACTTATAGAAGAACGTCTTAACTTGCTTTCTCGTTTAGAAACGCGCGATAAACTCAGAAGTGCTGAAAAGCAACTTTCGCAAAACATTTATGAGCGTGGCGTTGATGATAAAGGCTTTGCGCGTATCCGTTCTAAAGGTGATACCGCTCTTTTTGGCGGACATACTACTGAGGATATGAAGCTGCGGTTGGGAGTAAAAGCTAACAGACCTTTGGCTGATTTCTTGCCAACGCTTACGATTGCTGCTAAAAACCTCGCTACCGAAATGACCAATTACAATGTGGAAAGTAATGATTTGCACGGTGAATCTGCTATTACGCAGGAACACGTACAGAATAATCAAAGTGTGCGACAAATGTTAGGTCAGCGTGGTATCAAGCCAGAAGAATTGCCTCCCGCTGAAGATATTAAGAAATTAGAACGCAAAGTCGCACGCGATGAGAAAACAATTGCTGAAAACTCTCAAAAATTACCTAAAATATGATTCCGACACAAGCACAAATTGAAGAATTGGTTTTAAACCTTAAAGGGGTTACCCAACGCGAGGTGATTGGCATTGAGCTATCACTGGCTGATGCGTTGGCTGTTACTGATAGTAAAGTGGGAGGAGTGCCTTATATCCCTAAAGGGGGTGCGCTGCCCAGAAGTGCCGAGGGCAAACCGCTGTTTATGTTGGCGCAAATTAACTGCGAGCAATTGCCTGAAAACAATCTGTACCCTAAAAAGGGTCTTTTGCAGTTTTGGATAGCGGCAACCGATGACTATCTGTATGGGATAGACTTTGATAACCCTTGTAGTAATGATAATAAAAGGGTGCTTTACTACCCAACTATAGGAGAAGCTTTGCCTGCAGAAGCCTTTGCAGAGCATTACTCTTTTGAAGATTGTTACTTGCCTTTTGATGCCGATTTGCAGTTTGCCTTACGCTTTACCAAAGGTACTGAATCTCTTTCAATAGAAGAAAAAGCAGCTGAAAGATTTTTTATTGAAAAATGGAATAGTACTTTTGATGATGAAACGGAGAAAATATGGTATTTACCAAAAGATGTTTTAGAACAGATTTTTAAATTATTAGACAAAGCTATCGGGCATAAAATTGGTGGTTATCCTTACTTTACTCAATACGACCCTCGCAAGGAAGGAGATTCTCATACCTTTTTGTTGCTGCAAATAGATAGTGATGAGGTAAAAGGGAAAGAAATTTTGTGGGGTGATTGTGGTGTGGCTAACTTCTTTATCAGTCCTGAAGATATGGCTAATTGTAAATTTGACGATGTATTATATAACTGGGATTGCAGTTAAAAAATAGCCACTAATAATTTGTTGGTTGATATTTATTTTTTAATTTTGCTAAAAAATAAGAGATTTGTTTATGAAAACATCTGTATTAGAAGAATTAGGAACAGCCCAAAAGGTGTTTGTTCCATTTTCTGAAGAAGTATCTATAAAATACCAAATGACAGCAGCTGAAGAGAGCGCTGTTTTAAGGGGACTTAATGATAAGAAATTAGGGAAAGTTTCTTCGCAAGAAGAAGTAGAACAAGAAATGGAAGCTCTATTATGGTCGTAGAATGGACTGAACAAGCAAAAATAGAGCTTAAAGAGATACTTCTGTACTGGAAAAAACATAATAAAAGCAATTTGTACTCTGTGAAATTGAATGCAGAAGTACAAAGGGTTGTTAAGGATTTAGTAAGATTTCCTTATCTATGGGCAGAAGTAGAAGGATATGAGAATATACGCAGAGCATTAGTTTTCTTCAATTATTCTATATTCTACCTAATAGAAAAAAATACTATTACCATTCTGTCTTTTTGGGATAACAGAAGAAATCCTGAAGAATTAGAACTATTTAATTCATAAATCTTCTAACACTTAATCTTTATGTTACGATTTAACGCCCTTAATAGTGTACAAAACAAAAAGCCCTTACAAGTGGCTGAAAATGGCAAACGCTCTGAATTGTTTGCTATCAATGTGTTTAACGAGGTGGCAATGCGTCAGTTGATGACGCGTGATGCTTTTGATGCGGTGATGAACGCTATTCAATACGGCACCAAAATAGACCGCCGTGTGGCTGACCAAGTGGCCGCAGCTATGCGCGATTGGGCTATCTCGAAAGGGGCTACCCACTATACACATTGGTTCCAGCCTCTGACAGGCGGTACTGCCGAAAAACACGATGCTTTCTTTGAACCCCTAACACGCGATAGTGCTATAGAACGTTTTTCGGGTAACCAACTGGTGCAACAGGAGTCCGATGCCTCTAGCTTCCCGAATGGGGGTATTCGCAATACTTTTGAGGCAAGAGGTTATACGGCTTGGGACCCTTCGTCGCCGCCTTTCGTATACGGTACGGTGCTTTGTATTCCTACTATTTTCATCGCTTATACGGGTGAGGCCTTGGATAACAAAACGCCGCTGCTTAAAGCGTTGAGTGCTATAGACCAAGCTGCTACTGAGGTAGCTCGTTATTTTGATAAGAACGTTAGCAAGGTGACTTGTACGTTAGGGTGTGAACAAGAATATTTTTTGATTGACAGAACGCTTGCTAATACGCGTCCGGATTTGATGATTACCGGCAGAACGCTCTTAGGGCACGAAGCGGCTAAAGGGCAACAGCTTGACGACCATTATTTGGGGGCTATCCCGAGCAGGGTGCTTGCCTATATGCGCGATTTGGAACAAGAGTGTTTGTTGCTCGGCATTCCGGTAAAAACGCGCCATAATGAGGTAGCGCCTAATCAGTTTGAGTTGGCTCCTATCTTTGGGGAGGCTAATTTGGCAGTAGACCAAAATTCGCTGCTGATGGACGTGATGCGCAAGGTAGCTGAGCGTCACGACTTTGTGGTATTGTTTCACGAAAAACCTTTTGCAGGCGTAAACGGTTCGGGTAAGCACAACAACTGGTCGCTGGTGACCGATACTGGGGTGAATCTCTTTGCCCCGAGCAAGACTCCGCAGAAAAACTTACAATTCCTCACTTTCTTCATCTGTACTATCAAGGCAGTACACGAGTATGAGCCTTTGTTGCGCGCTTCGGTAGCCTCGGCTACTAACGATTATCGTCTGGGAGCAAATGAAGCTCCGCCTGCTATAGTGTCGGTATTTATAGGCGAACAGCTGAACAAGGTACTCGATGCGCTGGAGAATATGTCGGGTGAGGAGGTTTCGGGTAAAGATAAAACCGAACTGAAGCTGAATGTGGTAGGGAAGATACCAGACCTTTTCCTCGACACTACTGACCGCAATCGTACCTCGCCTTTTGCTTTCACCGGTAATAAGTTTGAGTTTCGCGCGGTAGGTTCTAAAGCCAATTGTGGCAAGCCTATGATGGTGCTTAACACTATAGTGGCCAAGCAGCTAAACGATTTCAAAAAAGAAGTAGATAGCCTAATAGAGGGTGGAATGAAGAAAGAAGATGCTATCTTTAGGGTATTGCGCGCTTATGTGAAGAGCTCTAAGGCTATCCGTTTTGAAGGCGATGGCTATAGCAAGGCGTGGGAAGAAGAAGCTGCGCGTAGAGGGCTTTCTAATCATAAAACTACCCCTGAAGCGCTGAGAGAAAACATCACTGATAAAGCGATTGCTCTCTTTGAAGAAATGGGGGTACTGAGCAAAGTAGAGCTTATTGCCCGTTATGAAATTGCCCTTGAGGAATACGTAAAGACAGTGCAGATAGAGTCGCGTGTATTGGGCGATATTGCGCGTAACCACGTGGTACCTACGGCAGTGCGCTACCAAAATACGCTGATAGAAAACGTGCGTGGGCTTAAAGAGATTTTTGGTGATGCTTATCAGGAAGTGGCTTCGGAGCAAATAGAGCTTATTAGGCATATTTCTGAGCACATCAAGGTGATACACAGCACTGTGGAGGCAATGATTGAAGCGAGAAAACGCGCTAACCATCTGGCTACCTTCGTAGAGAGAGCCGATGCTTATTGCAATGAGGTAAAACCATTCTTTGCCGATATACGTTACCACTGCGATAAGCTAGAACTAATGATTGACGATGAGCTGTGGACTCTTACTAAATATCGCGAACTTTTATTTAACTAATAGCTAACTAAGTATGACAGAAATTACTACTTCAGACCTTCAAATACTTTTGAAGACTTGGACTACAGACCTTATTAAATTCGTACCTACCTTGCTCGGTACTATTGCGCTTTATTACGCAGGTAGGTATATCATTCGCTTTATAACTAAATTGATAAAGCGCATAATGGAGCGTCGTCAGGTAGACCTTGCCCTGCAGAACTTCTTATTGCAGGTAGTGCGCTGGGTGCTCTACATTGCGCTCTTCCTGACCATAGTACAGGTGATAGGACTGCCCGCTACTCAGTTTATCGCTATTATTACCAGTGGTTTCGTAGCAATTGGCTTAGCATTGCAGGGGTCTCTTTCTAACTTTGCTAGCGGTATAATGATATTGATATTCAAGCCTTTCCGCGTGAGTGATACCATAGAAGCTAACGGACAAAGAGGAACCGTTAAAAACATAGGGCTATTTGCTACAACGCTCAATAAACCTGATAACGAAGAGGCCATCATACCTAATACACAGCTGTTTGGTAATAGTATTATCAACTACAGTCGAGAAGAGAAAAGGCGGGTGTATGTGTTAGTGGGTATAGGCTATAGCTCTAGCATACAGAAAGCACGCGAGATACTACTCGAGATAGCCAGCCAAGAGCCTTTAGCCCTTAAAGACCCTGAGCCTGTAGTGTATGTAGAAGCCCTTGCCGATAGCTCGGTAAACCTTTCATTGCGCTATTGGTGTATGAATGCTGACTATTTTACCTGCTATTTTCGTACGTTAGAGACCATTAAAGAGCGTTTTGATGCTGCTGGAGTAGAAATACCTTTCCCACAAGTACAAGTGCATCAATAAGCCGATATATTAATAAATTGACACATTAACTTTATAATAATATGAAATTGCAAGATTTTACTACCGCACGAGAGCATTTGCAAAAAGTGCTCTTACCTACGCATCTTATTTACAGTCCGATTTTCAGTGAAGAATCAGGAAATCAGATTTATATAAAGCCTGAAAACCTACAGAAGACAGGCGCCTTTAAGATACGTGGGGCTTATAACAAGATTAATAAACTTACAGAAGAAGAGAAGAAGCGCGGGGTGATAGCCTCGTCAGCAGGCAATCACGCACAAGGAGTGGCCTATGCTGCTCGTGAGCTCGGCATCAAAGCGGTGATAGTAATGCCTAAAACTACCCCCTTGATAAAAGTACAATCGACTAAGAAGTACGGGGCTGAGGTAGTGCTTTACGGCGATGTGTATGACGATGCTTACCAGAAAGCCAAAGAGCTTGAAGCGCAAGAAGGATATGTGTTTGTACACCCTTTTGACGATATTGATGTATTAGAAGGACAAGGTACTATCGCCCTCGAAATACTAGAAGAAATGCCCGATGCTGAGGTCATAGTAGTACCTATAGGCGGTGGGGGACTTATATCGGGTATTGCCGCTGCAGCTAAGATGATTAAACCTGATATTAAGATAATAGGGGTAGAGCCTAGCGGAGCGGCATCGGCTACTGAAGCCCTTAAGAAGAACAAGGTCGTTACCCTGCCAGAAGCTAATACTATAGCCGATGGTACTGCCGTGAAACGCATTGGCGACCTTACTTTTAACTGTATCAAGCAGTACGTAGATGAGGTGGTAACCGTAGATGACTACGAACTGACTGAAGCCTTTCTACTCTTGGCCGAAAAGCACAAGATTATAGCCGAGAACTCAGGTATATTGCCTTTAGCAGCCCTTAAGAAGCTCACTGAACGCGGCAAGAAAGTAGTACCTGTAGTAAGTGGTGGTAATATAGATGTACTGATGATATCATCAATGATAAACAAGGGCTTAATAAGCCGTGATCGTATTTTTAACTTTGCAGTAAGCATACCTGACCGCCCTGGTGAATTGGCTAAGATTACCCATATCATCGCCGATGTAGGGGCTAATATAGTGAAGTTGGCACACAACCAGTTTAAGAACCTATCGCGCTTCCGCGACAAAGAGGTACTCATTACGGTAGAGACTAACGGCACTGACCACATACAAGCGCTTGTTGAAGCCTTTGCTGCTAAAGGCTATGAAGTAACAGCCAAGTAGAAATAAGATAAAATAAAAGCAAAAAAATAACGGCAAATAGCCGTTATTTTTTTGCTTTATAGGTGCTTATAATTCCATCGTTACTCTTCCGAGTGCTTTGATGGTCTTATCTAAATCTTCATAAGTGATAGCATCATTAAGGAAATAACTCTCAAAAGCGCTTGGCGGTAGATAGATACCCTCGCGTAACATTCCGTGGAAATACTTCCTAAAACGCGCTGTATCGCTCTTAGCCGATGACGCAAAATCGGTTACAGGCTCTTCAGTAAAGAAGAGAGTAAACATAGAACCAAAACTGTTGATTTGGTGCGGTATGCCCGATTTCTCAAGTACCGTATGGAAGCCTTCGTGTAGGTAAGCAGTCTTCTTAGCAAGGCTCTCGAATACCTCAGGCTGCTCGTTCAGAGCGGTGAGCATTGCCAGTCCGGCGCTCATCGCCAGAGGGTTACCGCTTAGGGTACCTGCCTGATATACAGGCCCTTCAGGGGCTAAATAGCTCATTACCTCTTTGCTACCTGCAAACGCCCCTACCGGTAGTCCGCCACCAATTACCTTCCCAAAAGTTACAATATCAGCCTTAATACCAAACACTTCTTGCGCTCCCCCTTTAGCTAAGCGGAAGCCCGTCATCACTTCATCAAATATCAAAAGCGCCCCATTATCGGTACATAGCTGTCTTAATCCCTCTAGAAAACCTTCAGCAGGAGGTACGCAACCCATATTGCCCGCTACAGGCTCGATAATCACGCAAGCTATCTGCTGCGGATTGGCTTCAAAAAGGGCTTTTACTGAACTCAAATCGTTATAGTTTGCCAAAAGTGTATCCTTGGCAGTGCCTTGCGTTACCCCAGGGCTGTTAGGCGTACCAAAAGTAGCACCACCACTACCCGCTTCTATCAGAAAAGCATCAGAATGCCCGTGATAACAACCTACGAACTTGATAATCTTCTCTCTACCGGTATAACCACGTGCCAAGCGTATAGCACTCATACAAGCCTCAGTACCGCTATTCACAAAGCGAATTTTGTCGATATTAGGCACCATAGAGACAGCCAGCTCGGCTATTTGCACTTCTACTTCAGTAGGAATACCAAACGAAGTACCTTTTTTAGCGCGCTCGGTTACAGCCTCAATCACAGGCGGATAAGCGTGTCCTAAGATAAGAGGACCCCAAGAGGCGATATAATCAATATATTTGCGGTTGTCTTCATCGGTCAGATAAGCCCCGCTGGCTTCTTTGATGAAGATAGGATTGCCCCCTACAGCGTTAAAAGCGCGTACAGGCGAATTCACCCCCCCAGGGAGTACTTGTTGTGCAGCTGCGAATAACTCGCTACTTCTTTTGTAAATCATATTGTTTAGTCTTTAGTTGTTAGTATGTTTTAGTCGTTAGTCGTTAGTCGTTAGTATGTTTTAGTTGTTAGTCTTTAGTCGTTAGTATGTTTTAGTTATTAGTCTTTAGTTATTAGTCCTTACTCGTCAAAACAGCGTCTCTTTCTAACGACTAACGACTAACCACTAACGACTAGCTTCAAGCGACTAGCTTCTAACCACTATATCAAACTGTGTTAAGTCTTTAAAATCTTGTAATCGTTCGTACATTTCGTCTTCTGTAAGACTTAACATACGCTCAGTACCGAACTTTTCGATGCAAAACGAGGCTAAATTCGAGCCGTGTATAAGGGCATTCTTAAGATTTTCGAAACTATAATCGCCTGTTTTGGCCAAATAACCTGCTATACCACCGGCAAACACATCGCCAGCCCCTGTAGGGTCGAACACTTCAGCCAAAGGTAGGGCAGGGGCAAAGAACACCTTATCGGCGTGGAAAAGCAACGCCCCGTGTTCGCCTTTTTTAATGATAACGTACTTTACACCCATTGCCATAATGCGTTCGGCAGCCTTTACTAAAGCGTACTCGCCCGTTAGTTGACGAGCTTCCTCATCGTTGATAGTCAGCACATCTATGCGGGCAATAACCTCTAAAAGTTCTTTGTGGGTATGAGTCATCCAGTAGTTCATCGTGTCCATCATCACCAATTTCGGAGGCGCGCTCATCTGGTCGAGTACCTTCATTTGCACGCAAGGGTGTAGATTGCCGAGCATCACTACTTCGGCATCGGTGAATTGGGTAGGCACAACGGGACAGAAGTCCGCCAATACATTAAGCTGGGTATCGAGCGTATCGCGTAGGTTCATATCGTTGTGATACTTACCGCTCCAGAAGAAAGTTTTACCGCCAGCTACTACCTCTATGCCCGAGGTATCGATATGCCTCTGAGAGAGCGCATCGATAAAGGCGGTAGGATAATCATCACCTACCACCGATACTACGGCAGAGGGAGCGTGAAACATAGCGGCTGATAAACTAATATAGTTAGCCGAGCCGCCCATAGTTTTATGGCTTTTT
>ERZ773035.1376-NODE-1376-length-17622-cov-9.183412_pt1 | contig 17622 bp, 16 predicted proteins | sample MGYA00511487_ERZ773035 | MGnify/ENA primary metagenome ERZ773035 (study PRJEB29015, sample SAMEA2737985) | human oral metagenome | biome: human oral; feature: human-associated habitat; material: dental | place: China | collected 2024 ...
GCTTGCCGATATGGGTCAATGCGTCTGCGACCTGTGCACGTTTTGCACGCAGCTGTGCCTCATAGGAGAAGTGTTGGAGCTGACAGCCGCCGCATTCCTCGTAGAGCTCACAGCGCGGTGCAACGCGATCGACACTCTCATGCAGGATCTGCTTGATGCGTCCGCGTGCATAGCTGCTTTTTACTTCTTCTATGACGACAGAAACGGTCTCACCTGGAAGGGCATTCGGGACAAAGACAGTAAAATTCTCGTATCGTCCGACCCCCTCCCCGCTCGTCCCGAGGCGGTCAATTTGAAGTTCATAGGTCTCTTCTTTGCGGACGGGAATCGTCTGCGCGGCTGGCTTTATCATTTTTCTATGTTTCATCGCTCTGCAAACGTCACCTTTTCAAATAATTCCATCGGGTGTTTCAGAAGAAGGTCTGCCCCATGTGCTATCAGTTCTTCCTTCGGTCGGAATCCCCAGAGAACACCGACCGCAAATGTTCCCGCATTTCGTGCTGTGTCCATGTCCACGTCTGTATCGCCAAAATACGCGGTCTGCTTCCCCGTAACGCCAAAATTTCTCATGATGTGAAGCACCTTTTGCGGGTCGGGCTTACGCGGCAGTCCTTCTTGATCGCCGATAATTTCCTGAAAAATCCCATGCGGAAAAAGCGTCTTCACAATCATCTCTGCCGCAGACTGATGTTTGTTGGTGCAGACTGCCATCGGAATACCGCGTCGCTGCAGCTCCGCAAGCATTTCCATAATGCCGTCATACGGTTTCGTCTTTTGGAGAAGATTCCGCGCATAGCAGTCTTTGTAGTCCGACATAAAATGCTCTACAAAGTCTGTATCTGCCGCACGCTCCTGCGGGAGAATGCGTTCCATCAGCTTTCGTGTTCCGTCTCCGACAAAATAGCGATATGCCTCCACCTCATGCATGGGAAAGCTGTGTGCGCGAAGTGTGGCGTTGGCACTGTCCGCCAGATCGTCCAGTGAGTTGACAAGTGTTCCGTCCAAATCAAATACAGCGGCTTTATAGTTCATGGAAATGCCCCCCCTTTGACAAAAACAGCCTTTCCCTTTCGGAAAAGGCTGTTTGTCTCAGCCGAGTTTTTTTGCCAAGAGTTCGTTGACCATCTGTGGGTTCGCCTTGCCCTTGGACTGCTTCATCACCTGGCCGACAAGCGCACCGATTGCCTTCTTATTGCCGCCCTTATAGTCCTCAACGGCTTTTGCGTTCGCTGCGATGACCTGATCGACAATATCCTCGATCTCCTTTGTGTCGGTGATCTGAACGAGCCCCTTGTCCGCAACAATCTTTTCAGGCGTATCGGGCGATGTCCACATCTCCTTGAAAACAGTCTTGCCGATCTTCGAGGAAATCGTCCCCTTCGAGATGAGCAGGATCATCTCACCGAGACGCTTTGCATCAACGGGGGACTCCTCGATTGTCTTTCCCTCTGCATTGAGGTTCTTTGCGAGATCACCCATCAGCCAGTTTGCCGCGAGTTTCGCGTCCGCACCTGTCGCCGTGACCGCATCATAGTACTCTGCCATCGCACGAGAGCTTGTAATAATGCCCGCATCGTAAGCGGAAAGCCCTGCTTCGTCCATCAGACGAGCACGACGAGCGTCTGGCAGCTCCGGCAGTTCCTTGCGGATCGCCTCAATCTCCTCCGCGCTCGTCACAATCGGCGGAAGGTCAGGCTCCGGCATATAGCGGTAGTCATGTGCCTCCTCCTTGCTGCGCATGGAGAGGGTCATGCCGCGCTCGGGATCCCATGTGCGCGTTTCCTGAATGATGTGACCGCCGTCCTCAAGCACCTCGGTCTGACGCTCGATTTCGTAATTAATGGCATCCTCAAGTGCCTTGAAGGAGTTGATGTTCTTCATCTCCGTGCGCGTGCCCAGCTTGTCCGAGCCGACGGGACGCAGAGAGACGTTGATATCCGCACGGAGATTCCCCTCCTCCATGCGGCAGTTGGAGACATCGATGTACTCCATGATCGTCTTGATCTTCTCCATGTAGGCACGCGCTTCTTCCGCCGAGGACATATCCGGCTCGGAGACAATCTCAAGCAGGGGCACGCCCGTACGGTTGTAATCCACGTTGGACGAGGAGGAATCCTTGATCGTCGTGCCGGAGTGCACGAGCTTCCCTGCGTCCTCCTCCATGTGGATGCGCGTCAGACGAATGCGTTTCTTGCCCGCCTCCGTGTCAATATCCACCCAGCCGTGCTCAGCAATCGGGAGGTCGAACTGCGAGGTCTGGAAGTTCTTCGGAAGGTCGGGATAGTAGTAGTTCTTGCGGTCGAACTTGCTGTACCCGTTGATTTCACAGTTGGTTGCAAGCCCCGCCTTGATGGCATAGTTTACGACCTGACGATTGACGACGGGCAGGACACCGGGAAGCCCGAGGCAAACGGGACAGACATGCGTATTCTGATCTGCGCCGAAGCCCGTCGCACAGCCGCAGAAAATCTTGGTCTTTGTCTTGAGTTCACAGTGAATCTCAAGACCGATGACGGTTTCGTATTTCATGCCCTTCCTCCAATCGGCGCCATTTTTGTATGGAAATCATGTGCCTGCTCATAGGTATATGCCGCACGCAGGATCGTCTCCTCCGCGAGCGGACGTCCGATGATCTGCAGCCCGATGGGAAGTCCCGCCGCGGTAAAGCCACAGGGTACAGAAATACCAGGCAGCCCCGCAAGGTTGAGAGGCACGGTTGAGATGTCCTGCAGGTACATCTGCAGGGGGCTCGTCATCTCGCCAATCTTATAGGCGGGGGTCGGTGCGGTCGGCGTCATGATGACATCGACCTCCTCAAAGGCACGCGTGAAGTCCTGCTGAATGAGCGTCCGCACCTTGAGTGCCTTGAGATAGTATGCGTCGTAGTAGCCCGCAGAAAGAGCATAGTTGCCGATGAGGATGCGCCGTTTGACCTCCGCACCGAATTTCTCCGTGCGCGTACGCGTCATCATGTCGACGAGATCTTCCCCATCGACGCGCACGCCGTAGCTGACACCGTCATAACGCTCGAGGTTGGTCGCAGCCTCTGCGGGTGCAATCAAATAGTAGGTCGAGACGGCATAGTCCGTGTGCGGAAGTGAAATCTCGCGCACTTCCGCCCCCATCGCTTCAACATCCGCAATCGCCTTGCGGACAGAGGCTTCGACATCGCTGTCCATTCCCGAGATGAAGTATTCCTTGGGCAGACCGATCTTGAGTCCCTTTACGTCATTCTGCAGTGCTTTCGTATAGTCTGGTACATCTGCCCTGCTTGCCGTCGAATCCATGACATCGTGCCCTGCAATGACATTCATGAGATGTGCGGCATCCGTGACATCGCGTGTGAGGGGGCCGATCTGATCGAGGGAGGAGGCATACGCCATAAGTCCGTAGCGGGAGACGCGCCCATAGGTCGGCTTCAGCCCAACAATGCCGCAGAACGAGGCGGGCTGACGAATCGATCCGCCCGTATCGCTGCCAAGCGCCCAGATCGCCGTCCCCGATGCAACCGCCGCCGCACTGCCGCCCGACGATCCGCCGGGGACACGCTCCGTGTCCCACGGATTATGGGTCGGGTGATAGGCAGAGTTCTCCGTCGAGCCGCCCATTGCAAACTCGTCGAGGTTTGCCTTGCCAAGGATGACAGCGTCCGCATCATGCAGTTTTGTCATAACCGTAGCATCATAGGGCGGAACAAAGCTCTCCAGAATCTTTGATCCTGCTGTCGTGCGCACGCCCTTCGTACAGATATTGTCCTTAATTGCGCCCGGAATGCCCGCGAGGAAATGAATCTCCTCCCCCGCTGCGATCTTCGCATCCACGCGATTCGCCTCGGCAATCGCCGTTTCACGCGTTTCAAGAAGATACGCACCAACCTCATTTTCTACCGCATCTATACGGGAGAGTACATCTTCGGTCAGTTCGCGTGCGCTGATCTCCTTGCGCTTAAGCATATCATGCAGGATATGCGCCGGTTTTTCATATAGACTCAAAACAGCTCCTCCTTACCCTTCGAGTACTTTCGGTACTTTGAAATAGCCGTCCTCTGCAAGAGGGGCATTCGAGAGTGCCGCCTCATTGGAAAGGGACGGGCGCACCTCGTCGGCACGGAAGACATTCTCGATGGGCAGTGCATACGTCGTCGGATGCACATCCTCTGTATCGACATTGGAAAGATTATCCACATACGTTAGAAAATCTCCCAATGTTTTGAGTGCTTCTTCTTTTTCCTCTACAGGAATCGCAAGGCGCGAGAGATGCGCCGTTGTCGTGAGATCCTGTTCCGTTACCTTCATGCCTCCACCGTCTTTCTTTGTCATATCCGAATCATTATAACAAATCGTTCCGCAGGTATCAAACGAAATCCTCATACTGTTTGCGGGCGGATAAAATCTGCCTCAAGTGCAAGGATCATCTCCCGCAGGAGCTTGAGTGCCGTCGCCGTCGATGTGCCGCTCGGATCGAGCGGCGGCGAGAGTTCGACCATATCACAGGCAACGATATGACATCCGCGAATCACGGAAAGGGCTGCCTTCATGAGTTCGACAAAGGTCACGCCGCCCGCCTCGGGGGTTCCCGTTCCTGGAAATGCCGATGGGTCGAGCACATCGAGGTCTATGGTGAGATATACGGGGCGATCCTTGACCTCTGCGATTGTTTCGGAGAGCCCTGCAAATGTAAAAGGGCGAAGATTCGTATGACCCTCGCGTGCCCACTGCCACTCCGCACGCTCACCGCTGCGAATGCCGAACTGATGAATGCGTCCGTCGCCGAGGAAATCCCAGACACGGCGGATTACCGTCGCATGGGAGAGGTGATTGCCGAGATATTCGTCTCTGAGATCCGTATGTGCATCGAAATGAATCACGGCAAGATCGGGGTGTTTTTCCGCCGCCGCCTTGATCGTGGGCAGACTCACAAGATGTTCGCCGCCAATCAGAAAGGGAAGCCGTCCGTCTGTCAAAATACTTTTCGTAAATGTATGGATCATATCCAGCGCACGCTTTGTATCTCCGAATGGGAGCTCCAAATCGCCGCCGTCAAATGCGTGTGCATCCTCAAGATCAAGATCCTGATAGGGGCTGTACGTCTCCAGTCCGTAGGACTCTGCCCGCATGGTACGCGCAGCAAAGCGTGTTCCAGGGCGATAGGATGTCGTCGAGTCAAACGGTGCGCCGAAGATCACGATATGGCTGTCCTCATACGTCCCGTCACATCCGAGAAACGTTTCAATGTTGCGGTTCCACATCTTCGAGTATCTCCTCCACATAGTTCGGCAGGGCAAATGCAGCTGCGTGCAGCTGTGTGTTGTAATAGCGTGTCTTTATGCCGAGCGACTTCCAACGTGCAAAGTCCACGCCATCCACGGGGCGGCGGTTCTTGGACGAGAATCCGAAGAGCCAATGTCCCGATGGATAGGTCGGTATATGTACCTGATATACACGACTGAATGGAAATGAGTGGACAATGCGCTGGTGCATGCGCTGCATTGCATAGGCATCCTGCTCGTAAAACGGGCTCTCATGCTGATTGATCATGATGCCGTCCTCTTTCAGCGCCTTGAAGCAGTTCCCGTAGAACTCCTTTGTGAAAAGACCTTCCCCCGGTCCAAATGGATCCGTCGAGTCCACAATAATGAGGTCGTATGTATCGATGGGTTTGCGCACGAAGCGCAGTCCGTCCTCGTAGTGGATGTGAACGCGCTCATCCGAGAGACATGATGCAGTCGATGGCAGGTATTCACGGCAGACATCGACCACCATCTCATCGATCTCCACAAGGTCAATATGGCGTATGGAAGGATAGCGCAGAAGCTCGCGCACGGTTCCCCCATCGCCGCCGCCAATCACGAGAATGTTCTCTGCCTCCGGATGTACGCACATGGGAACGTGGGTAATCATCTCGTGATAGATGAACTCATCCTTCTCCGTCAGCATCATATAGCCGTCAAGCGTCAAAAATCGCCCAAACTCGGGCGATTCAAACACATCGATGCGCTGAAACTCGCTCTGTCCGCTGTAAAGCTGACGATTCACGCGAATCGAAAAGCGCACATCGGGCGTATGTTGTTCTGTGTACCAAAATTCCATATCTATCTCTCCGTCATCACATTGAGATACTGTATGCTCATATCCTCTGGACCCGTGATCTGGCAGCCCTTTTTCTTTGCATAGCGAATGTAGGTCAGAATCTCCTCCGTGATCTGTTCTCCCGGCGCAAGAATGGGAATGCCGGGCGGGTAGCACATGACAAATTCACTGCATATGCGTCCGCAGGACTTTGCAATCGGAAGGGACTCTTTCTCCGCATAGAACGCATCCTGTGGCCCACAGACGACGACGGGGTCGATGTACTCCATCTTGAGCGTCTTGGATGGATCCTTGCGGTAGTTGCGCCGAATCTCCGCGAGTGCCGCGACAAGGCGTTCGATGTCCTTCGGACGATCCCCGACCGACACATAGGCGAGCAGGTTCGCAATATCTCCAAACTCCGTCTGGATATCATAGTCATCGCGCAGGATGTCGTAGACCTCAATGCCGGCAAGACCTGTCGGACGCGTGAAAATGGACAGCTTTGTCGTGTCGAAGTCAAAAACTGCGGCACCGTCGATCAGCTCACGCCCATAGGCATAGTAGTCGCCAATCGTATTGATTTCGTCGCGCGCATAGGCAACAAGGTCGATAATCTTGTCGATGACCTCCCGTCCACGCAGGGCAAGATTCCGTCGACTGATGTCGAGGCTTGCAAGGAGCAGATAAGACGCACTTGTTGTCTGTGTAATATTGATGATCTGGTGCACATAGCCGAGAGGCATAGTGTCTGAGCATAGCAAAAGGGAACTCTGCGTCAGCGAGCCGCCGGACTTATGCATACTGATTGCCGCCATGTCTGCGCCCGCATCCATCGCCGCAATGGGCAGACGGTCACTGAAATACAGATGTGTTCCGTGTGCCTCGTCCACAAGCACTTTCATGCTATGCACGTGTGCGAGTTCTGTAATCGCACGAAGATCGGAGCAGATTCCATAATACGTCGGATTGTTGACAAAGACCGCCTTTGCATCCGGATGACGCGCAATTGCTGCGGCGACATCCTCCACGCGCATTCCGAGTGCAATGCCGAGGATATCGTCGATCCCGGGATTCACATAGATCGGAATCGCACCGCAGAGAATGAGGGCGTTGATTGCGCTCCGATGGACATTGCGCGGCATGATGATCTTATCACCGCGCCCCACCGCCGAGAGCACCATCGCCTGTACCGATCCTGTTGTACCGCTTACCATGAAAAATGCGTGCGCGGCGCGAAACGCCTCTGCTGCCAAAATCTCCGCATCCCGAATCACTGAGACTGGATGACAGAGATTGTCGAGCATCTTCATGGAGTTCACGTCGACATCGAGACATGGGGAACCGAGGAATGCTGCAAGCTCTGGGTTCCCGCGCCCGCGCTTATGTCCCGGCACATCAAAGGGAACAAGACGAGCGCGCTTCATCCGCTCAAGAGCCTCCTGAATGGGCGCACTCGTCTGCAAGAGGTACGGCATTACTTCTCCTCCGTGAGTACCTTGGATACGAGATCGTCATAGCGATAATCCCCACCTAAGTCCTTACTCTTTACCCAGTGTACTGCCTCTTCAACATCCTTTTCTGCTGGGAGTCCGGCAGGACGATAGGGTTTCAATTCAAGTGCATCACGTGCGGGCTCAGGGAAACCGCTCTTTTCCATCACAAGATCAATATATTCTGCATGCGGCGTATCATTGAGATATTTGACTGCCTTATTATAGGCACGGTGCATTGCTCGAATGGACTGCGCCTTGTCCTTGATGGAGGAGTCCGTAAACACGATCACCCCCGGATTGATCCCGAGATCCCCCGAGCCGGTAATATAGCGACTTCCCGATGCCACAGCAACGCTCGCCATCGGTTCCGGCAACACTGCCGCCGCAAGATTCCCGCTCTGCAGCATCTCAAGTCGTACGGGAATCTGCGGAATGACCACCTTGGAGACATTCTGCTCTTCCATACCATTGACGGCAAGTATTTCATCCGTCACATACTCGATAATGGTATTACGGGAGATGGCAATTTCCTTTCCCCGCAGATCTGCTGCAGAAGATATGGGGGCACTGCCGGAAGCAACGAGATTGTAGTTTCCGTCTGTATAAGAGGTCGCACGCACAGAGAAGCCGCCTGACCGCGCAAAAATGACGGCAAGCAGGTCGGAGACAGCACCGTCGAGATTGCCGCTCTGCAGAGCGGCGTCACGCTCCATTGCACTCTTAAATTGGACGAGCTCGACCTCGATGCCTTCCTCCACAAAATATCCGCGCTCTGCAGCAATGATGAATGGAATGGAATCCGTATCCGGCATCAGACCAATGGTTAACTTTGCGAGCTTCGACTCTTTTTCCTGCGTTGCTCCTCCACATCCTGCAGAAAAGAGGAGTACGAAGGACAGCGCCATGGAAAGAAGTTTCTTCATTATTCATTTCCCTCCCGATCTGCCCTTTCGGCAGATGCCGCGTGTTCCTTTGCCATATGCTCGCATAGATAGCGCAGCGTCCAGAGCGTATTGTACGGTGTAATTGCAGATTTATAGGAGATACGGGGAACTCCTGCGTCCTGCAGAGCTTCCAGAACTTTCGTCAAACGTTTGCCCTGAATATGTTCCAGAAGCAAAAGCCGATGCGAAAAGGAGAAATGTTCGTCCGTCTGCCGCAGAGCTTTCTTGTATCCCTTGATTCCAAGCAGAAAGCCGATCTTTTCGCGCCACGCATCTGCCGGAAGCACCAGCAAACGAATTCCAAGCGTACGGAATACATTCTGTACCGCCGCAATCTGCTCTTCGGGAAATTGATAGAGCAGTGCACGCTCTTCTTTTTTCATCGCCATTGAATCCGTTATTTTGCCGCGAGTCCGCGCATCAGTAGATAGGTCACGAGTTCGTCCAGAGAGACCTCTTCCTCAAGCATCTTCTGCTCCAACGAACTGCGCAGGGTCTTCGGAAGCCGTACCGTCAGAAAACCAGCCATCGTAGGAGCAGATGTATTTTCAACGGGAGAAGCAGCTTTCTGCGACTGCTTTTTCTTTGCTTTGGCAGCAGTTTTCGTTGACTCCTCTGTAGGCTTCTCAGGTACGGGTGTCTTCTTCGAAGAATTGCCCGTGTTTTTTTTCTGCTCTGCCGTTTTTGCCGCCTGTTCCACAATGGGCTTCTGCTTTGTCCCCTTATCCTCTGACGATTTCTTCTTTGCCACAATCTTCACCTCTGTATTCTGCTCTGTTTTCTTGGTCTTCCTCCCGCTCCTGTTGGATTTTGGCTCCGGCGGATAGACAAAGAACTCATTGTATGCGTTGCGCAGATCCTCACTCGCCTGTTTCGTTCCGACGCCGATGATATAGGAAGGATCCTCCGCATTCAGAGATTCTGCAATGCGGACGAAATCCGAATCTGTTGTAATGATGAAATACTTGCGGACCCCTTCTTGATAGAGGATCTGCGCCGAATCATAGAGCGCGGAATCCAGAGAATTTTTTCCAAAGAACGTCCGGCTGATCTGCCGAAAGGTGAAATCTGGATATTCCATGAGCCGATCCCAACGTTTCTGCTCCGGATGTGCCTCCCAATCGGAAACTACAATCATGCGGCAGGGCTGATAACGCTGCGCCTTGTCAATTGTATATTGAAGCATCTCAATCGGTGCGTTCTCAATATCATAGAGAATTGCTACCGTATCATTGCTCGAGTCGAGCATCGTCTCTCTCCTTATTCCGTCTTGTCAACAAAGGAACGCTTTGCGCGCTGTACGAGGAACGATGCCTCTGCTTCAAGCACCTCAGCTTGATGCAGACTGCTCTCCGCACTGCGAATAGTCGCTGCGTTCTTGTCTGTCATCCATGCAGCATAGCCCTGTCCATAGGCAATGTGCAGATCGCAGATTTTAAGACGCAGTTGATGCAGGCTCTGGACACTTCGCGGTGCAGACACTGCACTCAGCTCATCTTTACGTTCCTGCCAGTCGGCAAGAATGTCCTGCTCCATGATCTGACGTGCCATATCACGCGTTGCCTGACTGCCAAGTGCACCCGCCCCGAGTACGGTGTAGAGCCGAAGCTGCGCCGACTTTGCCGCCTGATCATGACGCGCCATAATCGCATCTGTTTCTTTCAGATAGGACTCTATGCGCAACCGGCGTGCCTGTTCCAACAGTGCGGCATATTCATGCAGATTTTGGATGGATACGACCTGCCAATCCCCTTCGTCAGATGGACTAAGCAGGATTTTAAAGGTAAAATCGGTGTCCGCCTCTTCCTGATGTGCAATGATATCCGCCTCTGCTGTTCGGGTATCCTCGTGCAGCGTCAGATTGGATATTTCACGGAACATGAGATCGCGCACACCGATACGGGAAAGAATATTTTCAGTATCCGTTCCCTCCTCAGCCGGATCTGCAGAGGGCCATTCCCCCGTTGTCAGACGCGTGTGTACAGCGTCCTTTAGCATCACTATGAACGCAGGCTTGAGCATTTTGGAGAAATCCTCGAGTGCCGCAGATGCCTCCTGTGAGTGACCAAACTCGGCATCCATTGTCCCTTGCATGAAATCATCATATCCTGTATTCAGGACTGTGTCCAGTTGGACGTGACGCAGAAAAAGCGCCTCGTCCTGCTTCTCAAGTGCGGACTCAATGGAATGAAGTGCATATTCCGGTGTTTTTGTATATACACGGAAATACCAAAAGGCCCCCATCAGCAATACAGTCACGCTGAGAATTGCAGCACAGACAATCTTTACTTTCATTGTGCGGCTCATCATTGTCATCCCTCCCTATCAAGTGCATTCCGGTTCAGGCAGTCACCTCGTTGATGACCCCACCGCCCAGCACAATATCATTTTCATAAAATACAACAGACTGTCCCTTGGTTACAGCACGCTGTGGTTCTGAAAAGTGTACCTGTACACACTCTGTACCACATGGGGTAATTACAGCTTCAGCTTCCCGTTTCCCATAACGGATCTTCGCCTGTACCGTACGTGTTTTTTGGAGTACGTTCCACATCGTCCAGTTCAGATCCGATGCTGTAAGCTCCTGTGCGTAAACATCGTCTGCTGTCCCGACAATGACACGGTTCTCCTTTGCGTCCAGAGCTGTGACATACAGCGGCTGCGGCGCGGCAATGCCGAGCCCCTTGCGCTGACCGATGGTGTAAAAGGCAATACCGTCATGCCTGCCGAGTACATTTCCTGCCAGATCCACGATCTCACCGCTGCACACAGAAAGCGGACGTTTGTCACGCAGATATGCCTTGTAGTCGTCGTGCGGCACAAAGCAGATTTCCTGACTCTCCGCCTTATGCGCCACAGGCAGATGATATGCCTCCGCCATGCGACGCGTTTCGCCCTTACTGAAACTGCCAAGGGGAAGCAGGACGTGTCTCAATGTTTTCTGATTGAGATGATAGAGCACATAGGACTGATCCTTCTCAGCATCCTGTCCTTTGCGCAGACGGTATATTCCATCTCTGCAGCAGTCAATTCGCGCATAATGCCCCGTTGCAATGCTGGATGCACCGAGTTCCTCGGCTTTATTGAGAAGTCCCTCGAATTTAATATAGCGGTTGCAGACGATACACGGATTCGGCGTTCGTCCGCGCAGATACTCGTCAAAAAAATAATCGATGACCGTATGCTCAAACATTGCCGTAAAATCCATAACATAATGTGGGATCCCGAGTACATCCGCCACACGACGTGCATCATCCACACTGCTCAGAGAACAGCAGCTGCGGTCGTCCGGAGATGTATCGCGATTCTCATTCGAAAGACGCATGGTAACGCCTACGACTTCGTATCCCTGCTCCATGAGCAGCGCCGCAGCCAACGAACTGTCGACCCCGCCGCTCATTGCGACCACAACACGCTCCTGTTTCATCATTTGCTCCACTGATCTGTCTATTTCCTCAAATGTTCGTTTAGTATAGCATTCACGCCTTGAAAATACAAGAAATTGTATTTGTTCCAGAGACCTACACAAATGCTGTTTTTTTTGTTAAAATATGCAGAGATTATCTGTGGGAGGGGCGTTATGCAAGTCATTGGCATTGTTGCCGAATATAACCCGTTCCACCACGGACATCGTTACCAGATCGCGGCTGTGCGGCAGCGATATCCTGCCGCACATGTCGTCGCCGTCATGAGCGGCAGCTTTACCCAGCGGGGAGCACCATCGATCCTTGACAAATGGACACGGGCGGCACACGCTGTAGAGGGCGGTGCGGATCTCATTTTAGAGCTCCCCTTTGCCTTTGCCTGCCGCAGTGCACAGGACTTTGCACGCGGCAGTATCTCCCTGCTCTCACATCTCGGTATCGTCACACATCTTGCATTTGGCATGGAGGCGGAGGAGCTCCTCCCGCTTGCTGAGGCTGCAGCAATGATTGATTCGGACCCCATCCAGATACGGCTGCATGAAAAACTTGGTGAGGGGCTTTCCTATGCTGCTGCACTCACGTATGTACTGATGGATTGTGCAGATGTATCTGAGGAGGTGCTCCGTGCACCGAACAATATTCTAGCCATAGAGTATCTCCGTGCACTGCGAACCCTTGCACCGCAGATCACCCCAATCGCGATCCAACGGACGGCAGTGCGGCATAACGATATAAGGCTGCATACGGGGGTTACAAGTTCCTCGTCCATCCGCACGTCACTCAACAAAACGGTGCCTCCGTGGGATGAACTGCGGCAAAGTGTCATGCCGTCTGTGTTGGATGATCTGCAGAGGACGCATCATGCGGGCGTTCCGAGTTTGGATACACTTCTTGAGCTTTTGCGCTATCTCCTGCTCATGACGGATTTCTCCATACTGTCGGAGATCTACGGCATTACGGAAGGCATCGAAAACCGACTGATCCGCTCTCTGGAATCGGCTCGAAATTATGAGGAATTTCTCCTAAAAGTCTCAACAAAACGCTATGCACAGAGCCGGATTGCCCGTCTCATGATTTATTTGCTCCTGCACTTAAAAAAAATACAGGCAGCACGCTTTGATGCGGAAGGCGCATCCTATATCCGACCTCTCGCATTCAATCCACAGGGGCGAAAGCTCCTACGTGCAATCAAAGGTGATACGACGCTGCCGATCATCACACGTGTGGCAGAATTTCTCTCATCAGACACGCGAAGAGATACGGCACCGCTTTCACCGCTACAGCAAATGCTGTCGTTTGACACTCGCGCAACGGAATTGCGGCTGCTCACCAGAGGCAGAGCAGCCGATGACCGACGACGCACAGACTTCATCACAGCCCCCACATATATTCCATAAAAGAAAGGACAGACTTATGAGCCAGAATTTGAAGCTCTCAACTCTCTTTGTACTGAACTCTCTGGATTGCGATCCGATTCTCAGCTTCCTTGAATGGGATGCAGACGATGCAGAGATTCGAGCAGAGTGTGTCGGACATCTCATCCGCGCGGCGGAGAATCTCGGACTCAGTGGGAATTTACTGCCCCGCTACCTTCTTCATGTACTCACACATCAGGGCAACCTCGTCTCAGAGACAATGGAGCGGACAGGACTGCCGCCTGGAAGCAGTCTGCGGCAGGCATTCTATCAGGACATTGAGCTCCTCTATCCGATTCTCACCAAGCCAACGAGCACATTTCTCGGGGAACGGCTGCTGGACAATTACGAGCCAACCGAGAATCGATATGACAAGACAGAGGACTTCCTTCTCCCTTGGATCGAAGCGGCACAGACCCCGCGGGACTATGCTGAGGCGCTGCTCACCTTCTATGCGCGCTACGGTTACGGGGATATTGCGGCGCATGTCGTTTTCCGTTGGGATGATGATGCAAACCGAATCCGCGGCATATCGCATTTTGAGCGCCCACAGATGAAGAATCTTATCGGGTACCAGCGTCAGAAAGAGCAACTGCTCCAAAATACGCGCGCATTCGTTGACGGAAAGCCTGCGAACCACGTTCTTCTCGTCGGTGCACGCGGGACGGGAAAGTCCTCTGGGGTCAAGGCTCTCGTCAGTGAGTATGAGGAGAGTGGTCTCCGCCTCGTGCAGGTCACAAAGGAACAGCTGCGCAAGCTGCCAGAGATCATGACCGCCCTGCGGAATTATGCTGGACGAAAATTCATTCTCTTCCTCGACGATATTTCATTTGAGGACTCCGATGCCGAATTCAAGGCGGTCAAGTCTGCCATTGAGGGCGGTGTTTCCTCCTGTCCCCCGAACGTATGCCTCTACGCAACCTCCAACCGCCGTCACCTTGTGCGTGAGACGTGGCGCGATCGTGAAGACGAGCTCTATCGCGATGACACGGTCAATGAAACGATCTCACTCTCGGATCGCTTCGGACTCATCATCCACTACCATACACCAGATCAGGATGAATATCTGGCGATCATCGACCACATGCTGTCTCAGAGAGGCATCCATCTCTCACCGGAAGAGCTTCGCATTGCGGGGCTGCGATGGGAGATGACCCACAGCGGACGCAGCGGGCGCACAGCACAGCAATTCGTTGCCCACTATCTTGGGATCCACTGAATACACTCAGCAGTAGACGGAGAGTGAGAGCGGCAGTGTCCGCACACGCAGGGGGAGCATGGGCCCACATTCTCCGTCGATGTCGCTGGGGAGCACTTCTTCCGCATGAATCTCAAAGTTTTTTGCACGAACGTGCAGGATGTTCTCACGTTCCGTCACAGGTTTTCCCGAAAACAGGTCTGCCGCAACAGACATAAATTGCGGCAGACCTGTTTTTTTGACGGCGAGAAGATCAAGCATCCCGTCATCAATTGCGATGTCCTGCCCAATCTTCTTCATTCCCGCGACCACAGGACTGTTTGCGATGACGAAAAGGAATATCTCCTCTTCGTAACGGACATGATCTGCCGTAATCTGTACGGAGAAGGATCTCAGACGCGGAATCTCGCCAATACCCTTCAGATAGTAGGCAAGTTTTCCCAGCGCATTCTTATAGGTGGATTTCACCTCGTGGGCAATGCCCGTGAGTACGCCTGCACTGACGACATTGACGAAGTACTGCCCTGTCTCCTCAATCTGCCCCAAATCCACGCGGCGGGATTCATCTGCTGCAATCCGTTCGATATAGGCCTCCCAATCCCCGTGGATACCGAGGTGCGTTGCAAAGTCATTGGATGTACCGCTGCCGAGGATGCCGAGGGGTACATCGATATCGGATTCCAGTATAGCATTCACCACGGCATGCACCGTTCCGTCTCCGCCGGCAGCAAGTACACCATCGGGACACATCTCGCGAAGAAAGCGTCCGAGGTCATCCTGTCCTCCTCCGCGTGTGCGATAGGGACAGAGCACAATCCCATGCCGCTGGAACATGTCGATCAGTGAGTCGAGTTTCCCCTTGAAGAGTGCATGACCCGAAACGGGGTTGTAGATCAGCCCAAGTTTTTTCATGCTTTAAAAACTCCAATCCGCTGTAAGAAGCGAATCCCGACCGCACCGATCATCGGCAGACGACGAAGGTCGTCTTCAATCAGTGCACGCAGGAGAATCATCGCCGCAACATAGACTGCACAGCCAAAGAATACCGCACCAAACGTCGAGATCGCGGCAATCCCCCACCATGTAATCGTCCATGTGTAGAACAGATAGACTGCTCCTGCCATGATCGCAGCGGCACAGATTGTCTTGATGAGCTGCAGCAGTTCAATTCGATAGCCGATAAAGCGGTATATAAAATACAGATTGATGAGCGCCGCCACCCCCATATCTGCCGCCGTCGCCCATGCCGCACCCATGATGCCGAGCCACGGGATCGCAGTGAGGTGCCAGTTCAGAAAGACCTTTGCCGCAGCAGCGAGCAGCATATTCACCATTGGAATGGTCGGATGTCCTAGCCCCTGCAAGATCCCTGTTGATACCTGATGAAGCCCCAGAAGGATGATGCTCACCGCCGAGATCATCACGGCAGGCCCCGCTCCCGGTGCATTGTAGATGAGCGACGAAATCGGTGTGGCCAGCATAAAGACAATGACAAATGCAGGAAAACAAACGAAATTGGAAATGCGTACCGATGCTGCTGTCTGATCGTAGACACGCGCCTGATCGCCGAGTACGCGAGACTCTGAGATCGCGGGCACAATGCTCATTGCCATCGACGCAGTCAGGATGGTCGCAAGATTGACAAGCGGCACTGCCATGCCGTTAAGGTAGCCGAAGAGCTCCGTAGCCTCACTGATGCTGTATCCTGCAGCCTCGAGTCGCTGCGGCACGATCATGAGATCGAGGTTCGACACTACGGGCAACATGATGCTTGCCGCCGATACAGGCAGGGACAACTTGAAGATCCGCTTGATGATGGAACGCCGCGATTCATAGGCTGCACCCGGCAGGGGAGTTAGATCCGTACCGTAGTCGCGGGCAATATCCCGTTCGAGCTTGATGTGAAAGTAGACGAGCACAATGAGTCCCGTGACTGCTCCAGCAAAGGCACCGAGTGAGGCTCCTGCCGCCGCATAGTCGAGTCCCCAGGGCATGAGGAGGCTAGCGAGCACGATCATCGTCACCACGCGGAAGATCTGCTCCACGATCTGCGACACCGCCGTCGGCGTCATGCGCTGCCAGCCCTGCAAATAGCCGCGGGAACTGGCGAGCAGAGTCACGAAAAAGACCGTCGGTGCAAGCACAACCACAGCCTTGTAGGCACGCGCATCGCGGATCAGATGCCAATCGATCAGCCAGTCCGCAGCCAAATAGGTCAGAATCGAGAAGAGCAGCCCTGTGAGGAGCATCAACATCATCGAAATACGAAAGACACGCTTTGCGCCGTATATATCATTCAGAGCCACACGCTCCGCCGTAATGATAGAGATAGCAACAGGCACGCCCGCCTGTGAAACCGTCATAGCAAAAAAATAAATGGGAAAAGCCATCTGATAGAGACCGATTCCCTCACCGCCGAGGATGCGGGAAACAAAGATCCAGTTGAGCGAACCGATGACCTTGACAACAAACCCCGCAATCGTCAAGACGAAGGTTCCCTTGAGGAAGGATTCTCCCTTGCTGCTTTTCCCATCAGCAACATCTATCTCATGAATGAGAAACACCGCCTCAATACGATATTTTGAACATCATCTGTTACGTTGAATTATAACATAAGCCATTCCTACTAGCAATCGCACTTTTCGCAAAACAAATGGCTGCTCTGCAAAGTTAAAAACTTCACAGAGCAGCCATTTGCTTATGAATTTACCCACGCATTTTCTTCACCGCGGCGAACCCCTTTTCGGCCGCAGCAATCGTCTGTGCAATATCGTCATCCGTATGTGCACCCGAGAGGAAGAGTGTCTCAAACTGCGACGGTGCGAGATAGATACCCTCTTCGAGCATCGTCTCGAACCATACACGGAATGCTTCCTGATCGGCTGCCTCTGCATCCCTGTAGTCATAGACCTCGCAGTCGATGAAGAAGATGCCGAACATCGAACCCGCCTGATGTGCACAGATCGGCACACCTGCATCCTTGGCAGCACGCTGCCAGCCAAGCAGCAGATTCTTCGTTTTGATGGTCAGCTCGCGGCTGTAGTCTGCCCTGCCCTCCTCGGGCTCTGCCGTGAGA
>ERZ773035.1378-NODE-1378-length-17607-cov-19.504444_pt1 | contig 17607 bp, 13 predicted proteins | sample MGYA00511487_ERZ773035 | MGnify/ENA primary metagenome ERZ773035 (study PRJEB29015, sample SAMEA2737985) | human oral metagenome | biome: human oral; feature: human-associated habitat; material: dental | place: China | collected 2024 ...
TCATCCTCGGCGAGACGGGCACGGGCAAGGAGGGCATGGCACAGAGCATCCACAACGCAAGCCATCGTGCAAAGAAGCCCTTCGTCTCCGTGAACTGCGCGTCCATCCCGCCGTCGCTCATCGAGAGCGAGCTGTTCGGCTATGTCGAGGGCGCGTTCACAGGCGCGCGGCGCGCGGGGAAAAAGGGGCTCTTTGAGCTCGCGGACGGCGGCACAATCTTCCTCGACGAGATCGCAGAGCTGCCGCTCGACATCCAAGGGCGGCTGCTGCGCGTCCTACAGGAGCGCGAAATCATGCGCGTCGGCGACGATCGGATCATCGCGCTCGACATCCGTATGATCTGCGCGACGAACAAGGATCTGCGCGCGCTCGTCGCGGAGAACAAGTTCCGCGAGGATCTCTACTACCGCGTCAACGTCCTCAAGGTACAGCTGCCGCCCCTGCGCGAGCGGCGCGAGGACATCCTGCCCCTCCTGCGGCACTACTTTTCGCGCTACGCACCGCAGGAGGACTTCGACCAATTCATTCAAAAGCACCTCCAAGAGCGCCTGCTCGCCTACGATTGGCCGGGCAATATCCGCGAGCTGCGGAACATCGCAGAGGTCTTTGCCAGCCTCGGCGACGCGGCACCGGATGCGGCGCAGCTGGACGAGCTGCTCGGCGCGCACCGCGCATCTACGACGCGCGACACGATCGAGATCCCGCTCGGGCTCTCGATCAAGGAGGTGGAGCTCGCACTCATCGAGCGGATGCTCGAAACCCATACGCCGGACGAGACCTGTGCGGCGCTCGGCATCAGCCGCGTGACGCTCTGGCGGCGCCTGCGGCGTGAGATATGAGATAGACAACAGCTTCGGAAAAGGAGTTTTACAGATGAAAGCAATACGTATCAATCAGCCGGGAGAAGCGGAGATCTTTACCGCGGAGAAGCCCGCAGCGGCCCCCGGTACGGCACTTTTGAAACTGCTTTACGGCGGCATCTGCGGCAGCGACCTCGGCACCTACCGCGGGACGTTCGCCTATGCGTCCTATCCGCGCATTCCGGGGCATGAGTTCTCGGCGCAGATCGTGGACATCGCGCCCGAGGACGCGGCGAAATACAATCTCCGCGTCGGGCAGATTGTCACCTGCAATCCGTATTTCAACTGCGGGAGCTGCTACTCCTGCACGCGCGGCTTCGTGAACTGCTGCGAGCACAACGAGACGATGGGCGCCCAACGCGACGGCGCATTCATGGAGTACATCACGATGCCCGTGGAGCGCATCTACGACGGCAAGGGGCTCTCGCCGCTCCAGCTGGCGCTCATCGAGCCGTTCTGCATCAGCTACCACGGCGCGAGCCACGCGAACATCCGGCCGGGTGAGAAGGTGCTCGTCATCGGTGCGGGCACGATCGGCGTGCTCGCTGCGGCAGCGGCAAAGGCGGCGGGCGCCGAGGTCTACATCGCGGACATTGCGCCGAAGAAGCTCGACCACGCCGTCGAGATCTTTGACCTCGCGGGACGCATCCTCAACGACAGCCCCGAGCATTTCACGGAGCAGGTGCAGAAGATCACGAACGGCAACGGCTTCGATGTGACGATCGAGGCGGTGGGACTGCCCGCGACTTTCCTCTCTTGCGTCGATGCGGCGGCATTCGGCGGGCGCGTCGTACAGGTCGGCGTCGGCAAGCGCAACGCGGATTTCAACTTCACACTGCTGCAAAAGAAGGAGCTGAAGCTCTACGGGTCGCGCAACGCGCTGAAAAAAGACTTCCTCGAGCTGATCGACCTCGTAAAGTCCGGAAAGATCGACATCACAAAGGTGGTCACGAATACGTACGAGCTAGCGGACGCACCGCAGGCGTTCAAGGATTTCTCGGAGCACGCCGATGCGATGCTGAAGGTCGTTATCCACTTCGCCGATCCGGAATAAGTCGAACAAATAAAGGAGAGTGCCGCAATGAAAGAAATTCAGCAGATCTACAGCCCCGAATCGCGCCCCGTCCGCATCATGCAGTTCGGCGAGGGGAACTTCCTCCGCGCCTTCGTCGACTACGCCGTCGATGTCGCGAACGAGGAGAACAGCCTGGACGCGAACGTCGCCATCGTCATCCCCATCGCGGGCGAGCGCCCGCAGTTCGCCGCGCAGAAGAACCTCTACACCGTCTGCCTGCGCGGTCAGCAGGAGGGCGCGCCCTACAAGGAGAACCGCGTCGTGAAATGCGTCGACCGCGTCCTGAGCGCGTACGCCGACTACGACGCCTATATGCAGCTCGCGGAGCTGGACACGCTGCGCTTCGTCGTCTCCAACACGACGGAGGCAGGCATCATCTTCGACCCCGCCTGCGCGCTCGCCGACCGCCCGCCGAAGGCATTTCCCGCGAAGCTCACGCAGTTCCTCTACGCACGATTCCAGCACTACAGCGGCGCGGCGGACAAGGGGCTCCACATGCTGCCCGTCGAGCTCATCGAGAACAACGGACAGGAGCTGCGGCGCTGCGTCCTGGAGTATGTGAAGCTCTGGAGCCTTCCCGCAGACTTCGCCGCATGGCTCGATACGGCGTGCAGCTTCGCCGACACGCTCGTTGACCGCATCGTCGTCGGCTACCCGCGCGCGGAGGCCGCCGCATACGAGGAGGAGCTCGGCTACCGCGACGCACTCCTCAATCAGGCGGAGCCGTTCTCCCTCTGGGTCATCGGAAATGAGAAGATCGCTGCGGAGCTGCCGCTCGCATCGAGCAAGTTCCACACAATCTTTACGAGCGATGTCGTGAAGTACAAGGAGCGCAAGGTGCGCATCCTGAACGGCGCGCACACGTCCATGGTTCTCGGTGCGTACCTCGCGGGTCTCGACTACGTCGGCGACTGCATGAAGGACCCCGTCATCCGCCGTCAGCTCGATCAGTCCGTCTACGACGAGATCATCCCGACGGTGCACCTGCCCGAGGCGGAGTCACGTGCATTCGCAGCTGCGGTCTTCGAACGCTTTGAGAACCCGTTCGTGCACCATGCGCTGCTCTCCATCTCGCTCAACTCCATCTCGAAATGGCGCGCACGCGTCCTGCCCTCGTTCAAGGACAGCCTCACCAACACGGGCAAACTGCCGAAGTGGCTCACATACTCGCTTGCGGCGCTCCTCGCGTTCTACCACACGACGGAGCAGGGCGAGAACTGTCTCATCGGGCATCGCGGCGCGGACAGCTACGAGATCCACGACGATGCGGACAAGCTCGAGCGCCTCGCCGCATGGGCGGCGCTCCCCGACAGCGAATACGTCCACAACGCGCTTGCGGCGGAGGATTTCTGGGGTGAGGATCTGACGCAGATCGCAGAGCTCGAGGCGAAGGTGCTCGAACATTTTGAGCGCATCGGCACCGTTGGTGCGAAGGCACATATCGAAGAGCTCGGGAAGGTCTCGTAACGATGGCGGCAAAACTTTTTCAAATCCAGCCGCAGGACAATGCAGCCGTCGCGCTCTCGGACATTGCGGCGGGCGAGACGGTCACGCTGGGGGACACCTCCTACACGGCACAGGCAGCGATACCTGCGGGGCACAAGATGGCGATCCGCCCCATCCATATGGGCGAGGACGTGCTCAAGTACGGCTTCCCCATCGGCACGGCACGGCGTGACATCGCCGTCGGCGAGCACCTGCATACGGACACGGTGAAATCGAAGCTCGGCAATCTGCTCGAGTACCGCTACGAGCCGGAGAAGGCGCCGCGCTGGGACCCCGCGCAGTACAGCTATCTGCGCGGCAAGACGTTCGACGGCTACGCGCGCCCGGACGGCAGAGCCGGCATCCGCAACGAGATCTGGATCATCCCGATGGTCGGCTGCGTCAACGCGATCGCACAGGCGATCGAGAAGCGCGCGCAGGAATACCGCACCGGGACGATCGACGGCATCTACGCCTACGGGCATCCCTACGGCTGCTCGCAGCTCGGCGGCGACATGACGAACACGCAGAAATACCTCGCCGCGCTCGTGCGTCACCCGAACGCGGGCGGCGTACTCGTCCTCGGTCTCGGCTGCGAGAACAACGAGATGGCGCAGATGCGCGATCTGATCGGCTCCGTCGACGAGCGCCGCGTGAAGTTCTTGCTCTGTCAGGAGGTGGAGGACGAGATCGAGGAGGGCGCGCGGCTCGTCGCGGAGATCGCGCGTGAGGTGCGTGACATCCCGCGCACGCCGCAGCCCGTCTCGAAGCTCGTGCTCGGGCTCAAATGCGGCGGCTCGGACGGATTCTCCGGCATCACGGCGAACCCACTCGTCGGCGAGGCGTGCAACGAGCTCGTCGCGGCGGGCGGCACGGGCATCCTTACGGAGGTGCCCGAGATGTTCGGTGCGGAGACGCTCCTGATGAACCGCGCAAAGGATGAGCGTGTCTTCGAGGACACGGTGCAGCTCATCAACGGGTTCAAGGAGTATTTCATGCGCCACGGGGAGAAGGTCGACGAGAACCCCTCGCCCGGCAACAAGGCGGGCGGCATCACAACCCTCGAGGACAAGTCCCTCGGCTGCGTGCAGAAGGGCGGCATCGCGCCCGTCATGGATGTGCTCGCCTACGGCGATGTCGCGCAGGAAAAGGGGCTGCTGCTCCTCTGTGCGCCCGGCAACGATCTCGTCGCATCGAACGCCCTCGCGGCGGCAGGCGCGCATATCGTCCTCTTTACCACGGGGCGCGGCACGCCGTTCGCCTGCCCCGTACCCACGGTGAAGATTGCGAGCAATCCGCATCTCGCGCAGTACAAGGCGGGCTGGATCGATTTCAGCGCGGGACGTCTGCTCGAGGGCGAGACGATGAAGGAGGTCTCGGCGGACTTCCTCGACCTCCTGCTCGCGATCGCCTCCGGAAGGGCGCACGCGAAGTCCGAGGCGCTGGACAAGCACGACCTCGCGATTTTCAAGGATGGGGTAACGCTATAGGAAAGAGGTGCGGAATGAAAGGGCTGATTCTCGCGGGGGAGCCGATGGGGCTGCTCATCGCGCAGAGCGAGGGGGCGCTCGGGGATGTCTCGGGCTACGATCTCGCTGTCGCGGGCGCGGAGTTCAACGTCGCGGTCGGCGTCGCGCGGCTCGGGCATCGCGTCACATACATGACAAAGCTCGGACGTGACCCTTTTGGCGAGCGCATTGTCCGCGTTCTGGGCGCGAACGACATCGGCACGGAGTTCGTCGCGTGGAGTGCGGAGCGGCGCACGGGCTTCATGCTGAAGGGGCGCGTACACGAGGGCGATCCGCCGATCTTTTACTTCCGCGCCGGCTCTGCCGCATCAACGCTTGCGCCCGAGGATGTGGAGGCAATCGACTTCTCTGCCTATACCCACATCCACCTGACGGGCATCCTGCCCGCGCTGACGAACGAGACGCGCGCGGCGGTGAACCTTATGTTCGAGCGCGCACGCGCAGCGGGCCTCACGATCTCCTTTGATCCGAATCTGCGCCCGCAGCTCTGGCCGGACGAGCGCACGATGTGCGAGACGATCAACGCCCTCGCTGCACGCGCGGACATCGTCCTGCCGGGCACAGCCGAGGGGAAGATCCTCATGGGCAGCGACGATCCCGCCGCCATCTCCACGTTCTATCAGGAGCAGGGCGCGCAGATCGTCATCACGAAATGCGGCGGCGCGGGCGCGTATGTCGCCGACGGCGCAGAGCGCTATCACGTACCGGGCTTCCGCGTGCGCAAGGTTGTCGATACGGTCGGCGCGGGCGATGGCTTTGCCGCAGGCGTCATCACGGGTCTGATGGAGGATCTGCCGCTGCGGGATGCCGTGCGGCGCGCGGCGGCGATCGGGGCGATCCAGGTCATGAGCCGCGGCGACAACGAGGGGCTGCCGACACGGGCGGCGCTGGAGACATTTATGAAGGAGGCGGATTCTGCTCATGAGTGAACAGCTGAAGACCATATCCGAGATCGGCCTCGTGCCGCTCATCGTGCTTGAGGATGCTGCGTGTGCAAAGCCACTCGGCGAAGCTCTCGTCGCAGGCGGCATTCCCGTCGCCGAGGTCACGTTCCGCACAGACGCCTGCCTCGACATCATCCGCGCGATGAAGGAGATCCCGAATCTCATCATTGGCGCGGGCACGGTACACACGGCAGAGCAGGCGGCTGCAGCCGTCCGTGCAGGTGCAACCTACATTGTGACGCCGGCGTACAATCCCGGCGTCATTGAGTGGTGTCTTGCACACGATATCGATGTGATCCCCGGAACAGTCACGCCGGGCGAGATCGAGGGGGCGTACGCATACGGCATCCGCCTATGCAAATTTTTCCCCGCCGCCGCATACGGCGGAACGGCGACGCTCAAGGCGCTCGCAGGCCCCTTCGCCGACGTGCGCTTCCTGCCGACGGGCGGCGTGAGCCTCGAGAATATGATCGACTATCTTGCCCTGCCGAACGTCGCGGCAATCGGCGGCAGCTTCATGACGCCGGAGAAGCTCGTCGCGGCGCAGGACTGGGCGGGCATCACCGATACCTGCCGCACGATCGTTGAGAAAATGCGGAGCGCGCTGCCCATGCGCCAGAAATAGGCCTGAGAAAGCACACAGCCTCACCATGCAATCATCTGCATGATGAGGCTGTTTTTGCAAACCTGCATATTATTCGTACCCGACGATACCGATGCGCGTGATGCGGCCTTTCTCTACGCTGAATCCGATGTGAATGTCGTACTGATCGCGGTAGACAAAGTTCTCCTCGCCGCTCTCATAGCGCGTATAGCGCTGCGGCTTGCCGTACGTGCGGGCGATCTTATCTGCAGGGTCGCCGACTGTCACACCTGCCGGCGTTGCGATCCCGTTGTGCGCGCTCGTATTGATATACATGACCGTATCGCCGACAAATGTGACCTGAAATGACATACCGTACGTATAGCGATCCATCATCTCATCGAGCGCCGCGCTCTTCGCCGGCTCTGTGCGCTCGGTCGGCGCACCGTAGATCGCCTCGACCTGTGCGCGCTTCATCCCGACCATGATGCCACCGAGCGCAATATCATTGTATTGCAGGACATGATCGTCCCGATTGATCTGGTTCGCGCCCGCAGCCATAGTAACTGCCGAAAGCGCCAGTACGAGCACAGCCACCAGCCCGACAATTCTCTTCCCCATCATTTTCATCCTCCTTGCAGATGTTAAAATCTCTTTGATTTTTTTCGACAAAAGAATACGAATTCCTTCAACCAATGAAAGTTGCCAAGTAGTTGCAAACTTGTTGGAAAGTTTTAGGGAGAGATATATATCCTTCTCTTATCCGCTATTTTTAATCAAAAGCCTCCGTACGCAGCATATAATGATAGGGACGGCTCGTCCGATTCTGATTGATATACACCTCGGGAATCTGCTTCAGTTTCGCATAGATCGTCGTCTCCGTCTTGTCAAGCGTTCCCGCGATCTCGGAGACAGTTGCGCCGACATCCGAAAACACCGCCGCCTGCAAGAGGACGTCATATACGCCGCGCATCGTCTTATCGTAAACATCTTTCAGCACAATGTCGAGGTATTTGCGATACCGCTGCAGGCGTTCCTCGAGCGCCGCCGCCGTATAGTCAATCGCCTCATGAACGAAACGCAGCGTTCCGATGATAAACGGTGTCATATCGCCGCAGTTCAGGGATGATGTGGTTTCGGCAAACATCTTATAGTAGCTCTTCCTACGCTTTTTGATCAGCAAGGAGAGCTGAAGAGCCACCGTTGGGTGAAACTCCCGCGCGAGCAGATAGGTCGTAATAAAGCGCGACATACGCCCATTCCCATCATAAAATGGATGAATATAGCCGAAAAGATAATGAAAAATGGCAATGCGATAGAGCAGAGGGATTTGTTCCGCATGCAGCAGCGCAAGCGCCTGCTCCAGATCGCGCACGATCTTCTCCTCGGGATAACTGCCGCGGTGAATCGTCTTTTGCGTGGGCGATACAATGTCCACAGAGTCCCTGCGAAACAGATGCCCGTTGGGAAGATTCGACGGGTTTGCACGGCGGATCTCGTCGGCGATGAATGCGTCAAAGAGTGCACGCAGATCGGCAGGCGTCTCGAGAGGAACCTCCTCTCCCTGGAGAATCCGCGTGTATTTGTTGACGACGCCGCCCAGACGCATCCGCAGGCGATCCGCAGGAGCAGTCTCCATTGCCGCACGAATCTCTCGCTTCGTACTGTGCACACCCTCGATTGCGTTGGTTGCTAGAATCTCCTGCACAAGACAGGTATGCAGGAACTGATCGATCCCCGCTGTCGGTACGTGTGCAACACGCCCGAGGAGCGCCGTGAAGTCTCGTCCAATCGCCTCCTGCAGGAGCGCAAGCTCCTCCGTATAGCAGTAAAATGCCGGATAGGTCTGCGATCGACCATATTCTTGCAGGATAAAATTGAGATGGCGCGTCATCGGACTCATACGGCGGCGCTCATGCTCCGCATGCCACTGATGCTCATTCTTCCGATAGAGATGTACGAGGGATTCATAAGCCATGTCATGCACCTCCAAAAAATGGTAAATTTTTATACATGAAGCAGATGAGATATAAAAAATGGCGATTTTTTATATCTCACTTCCCATAGTATACCGTTCTATTGTTCGGGAATCAATCAAAACATGCAGGTCTTTCGCCGCGCACATCGAATACATATGATACAGAATTCCGAGAGGAGGATTCCCATGTCCATCTTAGCAGCCTATGTTGTCCCGCATCCGCCGCTCATCATCCCCGAGGTCGGGCGGGGCGAGGAAAAGAAGATCCAGCTGACGGTGAATGCTTATGAGCGCGCGATGAAGGAGGCGGCAGAGCTCGCGCCCGATACGGTCATCATCGTGAGCCCGCACACGGTCATGTACGCCGACTATTTCCACATTGCGCCGGGCGAGGAGGCATCGGGCAGCTTCGGACAGTTCGGGGCGCCCGAGGTCGCGGTGACGGCACAGTATGACAGCGTACTCGCAAAGGAAATCGAGTCCGTGGCTGCAGCAGAGGGCATCGAGGCAGGACCCGTCGGCGGGCGAAATGCCGCGCTCGATCACGGGGTGATGATTCCCCTGCACTTCCTGCACGCATATACACGGGACTTCCGCGTGGTGCGGCTCGGCATCTCGGGGCTCTCGCCTCTCGCGCATTACAACTTCGGCAAGTGTATTGCACGCGCGGTCGAAACGCTCGGACGCCGCGCCGTCTTCATCGCGAGCGGAGACCTCTCGCACAAGCTGACGCCCGAGGGACCCTACGGCTTTGCGCCCGAGGGGCCGCGGTTCGACAAGGCGTGCATGAAGTACATCGAGGAGGGCGACTTCCTAAAGCTCCTGCGCATGGATCCCGCGCTCTATCAGGCGGCGGCAGAGTGCGGTCTGCGCTCGTTCTGGATGATGGCGGGTGCACTCGATGCGAAGGCGCTCAAGATCAAGAAGCTCTCCTATCAGGGGCCGTTCGGCGTCGGTTACGGCGTTGTCTCCTGCAAGGTGACGCGCGAGGATGTGCGCCGCAGCTTTGCCGAACGCTATGAGATCCTCGAGAAGCGTGCACGCGAGGAACGGCGTGCCGCTGAGGATGACTATGTGCAACTCGCACGGCACGCGATTGAGACCATTGTCCGTACGGGTGAACCCGCTGCGCGCCCGCAGGGACTTCCGTCCGAGATGGCAGAGCGCGCGGGTGTCTTCGTCTCGCTCAAGAAGGACGGGGAACTGCGCGGCTGCATCGGGACATTCGAGCCGACAGCGAAGAATATTGCGGAGGAGATCATAAAGAACGCCGCCTCCGCCGCCCTGCGCGACCCGCGCTTCCCGCCCGTACGCGCAGACGAACTGGATGAGCTCGTCTACTCCGTCGATGTGCTGACGGAACCGGAGCTCGTAGGCAGCGCGGACGATCTCGATGCGAAGAGATACGGTGTCATTGTCGAGTCACGCGGGCGCAAGGGGCTGCTCCTGCCCGATCTCGCGGGCGTCGACACGGCGGAGGAGCAGCTCCGCATTGCGCGCAAAAAGGGCGGCATCCCCGAGGACGCCGCCATCCGCATCTGGCGCTTTGAAGTAACGCGGCACGTCTGAAATGAACGCCGCCCTAGTGACCTGCACCCTCTGCCCCCATGCCTGCCGCCTCGGCGCGGGCGAGACGGGCTTCTGCCGCGCACGTGAAAATCGCGGCGGTGTCATCCGCGCGAAGAACTACGGACGCCTGACCTCGCTCGCACTCGATCCGATCGAGAAGAAACCGTTGTATTACTTTCACCCCGGCGGCTTCATCCTCTCAGTCGGCAGCTTCGGCTGCAACCTTGCCTGCCCCTTCTGCCAGAACGCCTCCATCGCAATGGCGGACGCCTCGATTGAGACGGAGAACGTGTCCCCCGCACAGCTCGCTGCGCTCGCAGAGGAGCTCAGCCGTCGCCCGCCCGGCAATCTCGGCGTTGCCTTTACGTACAACGAGCCGCTCCTCAGCTACGAGTACATCCTCGATACCGCGCCGCTCCTCCATGCAACGGGGCTGCGCGTCGTCCTCGTCTCGAACGGCACGATCTGCGCGGAGCCGCTTGAACGTCTGCTCCCGCATGTTGACGCGATGAACATCGACCTCAAGTGCTTTCGGGAGGACGGATATCGCCGCCTCGGCGGTGACCTCGTGACAGTCAAGGAGACCATCGTACGTGCTGTCACGCACGGCATCCACGTTGAGGTGACCTCGCTCATCGTTCCCGGCATGAACGACAGCACGGCGGACATGGACGAGGAGGCGCACTGGCTTTCCACCCTCTCGCCCGACCTCCCGCTCCACATCAGCCGCTATTTCCCGCGCCACAGGATGAACACGCCGCCCACGCCGATCGCGACCATTGACCGCCTTACCGCAATCGCGCGTAGTCATTTGCACCATGTTCATCGCGGGAACTGCTGAATAAAGATTGTATTGCACAGGAAAATGCGGTATGCTGTGCACATAGGATTGTTCATTGTAAAGGAGATGAGGCGCATCATGTTACGTACAAAACACAGGCTGCTCCGTTCCATCGCTGCATTTACAGCGGCAGGCTTCCTGCTCACAAGCACTGTGGGCGAGGCGGCAAAGGAGCCGGTTCGCAACGCGTTCTACAGCGGCGTAGAGGTTCTGCTGGACAAGCAAAAGACAGAGCCAGCCACGAGCACCACACCGCTCTCGTTCGTACAGCAGGGCAAAAAATGGGGAGCAATCAACACCGCAGGAGAATTCGTCATCCCACCGGAGTACGATGAGCTCACCCCCTATACATCGGGCTATGTCTCTGCGCGCCAAGGCAAAAAATGGGGCGTTTTCCGCGATACGGGCAAGCTCATCGTCCCCGTGATGTACAAGAGCATCGAGCCGTTTGAAGAAAGCGACATTGTCGTACAGAACACGAACGGAACATGGGACTGCTACGACATGGAGGGCAACGTCTTCCTCCCACGCCAGCAGCGCGACATCGTCCCCGCCCTGCATGGCATTTCTCTCGTACAGGCAAAGGACAAGTCATGGACATTCTACCGTGCAGACGGGACACGCCTGACCGAGAAATCCTATCAGAACATCGGCGTCTTTTCCGAGGGCCTTGCGAGCGTTGAAGACAGCAAGGGACGCGTCGGCTTCATCAACATGGACGGCACAGAGGTGATTGCCCCCCAATATGCACTCGCCATGATCTTCAGCGAGGGGCTTGCTGCGGTGGCGGTCAAAGGGAAATGGGGATTCATCGACAAAAGCGGGACAATGGTCATCGCGCCGCAGTTCCGCGACGTTGCGGGCGGATTCAGCGAGGGGCTCGCGGGCGTGCAGAGCAAAAAGAACTGGATCTTCATCGACAAGACCGGCACAAAACAATTCGATGCGCGCTATGAGACCGTCCTGCCATTCAACAACGGCGCAGCAGAGGTACATCGTAAGGTAAAATCGACCAATTTCCTCGGCGCCGCCATCGGCGTTGCCGCCTTTGCCTCGGGCTTCCTCTCACTCGGTACGGATCTGTATACCGATCCGAAGATCAAGCGCGGGTACATCGACCACAGCGGCACCGAGATCGTATCGCCAAAGAACAACTACAACTCCACCTTTGCGGACGGCATGGCACTCGTTGTCGTCAAGGGCAAATGGGGCTGCGTGAACGAAAAGGGCGCATACATCGTCGAACCAAAATACAACGAGATGCACCGTTTCTCCGAGGACATGGCGGCGGTGAAGGACGGCGACAAGTGGGGCTTTGTCGGGCGCGACGGCCAGATTGCAATCGCACCTGCCTACGAGGAGGCGCATGACTTCCACGAGGATCTCGCCGTCGTCTCCAAGGGAGGAAAGAGCTTCTTCATCGACAAGACGGGGCGTGTACCCTTTCTCGTTCCGAGCACAATCACGGTGCTCGGCGATTTCGCATCGGGACTTGCTCCGGCAAAGATCGGGGACAAGTGGGGCTTCATCGACCACGCGGGCACGATCGTCATCGCCCCTGCATACGACGCGGCGGGTACCTTCTGACAGGCCGTACACGCACGGCTAAGACGGCACTCACCTCCCTTCAGTAAAACATCATCTTCCCTCAACAACATATAATGCGTCAAAATAGGACTGTAACGCGCAGTGTCGCACTACAGTCCTATTTGTATGCGGAAAATTTTAAGAAAGCGCAGAGAACAGACAGGGCACGGCATGCGCGTCCCCACGAAATGACGGGACTCTGTCCACATCTAACATAACTGCCATAATGCAGCAGCCAAACGGAATGAGTCCCGCCTCCTCCCCTACGTTTGACCCATTTACGTATACGATTGGCTATGTTATCAATGGGATGGATATATTCTCATTAGAACAGGCACGTTGAAAGGAGTCAATATGATGAATCGCAGGGGACAGATGCATCTGGGCGCACTGATTGCGGCAGGGCTGGCGCTCGGGGGCGCATCGGCACATGCGGAAACGGTCACGGAGGATCATCATACCATAGCCGTCACGAGTAATGAAACCAACGTATACGGCGGCAGAATTCTCGTTCAGGAGGCGCAGGAGGGCTTCGGCACATACCGTGCGAACGGGAACAGCATCACGGTCAGTGCGCAGGGCAGTCAGGAGGGTGAGCTCTATGCGGCGACCATCGAGCAGAGAGCGGCGCAAACGGGCACGACCTTTACTGCCGAGGCGAACGGAAATACAGTGACGGTAAACGGCGGCTCCGTGAATGGTGCCACCGCCGCCCGCATCGCACTCACAACAAATGCCGTCGGCACGGCGACGGCAACAGCGGACAACAACGATGTCATCGGCACGGGCGGCAGGTATGCGTGGATTACGCAGGGCGGCACGAGCATGGTCACAGCGGCAAACACCGCCGCCACGGCAACGGTCACAAACAACGACATCAGCATCACAAACGGTACGCTCGGAGAGGGATTCTCCGCCGTCGGCGGCAGCGCGCGTGCCATCATAAACTACTGGGGCAGGGCGGACGCTGCCGCGAACAACAACACGGTCACACTGCGCAGCAATACGGGCGAAATCAACGGTTCGCTCATCGGCGGCTCTGCCTATGCCGACCCGATCGGCACGACGGGCAGCGCGACAGCAAACGAGAACGCGGTCACGGTCGAGGGCGGCAGCTATGAAGACGGACGCAGCGTCACGGGCGGCACAGCGCGGCTCATCACGGGCACAAGCGGCGTGACGGCAACGGCAAACGGAAACCGCGTCACCCTGCGCCCGACCGAACACTCCATCTGGGAGGGTATCAACGGCGGCACTGCCACAGCAACCGCACTTGCGGGAGCGGCGACGGCAACGGCGAACAACAACACCGTCACACTGACCGCAGGACGTTTCGTAAAAGAGGAAATCGCCGAGGGCGTCACCACGGAAACCAACATCTACGGCGGCTATGCCGAGGCAAGGTCGAGCGATGATGCAGCAAATGCCGTCGCAGAGAACAATGCGGTGCACATCGGCGGCGGCACCTACGAAACGCCGATCTATGCCGCACGTGCAGTTACGGACGGCACCGCGCATACGACGGCGACTGTACGGGGCAACACGCTTGAAATTACGGGCGCGCCCGACCTTTCCCGCATCGGGCTTTATGGCGGCGTTGCTGCAGCAGCAAACGTGACCCGCGCGGACAACGCCCTCATCGTGCGTGAGACAAAAAACATCACGGCGCAGAGCATTGGGGATTTCCAAAAACTCGCATTCTACGTGCCTGCAGGCATGACCGCAAATGATACGATGCTGCGTGTGACCTCGAATGCCAACACCGACCTCAGCGGCACAACGCTCGCGGCATATCTGCCGGGCAGCAGCACGGCGAACCGCCTCCGCCTCCTCTACGCAGAGAACGCGCAGATCGATACGGACAGCGCGACCACGATGACCGTCTACGAGGGCGTCTCGGGACATCGGACGGCACGGATGGGCGTCACGGCGAATAAGAAGGAGCTCGTAGTAAAGGTCGACGGCAGCGCCATCGACGGGGGTACGACACCAACGCCAAACCCGAATCCGAACCCGAACCCGAATCCGAACCCGAACCCGAACCCGAATCCGAATCCAAATCCGAACCCTAACCCAAACCCAAATCCGAACCCGAATCCCAACCCGAATCCAAATCCGAACCCTAACCCAAACCCAAATCCGAACCCGAACCCGAACCCGAATCCGAATCCAAATCCGAACCCAAACCCAAATCCGAACCCGAATCCCAATCCAAATCCGAATCCTAACCCAAATCCGAATCCAAACCCGAACCCGAACCCGAATCCTAACCCGAATCCGAATCCAAATCCGAACCCTAACCCAAATCCGAACCCGAACCCGAATCCTAATCCGAATCCCAATCCAAATCCGAATCCTAACCCAAATCCGAACCCCAATCCTAACCCCGGCAATAACAACTTCGTTCTGCACGAGAACACGAAGTCCCTCGCCGAGACCATGACGGGCACAGTGGCATTTCTCGGTGCGAGCGGCGACCTCATCGCGGGCGGCGGCATGGCGAGCGCCTCAGCCGAGGCAGCGGGCGCGGGCGGATTCGCCCCCTTTGCCGCAATCGGCGGATCGAGCCTGCGCCACGAGACCGGCTCACACGTCAACGTCCGCGGCATGAATCTCGCCGTCGGCTTCTCCCGTGAGGTCATGCGCGGCAATGACCGCATCCTCTTCGGCCCCATCGTCGAATACGGGCGCGGCAGCTACGACTCCTACCTCGACGACGGTACGCACGGCGAGGGCAATACCCACTACGTCGGCGGCGGCGCCTTCCTGCGTCAGGAGAAGAAGGGCGGCATGTTCTACGAGGGCAGTCTGCGCTTCGGGCGCATGAGCACGGACTATGAGGCAGACCTTCCCGTCGGAGGGATCACGCGCCGCGCATCCTACGATACGGACGCGAACTACATCGGCGCGCATCTCGGTCTCGGACATACGGCAAAGGCGGCAAACGGAACGGAGCGCGAGCTCTATCTGCGCTACTTCTATACGCATCAGAACGGCGCGAGCGCAACCCTCTCGACCGGCGACCGCTATGACTTCCACGCCGTCGACAGCCACCGCGTGCGCACGGGCGCGCGCTGGACGATCCCGCAGGGGAGCGGTGCGCTCATCCTCGGCACCTCCCTTCAGTACGAATTCAAGGGCGATGCGGGCGCGACCTACCACACGGGCGGCTTCTCCTACGATACGCCCTCTCCCTCGCTCAAGGGACTCTCGGGCAGCCTTGCGCTGGGCTATCGCGCAAACCTCAGCAAAAACGCCACCGCCGACCTCAGCGTCGAGGGCTGGGCGGGCAAGCAGCGCGGCGTAACCTTCAAGGCAGGATTTGACTGGAGATTCTGACCAAAAATACAAAGACCTCCCGCACCATCCACGGTGCGGGAGGTCTTTCGTTTGAGCGCGCGCCTTACAGCATCGCCGATACAGCGGCCGCTGTAGCAATGGAGGCCTGCGCCGCCTTCGATGCGAGCAGCGGATCCGCACTCTGCTCAAGTGCCTGCTGCTTCATCTTCTCGATGGTTTCGGAGACGAGATCCTTGCCCGCCTCGGGGTGTGCGCCGCGCGTCACGACCTGTGAGACGAGCTTCGTCCCCTGATAGATCTGCGTGATGACCGAGCCGTCCGCAAGCACGCGCGTGATGACGGTATCGCCGACCTTCTCCGCCCAGTCGCGTGCCTCTGCCGCCTTGGACTCCTTGAGGTTCTGCAGCATCCGCGCAAATGTGTCGGATGTGTCCTCCTTCGCCGCATGGGTGCGCTGCTCAGATGATGCGGGCACTACTCCACGGCTGCCATAGATTTTCTCGAGTTCCATTCCTATCCCTCCCTTCGTGCTTCCTGCATGATATTGACTTCCTTACTATTTCTATCGGAAGAATCCCTCCCTTTAATAAATCCCCTTGAATTTGCACATTTTTTTCGCTACTATAAATACAGGGAGATGATGACAATGAGCGAACTGCTTTCCTTTTCCTCCGACTATATGGAGGGGGCGCACGCGGAGATCCTGCGGCGCCTTGTCGAAACGAATATGGAGCAGACGGCAGGCTACGGAAGCGACCCGTACGCAGAGGCGGCGCGGGAAAAGATCCGTGCGGCGTGCCACGCACCGCACGCTGAGATTCACTTCCTCTCCGGCGGCACGCAGACGAACCGCATTGTGATCTCCGCGCTGCTGCGTCCGTACGAGGGCGTCATCGCTGCGGATACGGGGCATATCACCGTACATGAGGCGGGTGCGATTGAGGCGGGCGGTCACAAGGTGCTCGCCCTGCCGCACACGGACGGCAAGCTCACGGCGGAGGCAATCGAGAGGGCGCTGCGCGCGTTTCACGAGGACGCCAACCACGACCACATGGTGCGCCCTGGCATGGTCTACCTCTCGCATCCGACCGAGTACGGCACACTGTATACGATGGACGAGCTTGAGATCATCAGCGCCGTCTGCCGCACGAACCGCATCCCGCTCTTTCTCGATGGGGCACGGCTCGCGTATGCACTCGGCTGCGATGCAAACGAGGTGACCCTCCCGCATCTCGCACACCTCACGGATGTGTTCTACATCGGCGGGACGAAGTGCGGCGCACTCCTCGGTGAGGCGGTCGTCTTTCCGCACCCTACTCTCGTGCCGCATTTCTTCACCATCGTCAAACAGAGTGGGGCGCTGCTCGCGAAGGGGCGCGTGCTCGGCATTCAGTTTGACACCCTCTTTACGGACGGGCTCTATGCATGCGGCGGTGCACACGCCGTGCGCATGGCGGATCGGATCCGTGCGGCACTCGTCGAAAAGGGCTATCGCCTCGCCGTGGATAGCCCGACGAACCAGATCTTTCTCGCGCTCCGTCCGGAGCAGCTCGCACACCTTTCGGCACACGTCAGCATGGGCTTCTGGGAAAAGCGCGGCGACGTGACCGTCATGCGCATCGCCACAAGCTGGGCAACGCAGGAGAAGGCTGTCGAGCGGCTGATTGAACTGCTGTAAAGAAGGCGCTGCACGAGCGCCCTCATGCGCTACCACGCTAAAACGCCCCACAGCATTGTGCTGCGGGGCGTTTCGTATGTGCGTTACAGTTTGAACTTGTGCGTGGTGTTCTGCAGATCCGTTGCGAGCATGGCAAGCGACTGCGATGCCGAGGCGATCTCCTCGCTCGACGCGGACT
>ERZ773035.1379-NODE-1379-length-17605-cov-4.103305_pt1 | contig 17605 bp, 20 predicted proteins | sample MGYA00511487_ERZ773035 | MGnify/ENA primary metagenome ERZ773035 (study PRJEB29015, sample SAMEA2737985) | human oral metagenome | biome: human oral; feature: human-associated habitat; material: dental | place: China | collected 2024 ...
GTTAGCTAAAGCTAACGGGCATTTTTTTGATATTATTTATCACTTTTAAGGATGCCCCCACTCAGGGCAAACTCCATAGCTTTTTGGGCGGTAAAACCCTCAGCAGGTTTAATATTTTCGGCAGAAGTAACGATTACCCACCCCGATATAGCATAAGAGTGCGGCAGATAAACACTTACCATCCCTTCCAGATTTGTAAAATTCATAGTATGCTGCGTAAGGAAGCCTATACGCCATATTTCAGGCGTTTCATTAACACGTACCCACACAGGATTGGTAAATTTGCGTTTATCGCCTACAAATGAAGCCAACATATCTTTAATAGACGAATAGATAATCTTCACCCCAGGTATATGTGCCACTATATAGTCCATTAGGCTAACGAATAGCTGCCCCAAAATAAGCTTACTGCCTACAAAGCCTATAAGTGCCGTACCGAACAGCACAGCGGCAAATACAGCCCCTGGGTATTGGCGAGAGATATTGGGTACTAAGTTATCTACACTCTTAAAGATAGACCATATAATCCACACAGTGGCGCTAAGAGGGCCTATAATAAGAATTCCTTGAAAGAAAAACTTGATAAAGATGCCTAAATAATTCTTTTTTTTCATTTGTTTTTAGTGAATATTAAGGGTTATTGGCTCATCATAAAAGTATTGGAATGCGCTCTAAGAATAGCTGAAAGCTGAGGCGAATAGCCTCCACCCATAGAGCATTGCACGGGCAAATGGTGTTGGCGACAAAGGTTAAATACAAATCGGTCGCGGTCTGCACAGCCTTGCACACTCAGCGATAGCTTACCGAGCTTGTCGCTACTAAGCACATCTACTCCCGATTGATAAAAAACGAAATCAGGCTGATGAGCAGTAATAATTTCGGGCAAAACAGAAGTAAGTACAGAAAGGTAAGCCGCGTCAGTAGTACCTGTAGGCAGGGCTATATCTCTATCGGACTGCTCTTTTACAAAAGGGTAATTGCCCTCTGCGTGCATCGAAAAGGTGAAGACACGCGGGGCGTGCCTAAATATCTCGGCAGTACCATTGCCCTGATGTACGTCTAAATCGATAATAAGCACTTTTTTGATAGTTGTATGTGCCAGCAAATAGGCAGCAGCCACCGCTTGGTCGTTAAGCATACAGAACCCCTCTCCCCTATCAGAAAACGCGTGATGCGTACCCCCTGCTATATTAAACCCTACCTCAGCGGTGCGCAGTGCCCATAGGGCTGCCTCAATGGTACCTTGTACTAAGGTGAGTTCGCGGTCTACTAACTGCTGATTTTGCACAAAACCAATAGGCAATGCCTCTTTATGCGATAGCTGTAGATGCACGAACTTATGTACATAATCGGGGGTATGCGCCAAGCAAAGCGTTTCCAGACTTACCTTAGAGGGGGTGCGAAAATCCGCAGGCTCGGCTATCCCTTCGTGCAGAAGCTGTTGCGGCAAAAGGGCGTACTTCTGCATCGGAAAGCGATGGTTATCTGGCACTGGGTGATTATAGATAGGGTGGTAACTGATATACATTTCACTATAAATTATACCGTTTGTCCTTTCTTCCTACTGAAGTAAATATATACCAAAGTACCAATCAGCAGCAGGTGTAAATATACCGAGTACATCACTAATTGAGGGTAATCCATTGTGTGGGCGAACTGATAAAGCCCTATAACCTGCGCCCCGTAAGGAATAAGCCCTTGGGCATAGCAAGAAAAGATATCGAGCACCGAAGCGGCATTGCGCAGCGGCACGTTAAACTGCTCACTGATGCGCTTGCTTATCTTCGATACGATAAGAATCGCTACCGTATTATTGGCTACACATACATCGGCTACCGTCACGAGGAAGCCCATACCGAGCAATGCCGATGCCCCACTCTTAATATGCTTAGCGATAAGATTCATCAGGTATTGTATACCGCCAAAATGTTCTACTAAAAGAGCCAATCCACCGATGATAAAGTACAAGAAGAAAATATCAGCCATATCCATAAAGCCTTTATAGGTATGCTGAGTAAAATCTAAAAAGCCAAACTTGCCATAAGATAACCCTATCACCCCTGATAAGAGAACTCCCAAGAAAAGCGACACAAATACATTCACCCCAAAAAGAGAGATAATCACTACGGCTATATACGGCAAAATAAGCACTATATTAAAGTCGTGGTATGCCTCGCTATGGGTGAAGGTCTGCGCTTCAGGGTTACCTATAAACAAAAGAACAATCACTGAAAGCAATGCCATTGGTAGGGCAATCTTAGCATTGGCTTTCATCTTATCGCTCATCTTACAACCCAATGACTGGGTAGCGGCAATGGTAGTGTCAGAAATAAGCGAAAGATTATCGCCAAACATAGCCCCTGATAACAGCGATGCCCCAATAAGAGCCGTATTAGAGTGACTTTCGGTAGCGAGGTTGAAGACTATAGGCGAAAGCGTCATAATAGTACCTACTGAAGTACCTGTAGCAAACGACAGGAAAGAAGCCATAACAAAAATACCTACCGGAAAGTACTGAGGCGATATGTAGTACATACCCATATTCACGATACTGTCTATACTACCAGAGGCTTTAGCTACTGAAGCAAATGCCCCTGCTAAGAGGGCAATAACGCACATTTGCAACACATTGCTGTCGCCTGCCCCTTTAAAGAAGAGAGTTATTTTTTCATTAAATGGAGCCCTATAAATAAGAAGCGCTATCACTACTGCAAAAAGCGCTATAATAGGAGCTGGCAGCGAATAAAAGTTATCAAAATACAAACCACTCCCTAAGAATATTGCTACGAATATCAGTAGCGGTATAATGCTTATTATATTTAATTTCTGTTTCATTTTAGTTATTTGATATTTCTAATGGTGATAAATCATTTGTTTTATAAAAAATAGCAAGCAACTGATTGAGCTTGTTGATTAGCAACTGTTTGTCAATTAATTGGGTTTGATATTCTGCAATAATAGTAGGACTTGCGCTTCTTGCCAATGAATACTCTACCACTTCAGTGTCTTTCCCCTTACAAAGCAAAATGCCTATACTAGGATTTTCGTGAGGTCTTTTTACATCTCTATCCAAAGCTTCTAAGTAAAAGTTTAATTTCCCTAAGAATTCAGGTTCAAAATCCTGTATTTTAAGTTCAAAAAGTACTAAACATTGCAAATCGCGGTGGTAAAATAGCAAATCAGTATAGTAGTCCTTATTACCTACTTGTAGGCGGTACTGCTCGCCCATATAAGTAAAGCCTTTACCTATTTCAAGGATAAACTTTTGCAAGTTTAAAACAATAGCTTTTTCAAACTCCTTTTCAGAATGGTTATCAGGTAAATCTAAAAACTCAAACACATAAGGGTCTTTAAACAAAGCTTGGATATTGTCCATTTTCTGCACCATAGGCGAAGTTGCTTGTTTGGCTAACAAAGTGCGTTCATAAGTAGCTGTTTTTAGTTGTCGCTGCAACTCTGCTCTTGTCCATTTTTCAGTAATAGTTTCTAAAAGATAAAACAGTATCTCTTCTGGATTTTTTATCTTAGAAAAAATATCTAAATGTTGAGACCAAGATACTTTTAGGAGCACATTTTCCATATAAAACTGATGCTTTTGAAATTGTGTCACCGTTGGTGACACAATTAGAACATCTTGTTTTTCAGTACGTTCTACACTAAAGAACAACTCTTCCCACAGTTTAAAAACCTCTGAATTTACTGCGTGAGTTTCATAAAACTGTTTCATTCGGTATAAACCTCTTCTATTAAATCCTGAAAGGTTAGGCATTTTGGTATGGATAAATTCGGCTAATGCAGTCATTGTTTTATCGCCCCAAACACCTTTACTAATTTTGTCGGAAAGAATATTACCTACATTGAAGTACAATGCTACTAGTTCGCTATTAGCTTTTACATATACGCGCTCTTTAGCACTTTCTATCAGTTGTACTATATGCTGAAAGTCTGTATCCATTTCTGTAATCTTTTATCATTAGTTTTATAATTGTGTCACCAGCAGTGACACATTTTTAATGCGCATCTAGCCAGTTAACACCTATACCTAAATCAGCAACTAACGGAACAGCAAGAGTAAAGGCACTTTCCATCGCTTCTTTGATGAGGGGTTTTACTATCTCTAATTCGGTTTTAGGTACATCGAATACTAACTCATCGTGTACTTGCAGCAGCATACGGGTTTGCAATTGCTGGGCTTGTAGAAGGTCGTAAATACGTATCATCGCTATCTTGATAATATCGGCTGCCGACCCTTGTATAGGCGCATTTACGGCATTGCGCTCTGCTGCCCCTCGCACTACTTGATTGCGCGAATGTATATCGGGCAGGTAGCGGCGTCTGCCCAGTACTGTCTCTACATAGCCGTGCTCTTGGGCAAAGTGTATCTGCTTTTGTATGTAGTTGCGCAGATTAGGGTAAGTAGCGTAATAGGTATCTATCAGCTCCTTGCTCTGCGACCTGCTCAAGTCGGTTTGTGCCGAAAGACCAAAAGCTGATACGCCATAAATAATACCGAAGTTTACCGTTTTGGCGTGACTGCGTTGCTCACGGGTAACAGCCTCTAAAGGTACATTGAACACCTTGGCTGCCGTAGCGCGGTGAATATCCTCGCCGTGCAAGAAAGATTCTATCATATTATGCTCTTCGCTTAAGGCGGCAATGATGCGCAACTCTATCTGCGAATAGTCGGCAGAAAGGAGTATATAATCATCATTGCGAGCGATGAACGCCTTGCGCACCCGTTGCCCACGCTCGGTACGAATAGGGATATTCTGCAAATTAGGATTATTACTACTCAAGCGCCCCGTAGCGGCTACCGTCTGCATATAGGTAGTATGCACACGCCCTGTGCGGGGGTTCACCTCTAACGGCAAGGCATCTACATAGGTAGATTTGAGTTTCTGCACTTGTCGCCACTCCAATATATCGGCTACTATCTTGTGTTTGGCGGCAAAAGGGGCTAACACTTCTTCGGAAGTGGCATATTGCCCTGTCTTCGTCTTTTTAGGCTTGCTGTCTATCTTGAGTTTCTCAAAGAGAATATCGCCTAACTGCTTGGGTGACGCTAAGTTGAACGGCGTACCTGCTTGCTCGGCTATAGTAGCTTCTAATTGTGCTATCTCTGCGTCTAAGGTTTTAGAGTATTCTTTCAGATACGCCACATCAAGGGTTACCCCCTCGCGCTCCATTGCCGCTAATACTTTCAGCAGGGGCATCTCTAAATCGGCATATACTTTTTGGGCATTTACCTTAGGCAATTCTGCCTTAAAAACGTCCTTTAGTTGCCAAGTAACGTCAGCATCTTCTACCGCATACTCCTTCACCTCTTCTAAAGCAACGGTACGCATTGAGCGTTGCGCCTTGCCTTTGCCTATAAGGCTTTCGATAGCAATAGGGGTATAGCCCAAATAGGTTTCCGAGAGCAAGTTCATATTATGGCGCATATCGGGGTTGATAAGGTAGTGGGCTATCATCGTATCGAATAGCGCCCCTTCTACCTTTATGCCGTAATTTTGGAGTACTTTGAGGTCGTATTTCAAATTCTGACCTACTTTGGTTATCTTCTCATTCTCAAAAAACGGTCGGAAGGTATTGAGTAGCGCTGTAGCTTCTTCTTTATCTACAGGAAATGGTACATAATAGCCTTTGTGAGCCGTCCAGCAGAAAGAAATACCTACTAATTCAGCCTGAAGAGCGTCAATAGCGGTTGTTTCGGTATCAAAACAGACTTCTGTTTGCTGCAATAGCGACTGCAACAGTAGTTGTTGTGCCATTGGGGTATCTGCCAGCTGGTAGTAATGGGGGGTATTGGCTGCTGTCTTCTTCTCGACCGCTACTTGGGGCTGAGCAAATAGGTCGCCTTGTACGGCAAACATATCTAACTGGGCTGAGTCGGCTTTCTGATTGTTTTGTACTACCGCTTCTGGCTGATATACCTTTTGAAAATTGACTAATAACTGACGAAATTCTAACTCTTCAAAGAGTTTGCCTACCGCCTCGAAGTCAGGAGTAGAGACTTCACAGTCTTTCTCATCAAAAACAACGGGTACATCGAGCATAATAGTAGCCAACTGCTTAGAGAGGATACCTTTTTCTTTATTATTCTCTATATTCTCGCGCAGCTTGCCTTTGAGCTGGTCGGTATTAGCAAGGAGGTTTTCTAAAGAACCAAAATCAGCGAGGAGCTTTTTGGCAGTCTTCTCGCCTACCCCTGGTAGCCCAGGGATATTATCGACCGCATCGCCCATCATACCCAAAAAGTCTATCACTTGCAAGGGGTTTTGCACCTCGAATTTCTCTTGTACCTCTTTCACCCCCCATATTTCTATGTCGTTTCCTCCGCGAGGAGGGCGATACATAAAGATATTGTCGCTCACCAGCTGTGCGTAATCCTTATCGGGGGTAACCATATACACCTGATAGTCTTGCTTTTCGGCTTGCTTGGCAAGGGTGCCGATAATATCATCGGCCTCATAACCCTCTTTTTCTATAATAGGAATATGCAAGGCATTGAGAATCTGATGTATATAAGGAATAGCTATACGGATAGCCTCAGGGGTTTCTTCGCGGTTAGCTTTATAATCGGCAAAAAGCTCGGTGCGCGCTACACTACCGCCCTTATCGAATGCTACGGCCAAATGATGAGGTCGCTCCTTTTTCATCACGTCGAAAAGGGAGTTCATAAAGCCCAAAATGGCAGAGGTATTCAGTCCTTTGGAATTGATGCGTGGGTTTTTAATAAAAGCGTAGTAGCCCCTAAAAATAAGAGCGTAGGCATCGAGTAAAAATAGGCGTTTTTTCATAACGGCAACTATTAAGCGTTTTAGGGGGCAAAGGTACTAAAATAAATTGTATTTTTCTTTTGATAAAAAAACTTTGTCAAGAAAAAACTGTATATCAGTTCGTTTCTTGACAAAGTAATTATATCGAGTTGAAAAAAGTTATATTTTAGGTTTTTCTTCTGGCACTATATGCGAGGTGTCATAGCCTGCAAAGAGCTTCAAATAATGTTGCAACGTAATGCCATTGCCATCGGCAAAATCATAATTGCCTTGGCATTTAAAATATTTGCGAACGGAGGTTGCCCCTGCTAAGTGAGCAGCTGCTAAAATACCTGATTCTGTTATTTCTATTCCGTTGATTTTTTTGCCTACATATTTTTGTATTTCCTTGCGCAAGAACCACTTGCTGCGCTGTAGACTGAGGGTGAAGACCCGTTCTTGCTGCTCAGGAGAGTTAAGAAACTCGTCCATATCATTTACCCCAAAAAAGCGCAAGATACGTTTGCCAAATTGGTATTTGCCCATATACCCAAAACGGTTTACTACCGTATAACTGCCTCGCGACTCGCGATAGGCTAAGGCTTCTTTAAATCCTACAAAGGTTTTACCAGCGTGTAGGGCACTGAAAGTAATAGTTTCCTCGATATTGGTAGCTTCTGGCATAGCGGTAGCCAGCTGAGGAGTTTCTACTAAGAAATTGGTTGGTACAACAGTAGCTTTAGTTTCTTCATCTTTAATGGTAAATCCTAAAAAGAAAAATACCATAATCACAAATAAATACCTCTTTTTTTGTAAATTCATATAAGTTGTTTTCTTTAAGACTGACAGCGTTTTTCCGTGCGGAAAAACACCTGCTTAAAATTATTTCGGCGGCAAAAGTACAACTTTTTTTGAAAATGACCAAAAATAGTGGTTAGTCTTTAGCCGTCAGCCGTCAGAAAGCACCCCTAAGTTGCTCATTATTAACAACTAAATGCTAACCGTATCAGTATCTTTAAAAATTAGATATTACACGATATTCTTTTTGGTTATGAGCTTTATTGATAAAATCGCGCATTTCATTGGTAAGAGGTAATTGGTTTTGAGTCTCCCAAAACTCCTTGTTATAAGGTACCTCTAATTTAAACAGTTCTTTTTTACCATTTACATTGGCTTTAAAAGTATTGAGGTCTGAAAAAGGGTGAGTAACAATGAACTCGAAACTTACATCATATACAATTCTTTCATCATTATTATAACCCTCTATTTTTTGGCTCATTATAGCATTGGTTATAAAATACTTATTCTTATCAGTGTCCTTCTCACTTTTTTCTTTCAAATAGTAATCAATAACTCTATGTATTCCTGACAACTTTTTAGTAAAAGGTATTTTATCTACCACTTTAGGATTGATTTTATAAATACGTTCTTTGATAGCATAATCATCAGTACTGATGATAAAATGACCTATTCCTTTTTTGTAATCCTCTTCATTTTTAGAAGTATGACTTACCTGTTGATGTGTTTCATCTATAACTTTAAGGAATGAAAAACGGTACTCCTTTGGATCTAAGAAGAAGTAATTACTATACCAATCAAAAATACCATTTAGGGAAGGCAACTCAAAATCATCAGTTCGTAAACCTTTCTTTTCTATACCAAATTTACGCATATTAAATAGTTGAAAAGCATAATTCTTTTCAGCAGCAAAAAGTTTATCGCGTTTGATACGCCCACTAAAATCTTCTATTTTTACGAGTTCACCATTGCGTTTGAGGATACAACGCAAGAAGAAATCTTCAACAAAAGGTTTCATAGGATAATTGGTGCTAGCGTGATTATAAGCTTCTTGTATAATGTTTTTGTTGGAAAGGGTTACTTCGTCTAACTGAAAAGGTTTTGGGATAAGGTACAAGGTATCTTTTGTACGACTCAGCGCTTTGAAAGTAGTTTTGAGGGTTTCATAGCCTAACATTTTGATAGTTACGCTATCGTTGGTAGAATAGAACACAAAGTGCCCATCGTCATTGGTAATGGTATAATCGTTTGCATTATGGATGGTAGCACTTTTTAAGGGGGCTTTAGTCTCCTTATCAGCAAGATATTTGGAGATATTGTTTTGTGAAAAAGATAATGTTATAATAAAAACACATATAAAAAAAGTAAATATATTTTTTTTCATAAGTCTTATTTTGCTACAAAAAACTACTCTTTTATGAGTAGTCTTTTCAATTAAAAATTAGTAAATTTCTAATTAGAGAAAATCTCTACTTTTTCAGAAGCAACGAAAGAATTTGAATTATCTATAATAGAGATATCATCTGGATTGAATTTTTCAATATCATAGGGCTCAGGTCCTCCCATTGTTCTAAATTTCATCCATCCCATTTCATAGCGTTTTTCAAGTTCCTCAACTTCAAACGCATTTACTAAAGCTTTTTCGTCAATTTTGCAAACTTGCTCTTTGTTGAATTTTGTTTCCATAACTATTTGTATTTTTAAAATAGAAAATTAAACCTTCTTTGGGTAAGGCATCAGTTATTTCCTTTTTATATTTAAGATACATAAAGGACTACTCTTTTTTATGAGTAGTCCTTTATTTAGAAATTTAATGAATCTCTAAATCAGCGGTTATATCCACTCTTTCAGGAGCCACTTGATATTGTGGATAAGTTAAGGGACCATAATTCTCTAAAGGAACATCTTCTCCTGTTTGAAGATTCCATCCTCTATCAGCTCCTTGAACTCCTCCTTTCCAAGTAGGGCCAAACCATCCCATTTCATAGCGTTTTTCAAGTTCCTCTACTTCAAACGCATTTACTAAAGCTTTTTCGTCAAGCTCAAAAACTTGCACTTTGTTTACATTTGTTTCCATAACTATTTATATTTTAATACTGGAAATCAAACCTTCTTTGGGTAAGGCATCGGTTACTTCCTTTTTACAGCGCAAAGAAAAAAAAAGTATTTTAAAGTAACCAAAAGAAAAGTACAGTTTAACTCAAATTTAACAGTAAATTCTTTATAAAATAAACAATTATAAAGGTATAACCTACTAAAATTTTTAGAACTCTTAATTTTTTGAAGAAATGATATATTTGGAAGGTATTTTTTAATAACTTAGCAAAGATAGTGTAAAAACGCTACTTATCTAATGATAAAATAGAGAATATTTTTACGAAAAAAATCAACGTAAAAAATACTAAATTGAATTTAGAATAACCCTTTGCCCCTCTGCTACATAGCCTGTAGCCAAACGGTATTTAAACATAAATGCCGTGAGAAACGGATACAATTCACTGGGTATTGTTAGGGTAGTGCGCTGCGAGTGCTCTATGAGCACCGTTATATTGTTGTATTTGTCTTTTGAAATAGCACTGACGTTCGTAATGCTGGTTACCGGTACTTCAATGATATGCGTTAGCTTAAAGAAGTATAGCTTCTCTTGGCACAACACAAATGGTGGTAAGAGGTATAACAATCTCGATACCTGTTTCACCTTTTCCAAATAGGCAAAATCTTCTTCGCTCATTTCTGCCAAAAGCAGTTGTTGCGCTTGCGTAGTCCTATTGATAGTGTAGTATAAATAATAGAAAATTATTAGCAAATAGGGGACAAATGTGATAATAGACGTTACCAATATATAACCAAAAAGCAAGTAGGGGACGCTATCTATTTGGCGTATCACCTCAAAATCGACACACAGCCCAATAAACAGAAAAGGGATTAACGAAAAGATAATCGCTACGGTTGTAAATAGATATTTCAGAATCCTCTTCCGCTTGGTCAGGTATAGCTGTCGCGCCTCAGGTAGGGGAGAAGGAGGACAATAGCTCTCTAAACGCTTTTCAAAATCGTTTTGATGGGTTTTTAAATACCATTTAAGAGCGTAAAATACGCCTGCTGCTACGGTGAGTTCTGCAATAAAATAGAAAATCTGCTCCATACGTTAAAAAAGAAAAAGACTACCCTAAAGAGCAGGGCAGCCTTTCTCATATTATAAACATTCTAAAATTATGCTACATCAATATCGGTATTCACGTTCTTGCTACCTACTAATGCGTAGAACAATAGGTAAGCTATCGCAAGTACGATTACCCAGTAACTTTGTATATACCCTACAGCATCGGCTGCCCACCCTTGTATAGCTGGTAGGATACCTCCACCACATACCATCACCATAAAGATACCTGAAGCAGCAGCCGTATATTTGCCCAAACCTTCAGTAGCAAGGTTAAAAATACCTCCCCACATCACCGAAGTACATAAGCCGCAAAGGATAAGGAACATTATGCTCATAGGCACTTGTGCTAAACCAAATGATATATCAGCTTTAAATACAGGCATATTTACCATTTGTGTTTCAGGTATGAAGATAGCCAAAAGCACAAACACTAAACCTAATAGTGAAACGAATGAAAGCATACCTTTGCTTGAGAATTTAGCTCCTAATGAACCACCAGTAAGACGACCGATAAACATCAAAAACCAATAAGTACCTATTACCGAACCTGCGGTAGTGGTGTCGATGCCTAAACCATTGGCTTCAGTACTGCCTGTCATAAATAGGTTAGCTATGTTAGGTATACCTACTTCTATCCCTACGTATAAGAAAATAGCGATAGCTCCTAATACAAAGTGACGGAAAGATAGCGGACTGTGGCTATTCTTCACCCCATTGGCAACTGCAGCCGCTGCGTGTGGCTCTGGAATGTTCATCGAGAACAATACGATAAACGCTAAGGCAAAAATACCCATTGCTAAGAATAAGGCAGGGTTAGCGTTGGCTATAGAAGTCTCTGAGCTGATAGTACCGATAAGGTAACCTACCAATACAGGCACAATAGTAGCCCCGATAGAGTTGATAGCCCCTCCGAACTGTAGCAATTGGTTACCGCGTTTGCCTCCACCACCAAGGGTGTTAAGCATAGGGTTTACCACCACGTTTAGCATACACATAGAGAAACCAGAGATAAAAGCACCGGTTAGGTATACCGCAAAGCTACCTGCAGAGCCCGATAAGAAGGTAACACATACCCCTACGAAACCTACTGCAATAGCCGCTAAGGCAGTTTTCTTATAGCCGATGCGCTCTAACATCTTCCCAGCAGGGATACCCATAAAGGCGTAGGCTATAAAGTTGGCTAAGTTCCCCAATTGCGATTCGAGGTTGCTAGCCATAAATTGGTTTTTAACAATTACCCCAAAAGGGTTTTGTAAGCCTGTTACGAATGAAATCATAAAGAATAGTGCGAACATCATCGCAATAGGCAATACGTAACTTTTGTTTTGTTGATCTTGGTGTTCCATTATTTTGATATTTTAGTTTTTATTTTCTTAGAAAAAGTAAATCGCCAAATCGCCAAATCGGCAAATCGAAAATTCGGGGGCAAAAATATATAAACCTTTCCTAAAAAACAACAAAAACGAAAACTTTTTTAAGGTTTATTTATGAAATCTTTTACTTTACCCTTGATTTTCACCGGCGTTTGCTTCCTATCTATTTCGTATGCACCTATGCGCGAGGTGCGTACATATAGCTCATTGCCTCTTATTTCCGCCTCAATCTTGGCGGTTTTATGCCGATGTTTTAGCAGCGCATAGGGGTATCCTTGGTTGAAATTGCCTTTTAGCACTACGGTCGCTCCCTCGCGTAGCACCGTCAGTTCGGTGGGGTCGCCTGCTTTTTTTTGGGCGGAGTAGAGCATCGGTGCCATTGGCGAGGTTATACTATCGCGCTCTAAGGCGAGGAGTATATCGCCCTCTTTGGCACCCAAACGCTTGGCAGTAACGGTATCGTTTTTAAAACCTGCCATGCGCAAGCCCTTGCCTTTGTAAGTATAGTCGTATTTGATGCCCAAATCGGCTTTGTTGTTCTGTATGGTTACTTTGGGGTAGAGAGTGTGCCAAGGAGCGCGCTCTTGCTCAAGGTCGAGCGCCTTAAGGCTTAGCCACCCTATCCGATTGATTTTGCCGATGTTAGAGGTCTCCCATACTATATGGGTAAGGGGTTGGCGTGTGTGGTTTTTAATAAAATCGACTAATGCGGACTGTTCTTCGGGCAGGTAACCCAAAAAGTGGTCGCCAGTAGGGGTTTTAAAGGTAATATTAGGGTTTTCTTTCCTGAGGAAGTCAATAGAAGGGGTGATTTGCTCAAGCGGATAGAGACTATCGCCGGTGGTATTGAGTATATACAGCGGTTTTTGATTCATATTGCAGGGGAAAATCTCCTCTTCGCCCAGCATACTGGCTACTTTTAGGCTGCCATTCATCGCGATAAAGCCAGCAAAGGGGTCAGGCTGCGTCATAGCGAAGTAATACACCCCCGAACCGCCATCAGAGAAGCCCGATAGGAAGATTTTATCAGGGTCGATAGGGTACTGTTGTTTTACGGCAGTGATTTCGTCCATTACCATTTGTTGCCCTACGGCATCGAACCAAGTAGCGCCTTTTTGTCCGAAGGGGAAAAGCAGATAACAATCGGCAGTCTCGGCTAATTGCACTAATGGCGACTTACGCGCATAGCCTTCGGGGTTAGCATTGACCTGAGGCGAGGCTACGGCTCCGTGCAAGAATACCAATAAAGGTTTAGTTTTAGGGTTGGGGTTTGTAGGAGTATAAACCACATAGGGGCGCGATTGACCATCAGCGCAAAGCTGCTGAGAAGTTTTAATCTCTTGTGCTTGCAGGGCAGTAACGCAAGCAAGGAAGAGCATCATACATTTGTTCATAGTTTGTTAGCTAATTTTGATTATTTCTAATTTTGATTATTTTTGCCGCAAAGATATAAAATTATTTTTATCTATTAGCTCACAAACACTACATTTGTCTCCCAGCCTTCTCAATCCTCCCAGCAGTCCCACTCGTTTCACCTGTCCCACCTGTCCCACTCGTCCCACCTGTCTCACTCGTCTCACATATTTGCCCGTGCGGCTCGCCCTCCCAGCCTTCTCAATCCTCCCAGCAGTCCCACTTGTCCCACCTGTCCCACCTGTCCCACCTGTCTCACTCGTCCCACCTGTCTCACTCGTCTCACATATTTGCCCGTGCGGCTCGCACTCCCAGCCTTCTCAATCCTCCCAACCTTCAATACGGGAAGAGCGAACGATGAGCGAACGATGAGCGAAGGAAGAGCGAACAATAAACGAAAAATCATCAAATTAACAACCCCTGTTGATAACCTGTTAATATGCTGTTAATTTTTATTGATAACTATTGATTGCTATTTCAAAATTTATTTGTACCTTTGCCACCGGAAAATGAGACGATTAGCAAATCGACAAATCGACTAATTGCCAAATCGGCAAATCGGTAAATCGACTAAATTATATAGTAATCATTTAATAAGTTAAGTATTATGGAAGAATTTGTAAAAGTAGTAGAGCAAATCCTTTATATGGAGAATTTCAATACTGAAATAACTCCTGATTTAAAGCAAAAATTTGCGCAATTGTATGGCTCTTATGCTGCTAGTGTACCTGAAAAATACAAAGGCGATGTAGCGCGTTTGGCTAACAAGTATGCGGCTGTAGGCGCTAACGCTTTTAGTTTTAGTTATTAATCCGTTAGCCCCTATTACTGATGCACGTATTAGTAACAGGAGCTAACGGTCAGTTAGGCTCCGAAATAAGAGCTAACGCCGACCGCAAAGCGCGCTATTTTTTCACCGATGCAGACGTTCTCGATATTACCCAAATAGACGAGATACGCTCTTTTGTACGCCAAAATCACATCGGACTGATAGTGAATTGTGCCGCTTACACCAATGTAGACAAAGCTGAAGACGATACGGCTGTGGCTGAAAGCATCAACCACACGGCTGTAGCTCATCTGGCGACCGTATGCGCTGAGGTTTCTATTCCTCTTATTCATATCTCCACCGACTATGTGTTCGGAGGCAATGGCAACACGCCTTATACCGAAGCCGATAACACTTGTCCGTTGGGGGTATATGGTCGTACCAAATTAGCAGGAGAGCAGGCTATACAGCAAGCTGGCATTGAGCATCTTATCATACGCACTGCGTGGTTGTACTCGCTGCAATTTGGTCATAATTTTGTAAAAACCATACAGCGCCTCAGTAGTGAGCGCAACGAGCTAAAGGTGGTATTCGACCAAGTAGGGTCGCCCACCAATGCTGCCGACTTAGCCGCTTTTCTGGTGTATGTTATCGAAAACGCCTTGTACAAAGGCAAGCGCGAGGTGTATCATTTTTCTAACGAAGGGGTCTGCTCTTGGTATGATTTCGCTACTGAAATTGTAGCCCAAGCAGGCAATGCTTGCGAGGTACTGCCTTGTCGCTCAAGTGAATTCCCTAGCAAAGTAACGCGTCCTCCTTATTCAGTCCTCGACAAAGCCAAGCTCAAAACCGACTTTGCCTATGAGGTAAGACATTGGAGAGAGGCGCTCATTAATTCTTAATTATGAATACAACTATCCTCAAAGTAGATAATAATAGTGAGTTTGCGCAATCTTTTTTAGAGTTTGTGCAGACTTTGCCGTATGTAAAAATAGAGTTGCCTAAAGTTGCTAAACGCACAAAAAAAGAGGCAGTGGCAACAGAGCCGTTAGAAGAAGATGAAGACGGTATCCCTATAGCACACCGCGATTTTATAATGCAATTATCCAAAGAAACGAATAGGAATATAGCTAAACGTTTGAGCGAAAAGTTTGAATTATCATACCTATGATAGTAATTGCTGATAGTAATATATTTTATAGTGCTCTGATTAGTCCTCAGGGTATTACAGCTTCTATCTTAAGAGAAAGGAAAAAGATACAATTTATTGTGCCCGATTATCTCATCAGTGAAGTGAATGAACATCTGCCTAATATAGAGGCTTACTTAGAGAATAAGAAAACTATCAAACAATTACGAACTGAGTTTAAAAGACTATTAGAAGGGATAACCATTATTAGCTTAGATAATTTAGCAAAAGAAAATCTTGTAAAAGCACAAGATATAGTAGAAGGAGTAGATGAAGATGATTACCCTTTCATAGCTTTGTATTTACAGATTAAACACAAGATTTGGAGTGGAGATAAAGAACTAAAAAAGGGACTGACAGCTAAAGGATACGGGCATTTCTTTGTCAGTACTGAAGAATTAAAAAATAAACTTTATAAAAAAACATAAAAATATGACAGCACTTATTATTGTTATCGCTCTTATAGTAATAGTAGTAGTTTGGTACATCAGCACCAACAACCGCTTAGTGGCTTTAGCTAATAACAGAGAAAACGCTTTTGCTGATATAGATGTGCAGCTAAAGCAACGCTACGACCTTATCCCTCAGTTGGTTGCTGCCGTAAAAGGATATATGGACCACGAAGCAGAGGTACTTACCCGCGTGACCCAAGCGCGTAGCCGTGCTATTAGTGCGACTGACATCAATAGCAAAATAGCTGCTGAAAAAGAACTGTCATCGGCTATGGGGGCTTTTAACATACAAGTAGAAGCCTACCCCGACCTGAAAGCTAACACCAACTTTATGCACTTGCAGCAAGAGATAGCCGACATCGAAAACAAATTGGCTTCTGTACGCCGTTATTTCAATTCTACTACCAAAGAACTCAACACCGCTATTCAGTCGATACCTACTAATATAGTAGCAGGTTTCAAACAGATGACCGTTCAGCCTTTCTTTGATTTAGGTACCGAACAGCGTCAGCAGCTCGATAAAGCACCAGAAATTTCGTTCAAATAAATAGCGAAGCCTTTATGAAGTATCGTGGCATCCAACAGCAAATTGCCCTTAACAATACAAAGTCAATCTTGTATTTGTTAGCGTTCCCTCTACTGTTGTTAGCGGGCACCTATGTAGTGCTGTGGTTTATCACTCTAAAAGACTTCGACCGGGCAAATGCCGAATTTATTTCGGTAGCTCCTCTTGTTGTGGTGGGAGTAGCGATATGGTTTGTTATTTCGTATTTCTTCAATACGCAAATGATACAAGCCGCTACCCACTCTCAGCCCTTACAGCGGCGCGACAATATGCGGGTGTATAACCTTACCGAAAACTTGTGTATGAGTGTAGGGATGACAATGCCTAAGCTCTACATTATCGAAACAGACGCACTCAACGCCTTTGCTTCGGGTATCAATCAGCAAACGTATGCCGTTACCCTTACCAGAGGTATTATCAACCGACTTACTGATGAAGAGCTCGAAGGGGTGATAGCCCACGAACTCACCCATATTCGCAACCGCGATGTGCGTTTGCTTATCGTTACTATTGTGTTTGTGGGTATCTTTGCCGCTATTGCCGATATAGCTTTCCGCAGTGTTATCAACTCCTCTTTTTCCTCTTCTAGAAGAAAAGACGACAAAGGTGGCGGTGCCCTTATAATGGTAGTAGTTATTATAGTGGCTGCTGTTGTTTATTTCCTGTCAATACTCTTTAAGCTGGCACTTTCGCGCAGTAGGGAGTATATGGCCGATGCAGGAGCCGTAGAGATGACTCATAACTCATTGGCATTAGCCAGTGCCCTACGGAAGATTTCAGGGCACTCTACCCTTGAGGAGGAACAGAATGATGAGGTAAAAGAGCTCTTTATCGACTATAAAGCTGAAGGTTTCTTTGCCCTCTTTGCTACCCACCCGCCTATAGAAAAGCGTATAAAAGTATTAGAACAATATTAAGAATTAGTACTTAGGGGGTTGTAGTTAGGTATTGATAATCAATCTATTGAGAATAAATAGAAAAAAAATAATAAAAAAAACTACTAAAAATTTTGGTAGTTAAAAAAAAGGTTATACTTTTGCACTCTGTAACAAAGGTACTATACCGCCGGCATAGCTCAGTTGGCCAGAGCACGTGATTTGTAATCTCGGGGTCGTGGGTTCGAAT
>ERZ773035.1381-NODE-1381-length-17585-cov-5.033428_pt1 | contig 17585 bp, 13 predicted proteins | sample MGYA00511487_ERZ773035 | MGnify/ENA primary metagenome ERZ773035 (study PRJEB29015, sample SAMEA2737985) | human oral metagenome | biome: human oral; feature: human-associated habitat; material: dental | place: China | collected 2024 ...
GGGGCGGCCGCCAGCGTCGGCGCCCGCAAGCAGCGCCGCGTGGCGCTGGCCGCGCGCCACTTTCTGCGGCGCTACGCCGCGCCGCCGCCTTGCCGCTTTGATGTGGTGGCCATCGAAGGCGGCCGCATCGAATGGTTGCAGGCCGCTTTCCACGCGCCATGAGCGCGGGGGTAAGCCCGGCAACTCAAAAAGAGGAGCAAATCTGGCCGGCAAAAATGCCGTTCAGCGCAAATTCCACTAGGACCTCATGCTATGGATAAAAGAGCAAATATCCTGTTCATGACGGCTTGCTGTCTCGCTGCGTTTGCGCGGCCTGCGCCTTTTGCTCGTTCGCTTTTTGGGCTTCATGGCCGGGAGCGCGCTCGCGCTCAGGACGCCGGCCGGACGGCCAGCCCGACCGCCAGGCCCGCGAACAGCGTCAGGCCCAGCCAGTGGTTGGCGCTGAAGGCGCGAAAGCATCCGCCGCGCTCGCGGGCGCGAATCAGCGTGTAGTGCCAGGCCACTTGCGCCAGGGCCGCCGCCAGCGTCAGCGCCGTTACGGCAGGCGGCGCCGCCAGCGCCAGCGCCGCGCCCCAGATGGCCAGGTAGAGCAAGTAGAAAACCATGATGGCCGCCACGTCCCGCTGCCCCAGGGTGATGGCGGAGGTCTTGATGCCTATCTTCAGGTCATCGTCGCGGTCCACCATGGCGTATTCGGTGTCATACGCCAGCACCCAGCACAGGTTGCCCGCCATCAGCGCCCAGGCCAGCGGCGGCACCTGCCCTTGCGTGGCGGCATAGGCCATGGGAATGCCAAAGCCGAAGGCCACGCCCAGCACGGCCTGCGGCATGGCCACGAAACGCTTGGCATAAGGGTAGGCCAGCGTGATGGCCAGCGCGCCGAAAGACCATCTGACCACGGCGGCGTTCGTCGTCAGCGCCAGCGCGAACGCCGCCAGCGCCAGCGCCGCGCCCACGGCCAGCGCCTCGCGTGCGCGCATGCGCCCGCTGGTCACGGGGCGCTGCGCCGTGCGCTTGACGTACCGGTCAAACTCGCGGTCGGCCACGTCATTGACGCAGCAGCCCGCGCTGCGCATGAGGATGGTGCCCAGCGTGAACACCGCCAGCAGGTGCCAGCCCGGAAAGCCTCCCGCCGCCAGCCACAGCGCCCCGAGCGTGGGCCACAGCAGCAGCAGCCAGCCCGCAGGCCGGTTCCAGCGGATCAAGTCCAGATAAAGAGGCAGGCGGCGCAGCGCGGCAGGGGCGTTCATGGCAAGGGCGGGCGGGCAAGGGCGGGCAAAAGCATAGCGGCAAACGGCGGCGGCCAGGCAGGCCCGCCAGGGTCATGAAGCAATGGGCTTCATGATGCAGATTGAATGGGATATTCACCAATATCAGGCGGCGTGAATTTCATTTGCGGCGCCATTGCGCTGCCATGAGGAATTCGGCCTTGCTTTGGAAAATACCGCCCGGGCTGGCATTCTTTCTTCCGCCTGCTTGTTTTCCGCATGATCCGGCCGTTTCTTCCCGGCTGTCTTTTGCAGACGGACGCTCTCGGAAGCCCGGGAAAGATTGGCCGAATGCGCCGCTTTGTTCAATGAACGCGCCGCCGATTATCTGCTTCATGAAACAAATGGAAATTCCGGCTGCCTTGACTGCGGTTTTCGAGGCGTTTTCGAGGCGATTTTGGCGGCGCGCGCTGCACCTGCGCGCAGATAAAATCTGCCGCTTTCTTTTGAAAAGGAGCGTTCCCATGTCTCACAAACGCTTGATGGCGCTGGCTGCCGTGGCGGCCCTGCTGGCTGGCTGCGGCGCCACGGCCTCGAAGGCCGCCTCTTCAACTGGCTCCGGGGCCGAGGCCCAGGCCCAGGCCGATTCCCCAGCCGTGGCCAAGGCAGACCTGGCGCCAGCCGCGCCGCTGGCGGGCAGCGGGCGCGACCCAAGCGACTGCCTGCCTTCGGCCGGGCAAACGTGGTCCAAGCTGCGCAAGGCCTGCGTGCAGGTGTTTGACGTGGCCGACATCCGCCTGACTGACCCTGACAACCCCGCGCTGGCCGTGTATGTGCTGTTTTCGCCCGACAAAAAAGTGGCCGAAATGTTTTCCGCCAGCTTTCCCGATGGCAGCGTGATGATGGCCGCCACGCGCGGCGGCAACAGCTATTTCGCCAACATGGGCCGCGTGCTGCTGCTCAAGGACAGCCAGAGCAAGGAAGGCTGGCGCATCGCCAAATAAGCGGCCTGCCAAGCTGCCTGCATGCCGGCCCGCCCACTCTTCATGCCCGCCCGCCGCCGTGGCGGGCTTTCTTTTTTCGCCACCGCAACACCTTCACGCCATGTCCACACCCGCCTATGCCGAAAGCTCCATCCGCGTGCTCAAGGGGCTGGAGCCTGTCCGGCAGCGCCCCGGCATGTACACGCGCACCGACACGCCGCTGCACATCATTCAGGAAGTGATTGACAACGCCGCCGACGAGGCCCTGGCCGGCTTTTGCAAGCGCATCAAGCTCACGCTGCACGCCGACGGCTCGGTCAGCGTGGAAGACGACGGGCGCGGCATTCCTTTCGGCCTGCACCCGGAAGAAAACGCGCCCGTGGCCGAACTCGTGTTCACGCGCCTGCACGCAGGCGGCAAGTTAGACAAGGGCGCGGGCGGCGCTTACAGCTTTTCCGGCGGCCTGCACGGCGTGGGCGTGAGCGTGACCAACGCGCTGTCCACCCGGCTGGAGGCCACGATCTGGCGTGACGGACAAGTGGCGCACCTGGCTTTTGCGGGCGGCGACGTGGCCGAGCCGCTGACCGTGCGCCCCGCCCATGACGGCGGCGCAGCGGCGGGCGACCGCAAGCAAGGCACCACCGTGCGCGTGTGGCCCGACGCCCGCTACTTTGAAAGCGCCGCGCTGCCCTTGGCCGAACTCACGCACCTGCTGCGCAGCAAGGCAGTGCTGATGCCCGGCGTGAGCGTCACTTTCATCGACGAAAAACGCGGCACGCGGCAAAGCTGGCAATACAAGGGCGGCCTGCGCGACTACCTGATGCAAACGCTGCCCGCCGACGCCGTGATTCCCGTGTTTGAAGGCGCGGGCCACGCCGGCCGCGACGACGGCAGCTTTGCCGAAGGCGAAGGCGCCGAATGGGCCGTGGCCTTTACCGAAGAAGGCCAGCCCGTGCGCGAAAGCTATGTGAACCTGATCCCTACCCCCGCTGGCGGCACGCACGACAGCGGCCTGCGCGACGGGCTGTTTCACGCCGTCAAGAACTTCATCGAACTGCACGCGCTGCTGCCCAAAGGCGTCAAGCTCATGCCCGAAGACGTGTTCGCCCGCGCCAGCTACGTGCTCTCGGCCAAGGTGCTTGACCCGCAGTTTCAGGGGCAAATCAAGGAGCGTCTGAACAGCCGCGACGCGCTGCGCCTGGTGTCCGGCTATGTGCGCCCCGCGCTGGAGCTGTGGCTCAACGCCCATGTGGAGCACGGCAAGCGCCTGGCCGAGCTGGCCATCCGCGCCGCGCAAACGCGCCAGCGCGCCAGCCAGAAAGTGGAAAAGCGCAAAGGCAGCGGCGTGGCCGTGCTGCCCGGCAAGCTCACCGACTGCGAAAGCCGCGACACCGCCCGCAACGAAATCTTTCTGGTCGAAGGCGACAGCGCCGGCGGCAGCGCCAAGATGGGCCGCGACAAGGAAACCCAGGCCATCCTGCCCTTGCGCGGCAAAGTGCTCAACACCTGGGAAGTGGAGCGCGACCTGCTGTTCAAAAACACCGAAATCCACGATATCGCCGTGGCGCTGGGCGTGGACCCGCACGGCGCGGGCGGCGCCCCCGACCTCTCGGGCCTGCGCTACGGCAAAGTCTGCATCCTCTCTGACGCCGACGTGGACGGCTCGCACATCCAGGTGCTGCTGCTCACCCTGTTTTTCAGGCACTTTCCCGCGCTCATCCACGCGGGCCATGTGTTCGTGGCCCGCCCGCCGCTTTTCCGCATCGACGCGCCCGCGCGCGGCAAAAAGCCCGCCGCCAAGCTCTACGCGCTGGATCAGGCCGAACTGGACGCCACCCTCGACAAGCTGCGCAAGGAAGGCGTGCCCGAAGGCAAATGGACCATCAGCCGCTTCAAGGGCCTGGGCGAAATGAACGCCGAACAGCTCTGGGAAACCACCCTCAACCCCGACACCCGGCGCCTGATGCCCGTGCGCCTCGGCCCCCTGGGCGAAGCCGCCACCGCCGAACACATGAACCGCCTGATGGGCAAGGGCGAGGCCGCCGCCCGCCGCGAGCTGATGGAGCGCCACGGCGACGCGGTGGAAGTGGACGTTTGAGAACCCGCCCCGCAACAAACGCCAAGGCTGTGAACGCCAAGGCGGGCGCGGCGGCCCCGGACGCAGGCGCTGAATGCGGCTGATGGATGCCCGGCCTGGCTCTCCCGGCCAGAAGGCATCAGAAAAAGGAGCAAATACAGGGGCATGAAAACGCCATCCCGCGCAGTTTCCACTAGGACATCTTGCTATTGATAGCGGAGCGAAATACTGCCCTGCGCCTTGGCGCAGGCGCTGGCGCGCCGCACAATCCGCCGCTTTTTTCTTACACGCAGCCCGCAAGGCGGGCAAACAGGCTCTGAAATGGAGTGCGCCATGAGCGCCAGGCAACTCTCACGCGAATGGCTTCAGGGGCCTTCGCAAGGCAATCCCAGGAAACGGCAACGCATGCGCCAGCCGCTGGCGCTTTCAGCGGCCGTACCGCCGCCGCGCAACCACGTGGCGATGGCGCTGGCCGCGCGCAGCGCCTCGAACGCGGCGGGCAAGCACATACGCCAAAGCGGCGCGCAGCGCCGCGCCGACAAAGTGGCGCTGCAAAAGCTGCTGCTGCGGCAAGAAGATGCGTGACATGCCAGCAGCAGGGCTGGGCCTGCCCGGGAACCCAGGCCCGCTCAAACCGCAGCTGCCCATCGCGGCCAGGCCCTTATTCGTCGCCCAGCAGCAGGGCATCCAGGCTTTCGCAAATGCAGTGCAGCGCCAGTTGCTGCGCATGCAGCACGCTGGCGGCGTGAGCATGGGCGATGGCGATATGGGTATCGGCAGCCAGCAGCAAGCTGCCCAGGGCATCGGCGGCTTCGCCCTCGCCCGTCATGGCGATCACGGGCATTTCACGCTCGTGCGCAGCCTGCACGGCCAGGGCGAGGCTGGCGTGATCAGAGCTGGCCGGGTGGGCGAAAACCATCAGCGCGTCGCCGGGCTGGCCCAGGGCATGCACCTGGGCGGCCAGCGCGCCGACGCCTTCGCTGCGCTGCGCCAGGGCGGCGAAAGTGGCGGCCTCGGCCCCCAGGGCCAGGGCAGGCAGGGCGGGCCGCTCGCGCGCAAGGCCGCCCATGAGCAAGGCGGCGGCGTACTGCGCCAAAGCGGCGGCGGCGGCGCTGCCGCAGGTGAGCACTTTGCCGCCGTTGGTCACGCATTCCAGCGCCGTTTGCGCGGCGGCGGCAATGGGCGCACTCAAGGAACCGGCCCATTGGACAAGCAGCGCGGCGCTGCCGGTGAAATACTGCTGGATGCGTTGTTCAGACATGGCGGAAAGCGGAGCAAAAAGCAAAAAAGCGAGTCTGCCTCAGAGCGCCGCGCAGGCATTCCAGGCCTGCAAGAGACCGCCTGATTCAGCTCTTGAATCCATAGCATGAGGTCCTAGAAGTACGTGCGCTGGCTGGTGTTTTGAGCCTCTTATATTTGCTCCTGATTTTGCTGCTTTTGCCTTGGCAAGCGGAGCCACCCGAAGCACCGCCCTGGCCTGCGGATTGGCGGCATCCCCACGGCCAGGGGCTACGGACGAACGCTTAAAGCGACTGCGCGCCGAAAGTGTCGCAAGCCGCCACGCTGCCGCTTTTGTATCCCGTCAAAAACCAGCGCTGGCGCTGGGCGCTGGTGCCGTGGGTGAAGGTGTCGGGCCGGGCCACGCCAGACTGTTCGCGCTGGAGATGGTCATCGCCGATCTGGGCGGCGGCATTGATGGCTGATTCCAGATCGCCCTGCTCCAGCCACTGTTTGGCCCGCTGCGACTGGTGCGCCCAGATGCCCGCGTAGCAATCGGCTTGCAGCTCCACGCGCACCGACAAGGCGTTTTGCTCGCGCTGGCTGATGCGCCCGCGCAAGGCATCTACCTTCTGCGTGGTGCCCAGCAGCGTCTGCACGTGGTGCCCCACCTCATGCGCAATGACATAGGCCCGCGCGAATTCGCCCGGCGCGCCCAGTTGCCGGCTCAGGGTGTCAAAAAAATCCATGTCCAGATACACCCTGCGGTCACCAGGGCAATAAAACGGCCCCATCGCCGCCTGCCCTGTGCCGCAAGCCGTAGGCGTTGCGCCCCGGTACAGCACCAGACGCGGCGGCTGGTACCGCGCCCCTGCCGCAGCGAACACCTGCTGCCAGGCATCTTCGGTTGAAGCCAGCACGGTAGATACAAAAGCGGCATCCCGGTCATTGGCGGGCGGCTGCCTTGCAGGCGCCTGATGCGCCACCTGCGTTTGTCCGCTGCCCGCCAGCAAACCCAGCGTGGTCAGCGGATTGATGCCAAACACGCCCCAGGCCACCAGCGCAATGACGACGCTGCCCACGCCAATGCCGCGCCCGCCCACGCCGAAGCTGCCGCCGGAGCCGCGCCGGTCTTCCACATTGTCAGACTGTCGATTGCCTTCCCATTTCATCGCAAATGCTCCCGCGTTCCAAACCTGCAAATGAAAAGATGGTAGCCCCGGGCGGAGGCTGCCTTCTGGCTGGCGCGCCGGTCTTGCGGATCACGCCGCCATGCCAAGCCGCATCAATGCCGATGGCCAATAGTGTGTCTCCGCACCTTCCTTGCCGATGCGCTTTTTCCAGCGCGTGAGGCTGCTGGAACCAATGGGCAGATCGGTCTGCAGGCGGCTCTAGCCACAGAAGTTGCCCGTCCAGCCGGGGGGGTGAAACAGATCGCTGGACTGCGCAGTGAGGGCTTCTGTCCATCGAAGTCCCCGGAGCAGTTTGCAGGAAAACAGGAGTTGGAAAAACATGCCCGGCAAGCGCTGCGCCATTTAAGAAAGCCGCTGGGCAGCGCCCGTCACTGGCAGCCCATGCGCAGAAGGGCGCTCTGGCGCTTGTTGCTGGCGGGCGGCTTTTTGGGCGAATTCGGCGCGCAGGGCCTTGAGTTTTTCGCGCGGGTCTTCGCGGGTAGTGGCGGCGTCCAGCGCCATTTCGGCGATGAAGCGGCTGGGCTGGGCGGCGATGGTTTCGCGGCCTTTTTTGCGGCGGCGCGTCCAGCTCACGGCCAGGGTTTGGCGGGCACGGGTGATGCCCACGTACATGAGGCGGCGCTCTTCTTCGATGCGGGCGGCCGCTTGTGCGCCGCCGCCGTCTTCGCTGGCGCGAAAGGGCAGCACGTCTTCCGTGACGCCGGCCAGGATGACGTGGGGCCACTCCAGCCCCTTGGCGGCGTGCAGGGTGGAGAGGGTGACGACGTCGGGGTCTTGCTCGCGTTCGGCCAGCGAGGAGATGAGCGAGACGGTTTGCGCCACGTCCAGCAGGCTGCTTTCGGCGCGGGCGCCGGCGCCGGTTTCATCGCCCGCCTGGCCGCCGCAGCGGGCGGCCATCCAGTCGCAAAACTCCTGCACGTTGTGCCAGCGGGCGGCGGCTTGCTCTTTGCTGTCGGCGCTGTCGAGCAGGTGTTTTTCGTAGGCGATGTCTTGCAGCCACTCGCTTAGCAGCTGGCGCGCAGCGCCGTGGCCCACGGCGTGGCGGGCCTGCTCCTGCTGGCGGCTGACGAGGCGGCCAAATTCATGCAGCGCGGCCACGGCGCGCGCGGGCAGGGCGGCGGGCAGCGAGTGGGCAAAAAGCGCGCCAAACAGCGACAGGCGCGCGCGGCTGGCGAATTCGCCCAGCGCAGCCAGCGTCTGGTGGCCAATGCCCCGGCGCGGCGTGGTGGCGGCGCGCATGAAGGCCGGGTCGTCGTCTTCGTTGATCCACAGGCGCAGCCAGGCGCACAAGTCCTTGATTTCGGCGCGGTCAAAAAAGCTCTGCCCGCCAGAAACCTTGTAAGGGATTTGCGCGCGGCGCAGGGCCTGCTCAAAGGCCTTGGCCTGGTGGTTGGCGCGGTAGAGCACGGCAAAGTCGCGCCAGCTGCGCTGCGGCGCGGTGGCGCGCAAGGACTGGATGCGCGCCACGGCCCGCTCGGCTTCATGCTGTTCGTGGTCGCAGGCCAGCACGCGCACCGGCTCGCCTTCGCCCAGGCTGGAATACAGGCGCTTGGGAAACAGCTTGGGATTGGGGCCGATCACGTTGTTGGCCGCGCGCAAGATGGCGCCGGTGGAGCGGTAGTTCTGCTCCAGCTTGATGACTTTGAGCTGCGGAAAGTCGCGCGGCAGCTGGCGCAAGTTGTCCAGCGTGGCGCCGCGCCAGCCGTAAATGCTCTGGTCATCATCGCCCACGGCAGTGAAGTTGGCCGCCTGGCCCACCAGCGCCTTCATCAGCTGGTATTGCGTGGCGTTGGTGTCCTGGTATTCATCGACCAGCGTGTGCGCCAGGCGCGCCTGCCACTTTTGCGCCACTTCGGGCTGCGTGAGCAGCATGCGCAGCGGCAGGCCGATCAAATCGTCAAAGTCCACACTCTGGTAGGCGGCCAGGCGCTCGTGGTAGCGGGCCATGATTTGCGCGGTCTGGCGCTCGATTTCGCCCTGGGCCTGCGCGGCGGCTTCTTCGGGCGAGAGGCCCGCGTTTTTCCAGCGGCTGATGGCCCATTGCCACTGGCGGGCCGTGGCGCTGTCGGTGGTTTTGCCGCAGTCTTTGAGCAAGCTCAGCGCGTCGTCGCTGTCCAGAATGCTGAAGCCAGGCTTCAGGCCCAGCGCCGCGCCGTCTTCGCGCAGCAAGCGCACGCCCAGCGCGTGAAAGGTGCAAATGATGACCTGGCCTGCCTCCTTGCCCGCCAGCTGGCGGGCGCGCTCGCGCATCTCGGCGGCGGCCTTGTTGGTGAAGGTGATGGCCGCAATGCGGCTGGCCGGCACGCCTGTTTGCATCAGCCGCGCAATCTTGTGGGTGATGACGCGCGTCTTGCCCGAACCGGCCCCGGCCAGCACCAGGCAAGGGCCGCGCAAATGGTTCACGGCATCTTGCTGGGCGAGGTTCAGGCCATTGGCGGACATGGGCGAAGCAGGCAAAAAAGCGGGCAATCATAGGCAGGCGTCCAAGGCGCCGCTGCCGCTGCCTCGCCGCAGGGGTGTTGATGGAGCCAAAAGGGCCGCAAGTCCTAGTGGAATGGGCGCAGGGCGCTATTAAATCAAGAGCAATGACAGACTTTGCCGGGCGGGCGAGATGCCGCTTGGCACTGCTGCGCCTGTCGGCTTGCAGTCTGCCCGCTTGCGCTTTGCATGCACTCTGGCTGTAGCGGTCCGCCTTTTCCTTCTTTCACGGTCAGGCCATGAAGGGGCGTGACCGTCACCTCATGAAACAATTGAGCCATGCCAGTCACACCGCCATTGCCGCCTTCACCGCCCTTCACGCCGCCGCCTTTGCCAGCGGCGGCGCTGCGCCCCGTCATTGAGGCCCATGCCGTCCGCTTCACGGGGCTGGGCAGTGAATATTTCAGGGTGTGGATCGTCAATGTGCTGCTGATGCTGGCCACGCTGGGGCTTTACACACCCTTTGCGCGCTACCGCAGCATCAAATACTTTTACGGGCACACGCAGGTGGCGGGCAGCCCGCTGGAGTTTTCGGTGCGCAGGCCGTGGCGCATGTTTCTGGGCTTTGTGGTCATGCTCTCGTTCTACGGCCTGTTCGAGGCGGCCAATCACTTCGGCTTCCAGAAGCTGGCAATCGGGCTGTGGGCAGCCTTTCTGGCGGTGCTGCCATTTCTGTGGGGCAGCGCCATGCGTTTTCGCTTTGGCTGCACGCGCTGGCGCGGGGTGCGCATGTCGTTTCGCGCCACCTGGGGCGAGGTGTACAAGGCCAGCTGGCCGCTGGCGCTGGCGGGCGCGCTGATGATGGGCGTGGGCTTCGCCGCCGCAGTGCTGGAAGACGAAAAAGAAACGGCCGCCAGCGCGGCATCCTCTGCTGCATCTCATTCCGCTGCCAGCGGCAGCGGCCCGCAGGCTGCGACGCCGGACGGGCTGCCGCCAGAAGGCAATGCAGCTGAAGCGCGCGCGCCTGAATCCGGCGAACCTGGCGCAGACGAGAGCGAAGCCGGAGAAAGCGAATCCGGCGAGCTTGACGAATCCGGCGATGAACCTGCCGGCGATGCCCGCGAGCCGGAGCTGCCGGAACACATGCTGCTGGCGCTGGGCGGCATGCTGCTGGCCGTGCTGGGCGGCTGGCTGGCGTTCATGCGGCTGGAATACAACTACTGCGTGCTGCGCGTGCGGCGCGCCTTTCTGGGCCAGCAGCCGGGGCGGCTGCGGCTGGCCTTCAGCGAGTGGGTGGTGATGTACGTGCAGATAGGCATCATCGGCGCCATCGGCATGGTGGCCGCCTGGGTGCTGATGATGCTTGCCTTTGTGGGCATCATGGGAGCGGCGGCGGGCGGGGGCCGCCCCGGCAACATTGGCATGTTGGTGATGGCGGCGCTGGTCATCCTCACGCTCGTGGTGGCCGTCACGGTGCCCGCGCGCGCCTTCCGCGTGGCGCGCCAGTTCCAGCTGGTGTGGAACGGCGCCGGGCTGGGCGGCATGGCCCGCTCCAAAACCAGCCTCAAGACCGGCGCCTACGTGTGGCTGTGCGTCAGGAACATGCTGCTGACGCTGCTCACCCTGGGCTTTTACCGCCCCTATGCCGTGGCCAGCGAATACGCGGCGCGCGCCAATTCCGTCACGCTGTACGTGCGCGGCGGGCTGGACCAGGTAAGCGGTGAAATGGTGCGCCAGCAAGGCGCTTTTGGCGACGCCGTGGCCGATGTGCTGGGGCTGGATCTGATCTGAGCGCCCCGCAATGCCCCCCTTGAACGTTCACTGGTTCGATGGCCGCAGCACCCGCGCGCGGCCCGCGCAGGCGCTGCTTCAGGCCAGTCCGCAAGGCCCCGTGCTGTGGCTGCGCCCCGAAGGCGGCGCGCCCTTTGCCGTGCCCCACAAAGACGTGCAGTGGCCCGAACGCTGGAGCGCGCGCCGCACGCCCGAAACCCTCTCCATCGACTTGGGGCCTCACGGCAGCCTGCAAGTGCACGATCCCGCCGCCTGGCAGGCCGCCTTGGCCGCTGCTGGCGGGCGGCCCACGCTGGCCGAGAAAATGCAAACGCGCTGGCCCGCGCTGCTGGGCATGCTGCTGCTCGTGGGCGCGGGGCTGTGGACCTTCTACCACCACGGCACGCCCTGGGCCGCCCGCCATCTGGCGCGCGCCGTGCCGCTGGCCTGGGAGCGGCAAGTCACCCGGCAAGTGCTTGATCAGCTGGACGGCGGCTACCTCAAGCCCAGCAAAATCCCGCCCGCGCGCCAGGCTGAGCTGCAAGCGCAATTCGCCCGCCTGGCCGCCGCCGTGCAGCAAGACGCCGCCCTGCACCACTACAGCGGCTACGCGCCCCCGCTGGAGCTGCGCTTTCGCTCCGGCATGCCGCCCAACGCCTTCGCCATGCCCGGCGGCGCCATCGTCATGACCGACGCAATGGTGGAGCTGGCTGGCAGCACCCCCGGCGCGGGTGACGAAGCGCTCATGGGCGTGCTCGCCCATGAAATCGGCCACGTGCAGCACCGCCATGGCACCCGCTCCGTGCTGGAGCAAAGCGTTATCGGCCTGGGCCTGGGCTTCGCGCTGGGCGACTTGCCCACCGTCACCGCTTCCGCCACCACGCTGCTGGCTGCCACCTCCTACAGCCGCAGCCACGAACGCGAAGCCGACTGCTACGCCCAGCGCCTGCTGCACGCGCTGCACATGCCCGCCGCCCCGCTGGGCACGCTGCTGCTGGCCGCTGAAAAATGGAACGACAAGCCGCCCGCGCCCTCCCCATCCCGCAAGGCGGGCCAAGCCCCCAAACCTGAAAACCAGCCTGAACGGCGCAAACCAGCCGACTCTCCGGCCCCCGGCGGCGACAACTGGTTCAGCACCCACCCCGACACGCATGACCGCGCCCGCCGCCTGCAAAACGGCACGGCTTGCGACATGGACTGACCACGCAGCCCGCCTTCTCTCGCGCCAGGCCGGGCGGCGGGGCCTACACTGCCCGCTCCCCATCATTCACAGGAGAGCCAGGCCATGAAATCACGCGCCGCCGTTGCCTTTGAACCCGGCAAACCCTTGCAGATTGTTGAAATCGACGTGGCCCCGCCCCGCGCGGGCGAAGTGCTGCTGCGCATCACCCACACCGGCGTGTGCCACACCGACGCCTTCACCTTGAGCGGCGATGATCCCGAAGGCGTCTTTCCCGCCGTGCTGGGGCACGAAGGCGCGGGCGTCGTCGTGCAAGTGGGCGAGGGCGTTACCAGCGTGCAGCCGGGCGATCACGTCATCCCCTTGTACACCGCCGAGTGCCGCCAGTGCCTGTTTTGCAAAAGCGGCAAAACCAATCTGTGCACTGCCGTGCGTGCCACGCAAGGCAAGGGCCTGATGCCCGACGGCAGCACGCGCTTTTCATACCAGGGCCAGCCCGTGTATCACTACATGGGCTGCTCCACTTTCAGCGAATACACGGTGGTGGCCGAAGTCTCGCTGGCCAAGATCAACCCCGCCGCCAATCCGGAGCAAGTCTGCCTGCTGGGCTGCGGCGTGACCACCGGCCTGGGCGCCGTGAAAAACACCGCCAAAGTGCAGCCGGGCGACAGCGTGGCCGTGTTCGGGCTGGGCGGCATCGGCCTGGCCGTTATCCAGGGCGCAAAGCTCGCCAAGGCGGGCCGCATCATCGCCATCGACACCAACCCCGCCAAATTCGAGCTGGCCCGCACCTTCGGCGCGACCGATTGCGTCAATCCCAAAGACCACGCGCAGCCCATCCAGCAAGTCATCATCGAAATGACCGGCTGGGGCGTGGACCACAGCTTTGAATGCATTGGCAACGTTCAAGTCATGCGCGCCGCGCTGGAATGCGCGCACCGGGGCTGGGGCCAGAGCGTCATCATCGGCGTGGCAGGTGCGGGGCAGGAAATTTCCACCCGCCCCTTCCAGCTCGTCACCGGCCGCCGCTGGCTGGGCAGCGCCTTTGGCGGCGTCAAGGGCCGCAGCGAGTTGCCCGGCATGGTCGAGCAGGCCATGAAAGGCGAAATCAAACTGGCCCCGTTCGTGACGCACACCCTGCCGCTGGAAAACATCAACGAGGCATTTGAATTGATGCACGCGGGCCAATCCATTCGCAGCGTGGTGCATTATTGATTTCGCCATTTGCGCGATTCATGCTATTTGCGTTATTTGAATCTGGATGAATGAATTCATGACGCACGGTTTTTGAAAACACGCCAAATTAGGAAAAACCATCATGCAACGCCTTGAACAGCACGCCAGTTTTGGCGGCCGCCAGGAAGTCTGGCAGCACGACTCCGACAGCACGGGCACGCCCATGAAATTCGGCATTTACCTGCCGCCAGCGGCATTGGCGGGAGAAAAATGCCCGGTTTTGTATTGGCTTTCGGGGCTGACTTGCACCGAGCAGAACTTCATCACCAAGGCCGGGGCGCAGCAGTGGGCGGCGCAGCACGGGCTGATCGTGGTGGCGCCCGATACCAGCCCGCGCGGCGCTGGCGTGCCGGATGACGCGGCCTATGACCTGGGCCAGGGCGCGGGCTTTTACGTGAACGCCACGCAAGCGCCCTGGGCCGCGCATTTCCGCATGGAAGATTACGTGGCGCAAGAGCTGCCCGCGCTGGTGGAGCGGCACTTTGCCGCGCTGCCCGTGCGCGGCATCAGCGGCCACAGCATGGGCGGGCACGGGGCCATCACGCTGGCGCTGCGGCATCCGGGGCGCTATCGCAGCGTGAGCGCCTTCGCGCCCATTTGCGCCGCCGCGCAAGCGCCGTGGGGGCGCAAGGCGTTTGCCGCCTATCTGGGCGACAACCCCGCCGCCTGGCAGGCGCACGATGCCACGGCCCTCATCGCCCAGCCTTTGAGCGAGCGCCTGCCGCTGCTGGTCGATCAGGGCGAGGCGGATGAATTTCTGCCCCAGCTGCGGCCCGATTTGCTGCAAGCCGCCTGCGAGCGGGCGGGCCACCCGCTCACGCTGCGCATGCACGCGGGCCATGACCACAGCTACTACTTCATGGCCAGCTTCATGGCCGATCACATGGCGCACCACGCGGCGGCGCTGCGCGCGCCCTAGCCTTTCAGCCCGATCTGGCGGCCAGCTCAAGGAGCATCAAAAACAGGAGCTAATTTGAAAGGGCAAAAAGACGCCTTGCGCAGGTTTCACTAGGACATCTTGCTCTTGATAAAAGAGCGAATGAAGGGGGTGAGCGGCGCAAGACAGCGCCGCACCGCCGTCTTGCGCATGCGCCGCTCACGCCTGGTCAAGCTGCGCGCGGCCCCAGTCCAGCCATTGCAGCAGCACGCGCACATCTTCCGGCTCCACGGTGGCGCCGCACCAGATGCGCAGGCCCACGGGGGCGTCTTTGTAGGAGCCGATGTCGTAGGCCACGCCTTCGTCTTGCAGCAGTTTGACCAGCCGTTTGACTTGCTCATCTGGCAGCGCCAGCTTCAGGCACACGCTGGTGCATGAGCGCGTGGCCGCATCGCGCGCCAGAAAGCTGATCCAGTCGCGCTGCGCCACAAAGGCCTCGATGTGCGCCAGGCTCTGGCGGCTGCGGGCCGCCAGGGCGGGCACGCCGCCCATCGCTTCGGCCCAGGCCAGGGTGTCCAGCCAGTCGGCCACGCAGAGCATGGAAGGGGTGTTGATGGTTTCGCCCCGGAAGATGCCTTCGTTGAGCTGGTTGCCGCCCGTTTGCTTGTCGGGCGTGGTCATGCGGAAGATTTTGGGCATGGGCCAGGGCGGCGTGTAGCTTTGCAGCCGGGCCACGGCGCGCGGCGACAGCACGATGACGCCGTGCGCGCCTTCGCCGCCCAGCGCCTTTTGCCACGAGAAGGTGGCCACGTCCAGCTTGTGCCAGGGCAGCTCCATCGCAAAGGCGGCGCTGGTCGCATCGCAAATAGTCAGGCCCTGGCGATCGTCGGCAATCCAGTCGCCATTGGGCACGCACACGCCGCTGGTGGTGCCGTTCCAGGCGAAGACCACGTCGCGGTCGCAATCGACTTGCGCCAGGTCAGGCAGCTCGCCGTAAGGGGCCTGGAACACGCGCACGTCGGGCAGCTTCAGCTGCTGCGTCACGTCTTTCACCCAGGTCAGGCCAAAGGTTTCCCAGCCGAGCGCGTCCACGCCGCGCGGCCCCAGCAGGCTCCACAGCGCCATTTCCATCGCGCCGGTGTCCGAGGCGGGCACGATGCCCAGGCGCCAGTCGGCTGGCAGCCCCAGCAGGCGGTGCGTTTCGCTGCATGCCCGGGCCAGCGCCTGCTTGCCGATGGCCGAGCGGTGCGAGCGGCCCAGCGTTTGCGTCTCCAGCGCCGCAAGGCTGTAGCCGGGGCGCTTGGCGCAAGGGCCGGAAGAAAAATGGGGGCAGCGGGGCTTGGCGGCAGGGCGTGGCAGGGTCATGACAGCATCGCAGGAAGTGAAGAAAGGGGCATTCTAGGTTTGCGCGGCCTGGCTTTGCCTGCCATTCGCTTCAGAAACGAGAGCGAATAGAAAGGGCAGGAATTTCTATTAACACAGTCTCCACTAGGACATAGTGCTATGGATAAAGGAGCTAAATAGCACTCCTCGTCCGGCTTCTCCCATTCATAGCCCCGCTTTATTTCGCATCGCTCCTTTCGCGGCTGGCCGCAATCCGTTCCCTGGGCCGGGTGTGACAATTGCCTTTTGCTTTTCACCCTCATACGGCCTGCCATGTCACCTGTTGCCTCGCCTTTGTTTTTGTCTACGGCCCAGCCTGATTTCCAGGAGCGCTTCACCGAACGCCTGCACTGGAGCGCCGAGCAGGACGAGGCGATTGAGCAGCGCGTCAAAGACATCCTGCGCGAAGTGCGCGCGCGCGGCGACGAGGCCGTGCTGGCCTTCACGGCCCGGTTTGACCGGCTGCCCGCCGCCAGCATGGCCGCGCTGGAGCTGCAAGCGGCTGACTTGCAGGCGGCCTTCGAGAGCCTGCCCGCCGCGCAGCGCCAGGCGCTGGAGCAGGCGGCCGCGCGCATTCGCCGCTATCACGAGTGGCAGAAAAAGCAGGGCGGCGAAACCGCTTCGTACCGCGACGAGGACGGCACTTTGCTGGGCCAGAAAGTCACGCCGCTGGACCGCGTGGGCATTTACGTGCCCGGCGGCAAGGCGGCCTACCCTTCCAGCGTGCTGATGAACGCCGTGCCCGCGCACGTGGCGGGCGTGGGCGAAATCATCATGGTCGTGCCCACGCCGGGCGGCGAGCGCAATGCGCTGGTGCTGGCCGCCGCGCACGTGGCGGGCGTGAGCCGCGCTTTCACCATTGGCGGCGCGCAGGCCATTGCCGCGCTCGCTTACGGCACGGCCTGCGTGCCGCGTGTGGACAAGATCACCGGCCCCGGCAACGCCTACGTGGCCAGCGCCAAAAAGCACGTATTCGGGCAAGTGGGCATCGACATGATTGCCGGCCCCAGCGAAATCCTCGTGCTGGCCGATGGCACGACACCGCCGGACTGGGTGGCGATGGACTTGTTCAGCCAGGCCGAGCACGATGAGCTGGCGCAAAGCATTCTTCTTGCCCCGGATGAAAGCTACATGCGGCAAGTGCATGAGGCCATGCAGCGCCTGCTGCCCGCCTTGCCGCGCGCGGCCATCATCGCCAAAAGCCTGGCCGGGCGCGGCGCGTTCATTCACACCCGCAGCATGCAAGAGGCCTGCGAAATCGCCAACCGCATTGCGCCCGAGCATCTGGAAATCTCCAGCCGCGAGCCGCACCGCTGGGAGCCGCTGCTGCGCCATGCCGGGGCCATCTTCCTGGGCGCATACACCAGCGAATCGCTGGGCGACTACTGCGCCGGCCCCAACCACGTGCTGCCTACCAGCGGCACGGCGCGTTTTTCGTCGCCGCTGTCGGTGTACGACTTTCAAAAGCGCAGCAGCCTGATTGAAGTGAGCGAAGCCGGCGCGCAAAAGCTGGGCCGCATCGCCAGCGTGCTGGCCCACGGCGAAGGCTTGCAGGCCCACGCCAGGGCGGCGGAAATGCGGCTGGAATAAAGCCCCCGCCATTGGCACCGTGCGGCCGGGGCGTTTTCCAGCGCCTGTTCAAAGTCTGGCCGCAGGCGCGAAAGCGCAAGCCAGGCACGGCATGGCCTCGGCGCGTTTGACTCTTTATTTGAGAGCAAATTCAGGCTCCTTGAAAACGCATTTGTCGCATTGCTGGCGGGCTTTGTTGCTATTAAAAAGGCAGCGAAAGCAGCGCCTTTGGGGCCGTTCGACGGCTGGGGTTTGCTTGCGGACAGGCTTTGAACAGGTTCTCAGGCCAGGGGCAGGCGCAGCTCGAAGCAGGCGCCGCCCTCTTCGCTGGCCAGGCAGCGCACGCTGCCGCCGTGGCGCTGGGCGATGGAGCGCACCAGCGCCAGGCCCAGGCCCACGCCGCCTTCGCGCTCGCTGGCGCCGGGCAGGCGGTAGAACGGCTCGAAGATGCGCTCGCGCAACTCGGGCGGCAC
>ERZ773035.1384-NODE-1384-length-17566-cov-14.482554_pt1 | contig 17566 bp, 11 predicted proteins | sample MGYA00511487_ERZ773035 | MGnify/ENA primary metagenome ERZ773035 (study PRJEB29015, sample SAMEA2737985) | human oral metagenome | biome: human oral; feature: human-associated habitat; material: dental | place: China | collected 2024 ...
TCTCTATGGTGCTATCCATAATCGGATGATGGTCTTCATCAAAGAATACCGTCTGACCGTTCATCTCGCGTGGGGCTTCCACGTCTGTGCGAATTTCACGGCTTTCTTGTTCGTATTGTCTTTGAAGGGTAATTACGGGGACACCTTCTGGGGCTGGTTCGGTTTCAGGCTCTGTATGTAAAACTGGCGCAGCTTCTTCGACTTTCAAAACCTCCTCGACTTGTTCTACCATTGCTTGTGGTTGATTGTCTTCCTGTACAGGTTTCTGCACTTCCTGACGGCTTTCATCCTTGATTTCCTCAATGATGGGTTCTTTAGTGTATTGTCCTCTGACAATCTCTTCCAGTTCTGCTATCTCGTGCAATTTAGTGGGTTTGAAGTATAAGTCCCGTTCTATACCCAATCCGTGTATCTTGACTTCCTCCATTTCTTTGAGGGACATATACCCAAGTTCCCAACCATAGCCCATCGTAACGGCTCCGAAGCCGATGCGTTCCTTGGGGTCGTATTCCAGCATATAGGCGGTATAGGCTCCCATAGGGAAAAAGTAGCGAGCGTATGCTGTGCGGTCGCCGATGAGTTGCTTTTCTGTTGCATAGAGTTTGGGAAGTTGCTTCTTAGTGCTGTCGGGCATCAAATTGTAAGCATTTTCTTCTTCTTTTTCATCTTCCTTATCCTCTTTCTTTTCCTCCTTATCCTTGGATTCTTGTAACAGAGGTGGTTGTTCTGTTTTTAGACCTCCTTGCACTTTCTGCACCATCTTGTCCACGTGTACCTGCCATTCCTCCTCGGTCATGGGTATGCCGGTTTCGTAGAGCTTGCGGTCGAAACGCTGCTCCACTTCCAAGGATAGTTGTGTACACAGACTGTCAGCCATATCCTCGATACTGCCGTCAAACGTATATTCCCAAGCGGGCTTACCATAAGGGTCTGTACCCATCGTGCGCTCTGTGGCAATCGTGCGGTGGGAAATGTCCTTCCATTCGCCCTCAAAGAGGGAGTTATGGTTAAACGCAATAGAAAAGCCGTCGCCTTTGGGAACAGAGGCGGTTTGTACAAACTGCTGTTCGATGCCCTCACCAATTTCCTTGCCCGATTGTTTTTGCAGGACAATCAGGTCGCTGCCCACATCCGTACCTGCATTCTCGGAGAACATACCCGAAGGTAGGCGGATGGCGGAGATAAGACGGCTATTCTGCAAGAGGTAACGGCGGATGGCTTCATTCTTGGGGCTGTCCAATACACCCTGCGAGGTAATAAATGCAAGAAGTCCGCCCTCCTTGATAGTGTCCAGCCCTTTTACAAAGAAATAATTGTGAATGGTTCTGGTGGATTCCCGTTTAAGGATATTCTCTCCCTTGCTATAACTACGGTCATAAACCATAAAGTCGCCAAAGGGGATGTTGCTGGTGATAAGGTCGTACTTGTCCTTGTCTTCCAATTCACCGATAGCTTCAAAGGGTTCTTGCCGAACAAAGATATTATCCTTACCGTAAGAATGAAGGGCTTGTGTGATGCGTGCCGTCAGCAGGTCTTTTTCCATAGCATCGACCATGCCTGCTTGTTTGGCAAAGGTTTCGGTAAAGGCTCCCATACCTGCGGAAGGGTCCAGGCATCGTCTTACTTGCACATCGGTGGCACTTAGGGCATCGGCAATGGCGGAGACGATACGGGTGTCGGTATAGAAAGAGGTCAGTACGCTTGCCTTGATGCTCTCCCAATAGCGTTTGGCGGTGTTGGCATCGACGGCATCACGGTAAATCATCTGTTTGAGTCTTTGGGTCGGCGCGAACAGGTTTTGCTCCGATGCGCTCCAATAACGGAGGTCATCGGGATTATCACATCGGTTCAAGACGCATTTCAGACCACCGAAACCTTGATAACCTCTGAGCAAGACTTTCTCGGCTTCGGTGGCTTCACGGCGTTCTTTCTCTAATCGGAGGACCACACGGATGGCTTCCGTATTGCCCTCCAAGACTGCTTTCTTATTGTATGCCATAATTTTTCTGTTTAAGATGGAGAGGAAAAATTAGTCGGAAGATAATTTTTCCTATCTCCCAACTAATTTGTTTTATCTCTGAGTCTGTGGTAACTATCTCCCTCGTGCTTTTCCTTTCTTTCCTTCAAACTCAAAGGCGGTGGTGTGGTCTTCGCCCAAAACAAGACGTGCGTTGAACTTCTTGCCTGCCTTGCTCGTCAAGCCTTTGAGGATAGGCGTTCGCCCGGTAGTTATCAAATCACGGATATTGTCCTCGGAAAGGAACGTGCCGCAGATTTCACGGAAGATGTGAAAGTCGCAGCCCTCGTGCCTGCATTTCGCAATTTTGGCATAGATGCCCACACTCTCATTGCTGCATTTGGGGCAGTGGTAGGTGGGATAGGACTTTTGTACCTGTGGAGCAAGGGCAAGGAGTTCCTCGCAAATCGTCTCCACATAGGAGTTGATGCCTTGTGCGAACTTCTCGGGTGGCATTTGTCCAGCCTCGATGGCGGCAAGGGTCAGTTCCCACGAGCCTGTCATCTCTGCATTGGCAATTCGTTTATCCTTGACAATCTCATAGACTGCCAAGCCTTTCTCTGTCGGGACTACCGTTTTCTTTTCTCTTCGGATATAGTCTCGCAGGATAAGTGTCTCGATGATGTTGGCGCGGGTGGCAGGTGTACCGATGCCACATTCTGCCATTGCTTTTTTGCTTTCTGCATCTGCGACCTCTTTGCCAGCATTCTCCATCGCGGAAAGCAAAGTGGCTTCGGTGTAGAGTGGTTTTGGCTTGGTCTTGTGTTCGGTAATCTCTGAAAAAAGCAGTGGTAACACCTCGTTTTCTGTCAGGGTGGGTAGGACAGATAAAGTCTGTTCTTCATCTTCCTTGCCTTTTTCATCGTTCGTGCCGGTACCTTGCTGTACAGCTTTCCAACCCAAAGAAATGCTTCGGCACGCCTTCCAAATAAAGGTATTTGTACCGTCGGTCAGTTCCACCTGCATCCTCTCTTCCTCCGAGTCGGGAGAAAAGGCTTCGATGAAACGATGGATTACCATTTGGAAGATGGTTGTTTCATCTGCCGATAGTTCCGATGGAGTTTCACCCGTAGGGATGATGGCGTGGTGGTCGGTTACCTTGTCGTTGTCCACAGAGTGACGGTTAAGCGGGCAAGATTGACTTTGTCCAATCTTGCCAAGCAAGGCGGGTACTTCCTCGAAGACGTCTTCGCTGATATATCGGCTGCCAGTGCGGGGATAGGTCGTGATTTTCTTCTCATAGAGGCTTTGGAGGGTTGAGAGGGTCTTGTCTGCTGAAAAGCCGTGCTTTCGGTTGGCTTCCTTTTGTAAGGAGGTAAGGTCGTACAAGAGGGGTGGCGACGTATGTCCCACCTTTCTTGCGACCGAAGTAACGGTAAGCCGGCTCTGTTCGCGAAGCATGGCGAGAGCGGACTGTGCATCGGCTTCATTGTCAAATGCACTACTGCTCACGGCTTTCAGCGATATGCCCTCTTTCTCTGCTGCTACGGAGAGTTTCCAATAAGGGACGGAAGAAAAATCACGATTCTCTATGTACCGACGGCAGACCATTGCGAGTGTCGGGGTCTGCACCCGTCCCAATGAGTAACCGCCTTTGCGTGCAATGGACAGGGCACGGCTGGCATTGATGCCCACAAGCCAGTCGGCTTCGCTTCTTGCCTTGGCGGAGTGATAGAGATTGTCATATGCACTTCCCGCTTTGAGATGGGCAAGTCCTTCACGGATGGCTTTGTCCGTGAGCGAGGAAATCCAAAGTCTGTCAAAAGGCTTATGGCAGTTCAAGTGCTGATAGATATAGCGGAAGATAAGTTCACCTTCACGCCCGGCATCGGTGGCTACGATGATGCGGCCGGCTCTGTCGAAACAACCTCGAATAGCTTTGAGCTGTTTGAGTGCTGCGGGGTCTGATGTGTACTCCTTATCCTTGCGTACTTGACGAACGATAAGTTGGAAGGGATTGGGACGGATGGGCAGGTCTTCGGCTTTATAGGCTGCAAAACCGTAGGCTTCGGGCATGGCAAGGGTGATGAGGTGTCCCATCGCCCATGTAACCACATAACCGTTACCTTCTAAATATCCGTCCTGTCTGTTGTTTGCTCCAACGATGTGGGCAATGTCTCTTGCCACCGATGGCTTTTCGGCAATAATACAAGTAATCATAGTCGGGTTTGGTTTTAAGGGTTACATCTTACGTCCGCGGCGTTGCTGTTTCTTTTCGTCCTGCTTCTGCTTTTGGGCATCAGTGGGCTGTGTCTGCCCGGACTTTAACGGCTCGTTCACGTTCTTGGTGGCTTCGTTGGTCTTGCCTTGATTGTTCACGGCAATCTGTGTTTTGTGTTCTTCGGCTACGGCTACCACCTTTTCCTTGCCGGTCTCCTGCTTCTTGTCAGGATTCCACTTGTAAAAGCGGGGGCGGTTCTGTTCCTTGTCCATCTTGACGTAGGCATTGAAGGATTGCCCTTCCTTGTCCACCATATTCTTCAGATAGAGCGTGCGACCGCTGTCCAAGGCTTCACGCTGTTTTTCGCTCAGTTCCAAACCGCAGAGTTTATGTGGTGCGCCTTGTTGCTGCGTGTGCTGCTGTCGCTCTTTCAATCCTTGCTTGCCATCGAAGATAAACTCGATGCCTTTCTTCTCGGCATTGACTTGCAGGGTGGCATCAAAGGACTTACCGCTCTTGGCGGTCATTCCTTCCACTTTCACAGCTTTGCCTTCTACAAGGTCTTTATACTGTGCATCGGAAAGCGTAACGCCTTTGATTTCCTTTGGGATAGCCACACGGTCGGCACGAAGGGCGATGAGTTCGTTGGTCTGTGGGTCAATAGAGACATAGGCAGCAAATGGCTCTCTATTCTTGGGCGTAATCTCAATGGTCTTGCCAAGATTGCCCGTTACAAGGAGTTGTTCTTTCTCTTCGGGCGAGAACTTGTGTCCCATATAAGGGAAATCGAGCTGTGGCTCTTTGCGGAGTGGATGAACTGCCAAACCGATGTTGCCATCGCTATCGGTACGAAATGCCAAACGGGCATCGGTGTAGATGGTGGTGTCACCAAAAGGTATGGCAATCGTTATAAGATTGCTCTTCTGCCAGTTGAGCATTTTTGCCAACTCTCCGCTTTGTTCCAACCGCTCACGGGTAAGTCCAAGGCTGTCAAGTTGCTTCCAATCAATCTTCGATTCGTCAATGGCAGTGGCATTCTTCTGCTTGGGCAGAAAGTCCTCAAAGCGCACCTGACTGTCTGCCAACTGCTGCTTGTTCTCTGGCTTCTCTCGATTTTGCAGCATCGAGTGTAGTGATGCCACGCCTTGCTCCACATTGTTAGCCACTACCTTGTAGAGCCCAAACCGAGTTGGCTCGTTGAACTGTTTGAGGAAATTGGTCATGAAGTTTTTCAGCAAGCCGTCCTTGTTGTTGAACTTCAAGAAGGCCGCTTGATGCACATCTTGGGCTTCCGTGGTTTGGAGTTTGCCTTTGTCATCAATACCTGAAACTACTGAGAGCTTTCCTGCTTCATTCTCGCTCTTCACTTCCGTGCGGTCTTCCAATACCAGAACATAGTTGTCATTGTTGTTCGATTCCATAATCATTTGTTATTGAGTGAATAAATTGTTATCAAGCAGCAAAGTTACACGTATAATAGAAGTAAATTTTGATATCGGGACATCACGAGAAAAACAAGGAAATAAAAAGAAAGAAAAAAAGTTATATAAAAATTTGGAAGTTTGATTTTAATTATTTATATTTGCGACCAATAATAGTATTTGTAATTAAACAACTCAACTCCATGAACCTATGAATATGAAAAAGAGTTCTACATTTTTTATTATGTTACTATTAGCACTGTCTGCACATGCACAAATTGACAATGGCTCATTAATGGTGGACAGCATTATCCGCACATTGCCCGAAGTGATGGTTAAAGGTCAACGCCCAATTGTGAAGACAGATGGGACAAAACTAATCTATAATATCTCTAAGTTAATCGAAAATAAAGGCATTGACAATGCATACGACGCAATTAGGTTGCTACCAGCCGTAAATGATCATAATGGTGTGTTATCCCTCTCAGGCAAGAGCGTGACAGTCATGTTGAATGGGAAAAAATTAACGATAGATGCCGATCAGTTAAACACACTGCTCAAGTCTATCCCTGCCGATCAGATTAAGTCTACAGAAGTAATATATACGGCTCCGGCAAAATACTTGGTGAGAGGGGCTGTCATAAATATTTTACTTAATCATGCTCATAACAATATACAAGGTAATATAATAACTTCATATAATCAAAGCCATTATGCAAAATTTAATGATCAAATAGTATTAAATTACAACAAAGGTAAGTTTTCGGCTAATTTAATCTATAAATTTGATAAAGGCAAGAGATTCTCCAAGGAAAGAGAAGAGGCAATCCATCAATTAAGTGACGGAAATATTTATAACATCAACACAAAATCGTCATTGTTAAGCAAATATACAGAAAACTCAATACGATTTGGCATTGACTATAATTGGAGCGACTATCATTACTTATCTTTTGCCTATAATGGAAGTTTCAAGAGATTAAATGGAGAAAATAACATTTCAGGAAATATAGAGTCAAAAATATTCAACAAGACAGAAAGCACACTGCATAATTTCAGTTTAAGCTATGCCCTGCCTTGCGGTCTAAGCCTTGCCACTGAATATACATATTACAATTTACCATCAAGTCAGTTGTTAAATAGTACCTTGCCTAATCGTATCCTCAACTTTTCAAGTGAAGAAAGACAAAAAATAAATCGTGTGGAGTTTGATGTTGTGAAAAATAACCAATTATCAGAGGCTCTTTCACTAAACTTTGGTGCATATTACACATTGAGTAGAGATCACAGTAATCAATATTACTCCTCCACTGGAAATAATACAGAAAACTTCCCTGTGAATGATTCTTTCCTTGCTAACGAGGATATAGTGAATATTTTTGTGGGCACAGATTACAATATATCTAAAATGTTTACAATAAATTTATCCTTAGCGGCAGAGTATTATCATAATCCAAGTTGGAATAAATGGTGTATGTATCCTTCTGTTATAATGACGTATGCTCCCAAAAGTCCTCATTTTGTTCAATTGGGTTTTAGCAGTCAAAGTGTATTCCCTAATTATTGGGAGGTTAAGAATTTTACCGACTATACTAATGGTGGGTATGATCTCATAGTAGGCAATCCTGCTCTAAAACCTTCAAGAGAATATAACATTAACTTATTGTACCTCTTTCGTAAAAAATACAATCTTAATGTTTGGTATAATTATGTTGACGACTATTTTAAGCAGATTCCTTATCAAATGCCTGATGAGTTAAAAGTAATATATAAAAGCCTAAATTTTAATTATCAACAACAGTTGGGCTTCCAATTATCAGCACCTTTAAATATAGGGACTAAATATTCCTCAAATTTTGACATTATGATAGCTTGGCAAAAAGAAAAATGCACCCAATTTTATGATATACCATTTAATCGTAATAAACTATGGGCGCGATTCAATCTAAGAAATACATTTATTGTTATTCCGAATAAGTTATTTGTCAATTTAAATGGAGTAATACGGACGAAAGCAATACAAGCCATATATGATTTGCCGGCTTCTGGCAGTGTAGATGCAAATGTTGTTTATCAGTTCTGGCAAAAGAAATGTATGTTAAAGATATATTGCAATGATATTTTCGAAACTTCGTCCATTAATCCGGAGATACATTATAGAAACCAAAAATTGAAAATGGATTTTACTGCATTTAGAAATTGGGGTATCACATTTTCCTATAAATTTGGTAGCTTTACCCATAAGGATTATGACGAGGTTGATACTTCACGATTTAAGAAATAAAAGATAAAGTCCACAAATAACCAAAGACTTAAAACTTATGGTTTGGTATTTATAAATAAATTATTATGAGTAAGCAATTTAGATTATCGCTTGACGAAACTGCAAAGCTCCTTGGAAGTTCAAATTGCAGTTTAGGTAACAGCACGCTTGACAAATGCTTAAGCAGTATGAGAGGTGGAGGTCATGGTAAACCAACTCATTCACATCTTAAGGCTCATGGAGATGTTTCATGGGACAAATACAGCAGTGTAACAAATATGTTGTTGTAATTTCTTCTTTCAACATAGTATTGTAATTCAATACTATGTTGGAAAAATTCTTCAAGCTAAACGTTATGATAATAAATTCTGTATTATTAAAAATAACTAACAGGTGTAATCTTAATTGCAAGTATTGCTACATGTATAACTTGGAAGATAAATCTTTCAAAACTTTGCTTGGTATTATGCCTGAGGAAGTGGCAATCTTGTCTATAAATAAATTCTATGAACATTGTATAGAAAATAATATAAAAGAGTTCTTATTTGTGTTTCATGGAGGAGAACCACTTATGCAGAAAAAAGAATTCTTTATAAAGTTTGTAAATTATGCCCATGAAGTCTTTGATTCTAATGTCATTGTTTATTTTGCAATTCAATCAAATGGAACTTTATTAAATGCTGATATAGCAAAATTATTTGCTGATTTGAAAATACAAATAGGTGTTAGTATTGATGGTGATAAAAAAACGAATGATGAGAATAGATTATATAAAAATGGTAAAAGTTCTTTCTATGATGTGATAAATGGCATTCAAAATTGTTTCTCCTACACCTATCACAAACAGACGTTGGGTATCCTTACCGTGATAAATTTAAATACTGCCCCAAAAATAATTTATGATTTCTATAAAACCTTAGATATTCGTAATATAGATTTTAATTTACCATACTATACACATGAAACATATCCTTATATTGATAAACTTTATGATGCCAATTTTACACCATATGGAGATTGGCTTATAAATTTGTTTGATTTATGGTTTTATGATGAGAATCATCCTAACATAAGACTTTTTTCTGGTTTTATTAGATGTTTTTTTGGAATAGAATTCCCTAATGATTTGTTTGGTTCGTTTCCTAATGGGCTGCTTGTAGTACAGCCGAATGGCGATTTGGAACCAATTGACTATCTATCTGCATGCGGTGAGGGTATTACGAAGATTGGGTACAATGTACATAATAATAGCATATCAGATGTTCAAAAAAATAAAATCATGAAACTTTATTATAATAGTCATACTCTATTACCTACTATTTGCTCTAGTTGTGCTGTAAGAGATATATGTGGAGGGACTAATATTGCAGCACGTTATAGCAAAGAAAAAGGATTTAATAATTGCTCTATTTATTGTAAGGATATTTTAAAGTTATTAGCCCATATTCAGAAAGCTATAATAGGTACACTTGATAAAAATATTCTTCAGAGGATTAATTTTGAAATTCTAAATTATACCGAAGAAATTGAGAAAATTTTTTCACAGAAAAACTATTATAATAAGATACTATCCTCCTATAAATTTTAATATTTTCTAACAGTATGAAGTGTTCTTGTTTTGTATTAAAAATAACTGAATGTTGCAATTTAGCTTGCAAGTATTGCTATATGTTTAGAGGTGGTGATTTTTCTTTTAAGCATAAGCCAAAATTAATGTCAATAGAGATTGCTCATAAGGCTATATTGAGAGCCAAAGAGCATTGTCTAAAACACAAACTGAAAAATTTTAATTTTGTTTTACATGGGGGTGAGCCATTAATAGCTGGTAAAAAGTTTATTCTTGATTTTACAACGTATGCTAAAAAGGTTTTTAAAGATACGGATATTAATGTAATTGTAGGGTTACAGACTAATGGTACATTAATAGACGAAGAATGGTGTAATATTTTCAAAAAATGTCATATTAATGTGGGCATAAGTATTGATGGTAAAAAAGAAGATCATGACAAAAATCGAGTTGACCTGTCAGGGAGAGGAACGTTTGACAGAGTGATAAATGCTATCAATCTTTGCAAAAAAAATAATATAGAGCTAGGGGTGCTATCTGTACTCAATGTCAATACCGATCCAACAGAATCTTACGAACTATATAAATCGCTTAATGTAAAAGGCGCAGATGTTTTATTTCTTGAAGCTAATTATGACAAGTTACCACCTAAACCTATTGAAGGTAAATTTGTGGGGTCTGACACTCCCGCAGGCGATTGGCTTATAAAGTTCTTTGATTTATGGTACAATGATGAAAATAATTTCTTTGAGAGGCACTTTTCGCAATATGTAAAATCTATTTTAGGGGCCATTACTAATGGTGATGATCTTGGAGAAAGCAATAATGAGATCTTGACTATTGAGAGCAACGGAGAATACGAATCAGAAGATGCGCTTAGGATTTGTGGCAACGATTTTACCAAAACAAATATTAATGTTTTTGATAGCACCGTAGATAATGCATTGACGACAAAACTTTCTAAAGCTTATTACCACAGTCATAAATATTTACCTAAGAAATGTTTAGCCTGCCCTATCAAACAAACCTGTGGTGGTGGATATATGCCACATCGTTATAGTTCTTTAAATGGATTTAATAATCCATCTATTTATTGTAAAGATCTTCTAAAATTGATCACACACGTGCAAAATTCAATTGTAGATTCTCTTGCTAATTCTAATTTTGTGAATTTTTCTTTAGATAAAATTACCTATGAAGAGGCATTAGATATTATTGAACGAGACGAATTTAAAATTAAAGGAAAATCATATTTTAGCCAAATAGAATGTTTTTGATATGATATTGAGAAAATTTCCATTTATACAACAATATGATAGTCAGGATTGTGGTATAGCTTGCTTACGAATGATTGCAAGATTCTACAATTCTTCCGAAGAAATTATTTTAGATAATATTCCTGATTTATATCTTTCTAGATCGGGGATATCTTTTTCCGACCTTGCAAAATGTGCAGAACTATTAGGGTTCAAAACTCTCTTTTGTAAAATATCAAAAAAAGAAATTAATATTGCAGTTATCTTACCTGCTATTTTTTATTGGAATGATAATCATTTTGTTGTAGTCTATAAAATATCTAACAATTATGTATATATTGCTGATCCTGCTTTTGGAAAAAAAAGGTTGACGAAAGATGAATTTTATAAACATTGTTTTCGAAATGAAGGAAAAGGATATGTTCTTATGTTTGAAAAGAATAAAGATTATGTAAAAGATGAATTTTATCAGAGAAAAAAGAATAATCTTATTGAAATCATTAAACATTTCTTGAATGATAATCTTTCAATTATCACTTTTATTTCATTAACAATATTCCTATCTACCATTATAGAGTTAATCATTCCTTTCTTTACCCAAAAGGTCATTGATAGAGGAGTATTATCAAAGCAACTAAATATTGTTTATATACTTTTATTTGGTCAATTGACATTGCTGGTCAGTAACATGCTCCTTAGCTTTTATAGATCGTGGATATTTATATATATTGGCAATAAAATAAGTTTCAATATGGTAACTAATTTTCTTAATAAATTATTAAGGCTGCCATTAAAGTTTTTCTCATCCAGAAATACGGGAGACATTATTGAGAGGATTAGAGATCATGGAAGATTAGAAAACTTTCTTACCCATGAGATAGTTCAAATTAGTTTTGCCGCTTTTAGTTTTTTAGTATATTCTAGCATATTGATTTATTTTGATGTGATATCATTTGCAATTATTATCAGTGGTTCTATAATTCAAATAGTTTGGATATTACTTTTCCTTGAAAAAATCAGATATATTGATTATAAAAATTTTTCATTACAAGCAGCAGATGAAAATAAACTTTTCGAATCTATTACAACCATCCAAGACATAAAACTTAACAATTTAGAAGATGATATTACAGAGCAATGGCAGAATATACAGTTAAATATTTTTCGAAATAATATCGAGAAATTAAAAACAGAACAAAGATACAATTGTTATAGGTTTATTGATTATTTACAAAACATCTTAGTAACTTTAGTTTGCTGCATATCAATGGTAAAAAACGAATTGTCTATTGGTACCTATATATCAATAATGATGATTATAGGCGGACTTAATCAACCTATATCTGATATTATTAATTTTATTTTAAAATTAAAACTCGTAAAAGTAAGTAGTGAAAGAATTAATGATATCTATATAAAAAATGACGAAATAAACACATCGGCAGTAACCGTTTTAGAACAGGATGAAACTATAGAATGTAGAAATCTTTCTTTTAGTTATGATGGATGTAACAATGTATTAAAAAATATAGATTTAAAAATACCAAAAGGAAAAACTACTGCTATTGTTGGTCTAAGTGGGAGTGGCAAAACAACACTTATAAAACTTATATTGAAGTTTTATCAAAAATATTCAGGTAGCATTATGATAGGCACCAACAATATAAATGATATCAACAACAAATTATGGAGATCAAAATGTGGAGCAATTTTACAAGATAGTGCAATTTTTTCAGAAAGTATTTTGTATAACGTTACCTTGACAAGGAATCCGAATTTAGATTTTTTTTACGAATCATTAAAATTAGCTAATATCTATGATTTTGTCATGGATTTACCATTGCGAGAAAACACAATTATTGGAGAATTGGGTGTTGATTTAAGTCAAGGACAAAAGCAGAGAATCTTAATTGCGCGTGATATGTATAAAAGTCCAGACTATATTTTCTTTGACGAAGCAACAAATTCATTGGATGCAGAGAATGAAAAAATAATTATGAAGAATATTAAAAATCATTTTAAAGGAAAAACTATTATAATTGTAGCTCATCGCCTTTCTACGGTAAGAGATGCTGATCAAATAGTCGTTCTTGAGCATGGAGAAATATTGGAAAAAGGTACTCATAATCAACTTCTCACTCAAAAAGGTAGATATTTTCAATTAGTAAAAAATCAATTAGATTTAGGAGTATGATGAAGAAATACAATGACAATATATCAAAAAAGACTATAATAATCGGGATTATTATTTGCTTATATTCTTTGAGTATGATATTTATCTCAATGTATATTTTACTATTTGCTATTTGATTGAATTTCATGACACTTTATAAGGCTATTTTTGTAAGTAGGTAATCAAAATTAAGCGACATGTCTGCGATAGTGAATATTCAATCCTTTCCCGATGTTCGCCAAGGCCCTGTTGGTGGCATAGAAAAGCATGTCTTCACTGACATAATCCTGCGGTCTTATCCACTTCCCCTTCAAGATTCTCCAAAGCGTCTCTGCGATGTTCAGGTGCGGGGAGTATGGGGAAGGAAGAAGATGAAAAGGCCCCTCTTTTCCCATATTGGTCTGAATTCCTTTATCCACTTGTTGCGATGCACCGTTGCATTGTCAAGCACGACAAAGGTGTCCTTGCCGATGCGGAAGGAGAAATCATCAAGGAAGCTGACTATCTTACCGGCCGTCATTCGTTCGGTGGTAGTGAATCCTTCGTACTGATTGTCACGGGTTATCATTCCAAAGATGTTGAGCCTCGCAACCCTCTGGGAGGGAACAAACACATCCTCCCCCTCCAGCTGCCATCCGTATGGGACATACCCTTCCGTACACGTATGGCTCTCATCGGCATAGTAGAGCGTGATGCGCCCTTCTTCGGCCTGACGTTCAAGTTCTTGCAACTTCTCAACCGTATATCTGTAGAGTTGCGGCGAGGGTGTTCCCCTTGGGCGTTTCCTTATACACTTATATCTTGCGCCAATGCTGATAAAAAGCGCTTGAAGGTCGCATTGCTCGCCTCCTTGCCTGTAGCCAGCTCCCAGGCGGCCTTGGCTTTGCCCACGCATTGCCGGTCCTGTTCGATGGCACGACGCACGGCATCCTGTCCGAGGAGTCCATGATGAGCTTCCGCCCACGGCCGGAACGGGTATGCAGACCTTTTATGCCTTCTTCCTTGTACCGCCTTACCCATGCGTTTACGGATACAAAACTCATCTCCGTCTGTGCTCCTGCCTTCGCGGCAGAAAGTCCATCGGCTTTCAGAAGAACTGCACGGCAACGCATGCGGAAACAATGTTTCTCCCCCATACGGAAGCCACGTTCGAGTTCGAGACGCTGTGCCTCGGTCAACTCCAATACTTTTGCCTTTCCCATAACTGATGGTAGAACGGGATTTACAGATATTTGGTTTGTATAAACTAAATTTGTTCACTTATTTATTATATATACGAAAGTCAGTTCCACTATACATCTAACACAATATTGTCATTGTTTAATCAGATGACTAAGTAAGGAATTATTCTTAATCTGCTCAATTTCAGAATCAACCAGCGAGAGAATCTCTTGCTTCACCCTGCGATAGTTAGCTTCTATAGTTTCCTTGAGATTTTCGAAGCCATCTTCATTTGTAAAATCCGCTATCACTGGTATGGGCCGATAGGCTTTCATTTCTACTGACACTTTAGCACTATCTACGATAATCTCTGCGTGAAAAATCTTTTGGTCAATGCGCTCGTCAAAGTTGTCGGAGACTGCACCTACAAACATACCTTGGGTGAGATTACTGATTTTCGATGCAGGGATAAGACTGTCCATCTGCGTGGAGATAGACGTGGATTTGTCATTACGGTTGATGGTCATAGACTGCCGTTGCTGCAAGACCTTACCAAAGCGCTCACTCAATGTCTTGGCAGTTTCGCCTACTACTTGACCAGAGAAAATATTGCCCACCGTATTTTGTATCACTTTACTTTCTTTGTCCCCATAATCGCGAGTGAGTTGTGAGAAGTCCTGAAAACCCAAACAAACTGCTACCTTGTTGCTTCGGGCTGTGGCAATAAGATTATCCAACCCACGAAAGTAAATCGTCGGTAACTCGTCGATAATCACAGAACTTTTGAGTTGTTTCTTCTTGTTGATTAGCTTCACAATACGGCTATTGTAAAGTCCGAGTGCAGCCGAATAGATATTCTGACGGTCGGGATTATTTCCTACGACAAGCACTTTCGGCTCATTGGGATTATTGATATCAAGTGAGAAATCGTCACCCGTCATCACCCAATAAAGGGCAGGTGAGATCATTCGTGAAAGCGGTATCTTGGCACTGGCTATCTGTCCCTGCAACTGGTCTTGCGCTCCTCCCTCCCAAGCATCCATAAAGGGCGAAAGGTAGTTGGCAAGTTCATCGTAGGAAGTGAGTATCGAAAATATCTGTGCGTAGGGACGGTTGAGAAATTCGATGGCATGAGGGAAGGTGCAATACTTGCCATTCTCATATATCTTCAGAAACCAAATGATGGCAGCAAGCAAGATGATAGGCGATTCCACAAAGAAGTCTCCCTGTTTCTGTATCCACGAGCGGTTGAGGTTAAGCATAATCGTGTAGGCACTCTCATAGGCATCCGATATATCCGTCATAAAGGATGGATTGATGGGATTGCAGCGGTGTGATTTGCGTGGGTCATCGAAGTTAATCACAAAGAACTGCGGCTTTACTTGGTAGGCATCAAGGTGGTTGAGCAAATGGTTATAGGCAATCTCAGAAAGGTCGGGGAATTTGTAATCATAGATATACATGGCAAAGCCTTTCTCTATCTGTTGCTTGATATAATTGTTCACAATGGCGTAGGACTTACCAGAACCCGGTGTGCCGAGCACCATTGAGGCACGGAAGGGATTGACTACGTTAATCCAGCCATTGTTCCACTTCTTTTTATAGTAGAAGCGTGTAGGCAGATTGACGGAGTATTCGTTCTCCATCAACCGAGTTTCCTGCATAAAACTCTCATTCTCCGTGTTGAATACATCATCCATCAAGTTGTTTTTGAGCAGTCGGCTCATCCATACGCCACCCATCAGCAGACAGATATAGCCCACGGACAGCGTGAAGATATAGAGCGAAGCGGCACCGACCTTGCCTATGGGTAATGCCAACAGCCACCAGTTGAGGAAGAAGAACACGAAGCCGGAGAAAAGCACTGTCCAAATCTTTGGCCATGTGATCTTCTCTTCCTTGACTCCTTTTGTCCCAAGGCAGGACAAGGCAAGAAATACCACACAAAATAGTTTTGTCCAGAGAATAGACGAAAATAATCCCGTGGTACGCTGGAAGTTCATCAGAATTTTATCAATGATGTCAAGCGTAAAACCCCAGACATGAAATGCCTCGTAACAGAACCAATAACAGTTAACGAGAAGGAATATCACTGATATGCCCCTCATAAAGTCCATGACTTTGCCTAATGCCCTTAAATCGTCTTCTTGTGCCATAATACTGTGTTTTTAGCCTCCCCCAGCCCCTCAGAAGGGAAGGGAGTTGTAAAGATCTTGTTTGTTGAATGAGTTTATTTAATGTTTTCTTCGTCTAAGTTTTACCTTACTTTGTCTTCGGAGCTTACGCTGCCATGCTGCTTCCTTCCAATCATCGTTGCCCGAAGAAGAGAAAGATTCTCCCACCATATCGTCAATAAGTTCATCGACAAGATTGTCGCTTTCCTGCTCATCCGACTGTATTGTCTGCATCTGTTGTTGAAAGGTGGTATCAATCTTACCATAAAGCGATTCATCCAAGAATGGATTTTTCTCTGAGTTAGAGAAGTACTCGTTAAACTTATTGGCGGCATATCCTTTACCCAATCGAGAACCATTGAGCGCAATGCCTTTTTCATCATCAATGAATGTAATACCATAGATGCGCCCACCCTCATTCTTGCGGATTATAACACGCAAGCCTTGTTCCTCCAATCTTTGTCGAAGTCTTTCCTCCGTTTGGGGAGAAGTACGCATTACTTCTAATACCTTTCTTCTGACAGTTGGGATTAATGGCTTAACTATCTGCTTCGATTTCAGCATATTGTTCTGAACGGCAGTATAGCCCATACCTCTGCCAATGTCCGAGGCGTGAATGGGCGTGCTCACCTTATTTCCTTTGTCATCGGTAGGTACATAAACCAGTCCATCATACTGTTTACCCCTATACTCGGTCTTTACCTCTTCTACGGCGAGATTATATCGGGAGAGTATGGCGTTTAGCTCACCCAAGGAGCAGAATGAATAATGCTTCATAGCAGAACGAACAGTGTTTGCCACCTGTTCCTTGATATTCCCTTGCATAACATCGACTTTTGGCGTTTCTGTTGTCGGCTTCTCACTGACCTTTGAACTTGGAATGAGGTTATATTTCTTTTCCAAAGCATCAGTAATCTTTTTGCTTCGTCTGCCCTCATACTTGTCATTGATTTTTCTGCCTTTGCTATCCACTCGAAGCGAAACGATGTGAATATGCTCACGTGCAATATCATTATGTTTGAACACGATATAGGGTTGCTTGCTGTAGCCAAGTGCCTCCATATACTCCTTCGCAATCTGCACGAGCCTTTCATCAGATAATTTCTCGTCTGGATGCGGATTGAGGGAGCAATGGAACACCGTCTTTTTTGTTCGGCAGTTCTCAGGGATAAGTGCTTGCATATCGGCAAACACCTCTGCCATTGTATAATGTTCCTCTTTGTTTTGATACAAGCCATGGGCAAGAAGAATGCTTGCTTCCCCTTTCTCCACCTTTTTGAAGTTATAGCCGAGTGCCCCTCCAAGGTTCTCCGTTGCAGAAATTTTTGCTATCATTTTTCTAACTAAATTCTCAATACTTCTTCTTTCTATAA
>ERZ773035.1386-NODE-1386-length-17562-cov-6.270749_pt1 | contig 17562 bp, 14 predicted proteins | sample MGYA00511487_ERZ773035 | MGnify/ENA primary metagenome ERZ773035 (study PRJEB29015, sample SAMEA2737985) | human oral metagenome | biome: human oral; feature: human-associated habitat; material: dental | place: China | collected 2024 ...
AGCAGACAAAAATAAGACACCCTGACGAAAAACTCCGTCAAGGTGTCTTATTTTTAGATTGTATCAACACAGCATATAGATCATCTGGGACAGCCCCGTCTCGGGATCCTCCGAGATCAGCACAAAGCCGTTCTCTTCGTAGAACCTTATTAAGCCCTTGGCATCCGACTTTACATCAACCATAACGATCCTGCCGCCTATCATCTCATGCACTGACTGAGCGACAGTCAATGCGTGTGCTAAAAGCGCTTTTCCCGTTATGACGTTTTCATATTGATCATTTTTTGCAATTTGACCGATGAGCATGACCGGCAGGACAGAAATCTTTTCCCCGTGAATCTTCCCGGAAAATCCGTCCAGTTCCTTTCTGGCTCGGATCGACAATCCTTCCGGCAAATGCAGAATCTGCGGGGCGATTGAGAAAAAGCCCCATATTTCAATTTCTCTGTTCTCCGCTGCGCTCTGGTCAATAAAGAAATATGTCCTGCTTTTTGCCAGTTCTTCAAATTGTATGGCTCGATTCTTCAAAAAGCTCTCTATATCCATATCTCTTTTGCATGAGAATCGCGAGAAAGCCTGTTCAATCGTCTGAATCGGTATCTTTTCTTGCAGGGTTTTCAACGGAGTGAAAGGCATTTTCTAATAACCTTCGACTTTCTCTCATCTCTTTTTCAATATCATACACAACAAACTTATGCTTTGGCGGCTTTTTTATTGCATCCAAAAACCGATCCATATCCTCCGGACGAAGACGTATCTCCCGGTCAAAGCTGATGGTAGCCATATCAACCCCCCCTTATTGCGCTTTCCTGTCTTGGATTTATTCTAGCATATATTTTTTTGCATAGCAAACAAAAAGCCGTCCCGAGAACCCGAAACGGCTTTTTGTAGATGCGTACAGCTGTGCCTACCGCCCAATCCCAAGCGGGGAGAAGATTGCATAGACGGTGAAGATACCGAGAACAACGACGACGGCGACATACTTGCGATACTTCCACGGCGTGAGGTCGACCTTGTTCGCATTCGGCGTGAACGAATAGCCGCCCGCAAGCGGTGCGAACTTTGTCGAGCCCCACATGACGAGGATGTCAAGGAAGAAGAGTACACTGTGGATGTAGAGGAAGTTCAGATCGCCGAAGAGGAACTTCGCGATGATGTAGACGACGATGTGGAAGGTGAAGCAGATCTTCGCCCCCACCGCCGAGACGCTCTTGTTGAAGAAGCCAAACAGGATGATGACGATGAGCGGGATATTGTAGAAACCCACGTACTCCTGCAGGAAGTTATACAATCCCGTCGGCGCATTGATGAGGAGCGGCGCCAGCCCAATGGAGACGAGGGCAATGACGACGTTCGTGATCCTGCCCACGCGCACAACACTCCGCTCAGAGGCATCCTTGCGGAAGATCCCCTTGTAGAAGTCCAGTGAGAATAGGGTCGCGGCGCTGTTGAGTGCAGCGACATACGTACTGAGAATCGCACCGAAGATGATCGCACCGAAGATGCCGTACATCCACGGCGGCAGGATCGCCTTCACGAGCGTCGGATAGGCGGCATCCGGCAGGGGAAGCGAACCGTCGAACATGACGAAAGCGATGATGCCCAGCAGGAGGATAAAGGCATAGCTCGTCTGAATCAGGAACGCGATGACAAGTCGGAACTGATTGTCGTAGCGCAGCGCCAAGAACTCCGGAATCGTCGAGACGCCGTGCCGCAGATAGTTCGGCAGAAAGACGAACGCGAGCGTCAAGATGGAAAAACAGGCGATGCTCTCCCACGCCATGACCTCCATTCCGACCGCATACGCAAGACCACTCTGTCCAACAATCTGCTCCGTCGAGAGATTTGCCACATATTTCATTTCGCTTGGCAAGACCCAAAGAATAAAAAAAGGGCTATATTACGAGAATTTCATTTTCCCGTAATACAGCCCGAATGCTTCTATTATTTTCCGCGACGACGCAGCTCAACATAGCTCAGGATAAGCTCTGCCGCTGCTTCCAGTGAGAGCTGGCTCGTATTGATGAGGAGATCATAGTTCTCCGGCGCGCCCCACGTCTGCCCCGTGTAGTAGGCATAGTACTGCTTGCGGATCGCATCCTCTGCGTCCAGCTCCTTGAGCGTACGCTCGCCGTAATGCGTCTTGGAACGCTCCTTGCGATACGCCTCATCCGCATAGATGAAGAACGAGAACGCATCCGGATTGTCCTTGAGGATGTAGTCCGCACAGCGACCGAGGAAAACGGCGCTTTCCGTCTCAGCGATCTTGAGGATGGTCTTCGCCTGCTCGATGTACATGCGGTTGTGCTGCGGCATACGGTCATAGGCATAGTCACCCAGATCACCATAGCTCGATCCCGGTGCATTATAGGAACTCTCGATGAGTGCATTGAAATCATCCGCAGTTCCGAGTTTCTCCGCTGCCATGGCGACGATCTTGCGGTCATAGCGACGCACGCCCATCTTTTTGGCGACCAACTCTGCCACCTCACGGCCGCCGCTGCCGTACTGGCGCGTGATCGTAATGAGTGTTTTCTGATCCATCGTGTCTCTCCTTTCAGACCTGCGGACAAAATGCCCGCAGCTTCTTACATCTCGCCGCGTGCCTCGCGTGCGACGAGCTCGCGCATGATCTCGGGATACTTCTTATCCAGCTGATAGAAGTAGAGGACTGCAACGAGGACAGCCCAGACGAAGATCGGTCCCCACATATAGATGCTGACGATCATGTCGATAACCTGCTGGCTCTGCATGATGGAGCCAGAGGACGATGCAACATAACCTGCATAGGAGAGCAGACCCGTGAGAATCGCGCTCGTGAGACCGGAGCCAACCTTCGTGCCGACCGAGCCGCCGGAGAAGATCAGACCTTCCTGACGCACATGCGTCTTCCACTGACCGTACTCCACCGCATCACCGATGAAGCCGAAGATGACGGACTGAACCGGTGCAAAACCGATGCCGCGGATGACACAGCTGAAGACGACCCAGCCGAAATCCGTCGGATTGAGCAGGAAGATGACATGACCGATGAAGCAGAGCAGAACGCCGCCCAGAGACATGTTGCGCTTGCCGAACTTCTTGAGGAGACGCGGGCTGAACACTGCCATGACAAAGATCGTGATGAGCGTCTCCATGAGGTAGAGGCTGCCGTAGATCGTATCATCAGCAAAGATGTACTTGCAGTAGTAGGGAAGAATCGTACCCGTGATCGTGAAAATGACGTTCTGCATCATCCAGATCGTCATACCCACCCAGAAGTAAGGGTTCACAGCAAGGCATTTCAGTGCCTTGCCAACGGGGATCTTTGCAACCTTTTCGCGTGCTTCGATGACAACCGTCTCTTTGCAGCGCGAGAAACAGAAGAGCAGCAGTCCGAGTCCGACAACAGCCCAGATGCTCATAACCTGAACCCACGCCATCTGCGTGTCGCCAAAGACCTTGACGAGCGGGAGCGTCGCCGAAACCGAGAGGATGCGCCCCCACGGCGAGAGACACATACGCGTGATTGAGAGCATATCGCGCTCACGCGAGGAGCGCGTCATCATCGCCGACAACGAGCCGTACGGCAGGTTCAGCGCCGTGTAGCAGACCGTCGTACAGAGGTTGTAGGTAACGAACAGATAGGCGAACTGCATCGCCGACGAACCTTGTGGTACCGTATAGATAAGTACAATGGAAACGGCGAACGGTATGCTCCCCCAAAGAATCCAAGGGCGCGATTTACCCCATTTGGAGTTCGTCTTCTCGACGATAAATCCCATGATAACGTCGGACACACCGTCAAAGCAGCGCGAGAGCAGCATGACCATACCGACCATCGCGGGGTCAATCCCAGCGTAGTCCGTGTAGAAAAATGTCAGAATGCCCATTGCGCCCCATACAACGTTCTGGGCGGTATCGCCCAGACCGTAGGCGACACGGGTCATCCACGGCAGTCTGCTATCCACAGCAGGCGTTGGTGAATTACTCATCACTTTTCCTCCTTACCATCCATAAAACGAAACATTTGAAACGCTTCGAACTTCCCCGCTTCCCATCACCTCCACACAGGAATAGTTAGCTTTTTATAATATCTTTATCATTTCATGTGTATCTATTTTATATTTTTTTGTGTTTTGTATTCTATAAAATCTTGCTTTCCACGACAGAAAGTGAAATCTGCAATACCGCGCAAAAGCCCATATAAAACACGGGCAATCACAAGTTTTATGAAAAATCTCTGAAATTTTTCGATTCAAAACTATAATATATTGCTTTCGTGACAAAATAGGAAAACACTTTTATGGAGTTTTTGAATAATTCCGGTAATATTGTGCCTTCCATGATAAGAATATGCACCAAAAAGAGGCTGCTGATTATAAAGCCAAAACTTCATGCAGCAGCCTCTTTGGAATCGTTTTCCTACCCGTGGATAATATCCGTATATGCCGGATAGTCGCGCAGCCGGTCGACGGGCGCAAAGCCCACCGCACCGGAGAATGTACCGCGCTCCCAGTCGGGGCGCGTCGCCCACAGCATATCCGCGAAATCGACCTCATTCTCTGCCGTAATCTGATATTCGTAGAGCACGGGCACGAATGTCCCCTGCTCCCCAACGGTCGCCGAGAAGTCTGTGACAATGCGCAGATACTGCGCTTCCGGCAGCTGTGATAATTCGATGTAGTTCGTGCCGTCCTTCAGCACGATTTTCATGTGTGCCTTCACGGAGATTTTATCATCCGATACCTCGACATTCGCCCGAAGCGTCGCCTGCGGGGGCAGTTTTGTCTTTGCGCGGAGCTGACGGAAGCGCCAATATTTCTTCTGTGCCTTGAATGCCGGATCGTAGATCGCAGGATGACGCCACTCCGTCGTATGCGTACCGACCGTCAGAATGTGACGGAAATCGAGCCATACTGCGAGCTGCCCACGATCCGCTCCCGCTTCTTCGGGTGCGGCAAGCACGGCGCGCACAGCCTCCCCCGTCAGCCCCTTACGGTAGAAGCGCACCCCTCCGATGCGCCCCGGAAGATGCGTGAAATACTTGGGCTTGCCCAGCTCCGGAATCACGTGACCGATATGGGAATACCCGATGAAGATCGGCTGATTCTCCCACTGGCGAATCTCCGCTTTCGCAGGAATGCCCGGCACATGCGCCACCGCCTGCCCGTCGCAGTAGGACGTACCGCCGCGCCGCTTATCGAATGAGATGGCATAGTCCGCCCACGCACCGACTCTTGCCGCACCGCCCTGCCACTGATACTCGGTCACGTCGTAGCACGTTCCCCATTTGAGATTGCCGCTGCGGTCAACGACCATGCGCAGCGTGTACGCCGCGCCCCATCCGACGGAAATACCGCGCATCATCAAGGGGTTGTGCCCCATCTCATCCTCGTTGGCGAGTCGGTCGACGGCAGCCCTGACCATGCCGGTAAAGCCCTGCGGGGCGACAAGTCCCGGCGACGGCGGAATCTCGATATAGTCCCCGTATTCCTCCAAGTGTACTTCGCGCTGCCCGTCGATCTCCACGACCTTGGGCGATCCTTGCAGCAGCGCATAGTGTCCGCTCCCAGACTTATCCAATACGCGCGGGATCACGCGAATGCTGCCCTCGACGCAGATCTCCTCGGGCAGCTGATCCGCAATACTGACCTGATAGGTGCCGCCCCGACGGAAGGCATGACAGAAGCTCAAAAGCCGCCGCTCACGCGCACGGAAGAAGCTGCTCTGCGTGGCTGCGATGCGCTGATCGACGTAAAGGGGAACGGTCGTATAGATCTCGCGATCGAGATTGTTGACCGCCTCGATGGTCGCATAGATACAGTCTGCCTTATCCGCCTGCAGCGGGGCAATGTGCATGTGGGAGAAGGAGAGTTCCTTCGGTTCAAAGACAAAGATCTCTTCCTGCACCCCGCCGCATTCAATGCGGTGCACGCCCGGCGTCCGCGCCTGATAGACGGCAGACACCGCCTGCCGCTCCCCGGGTTCAAGAAGCACGACGCGGCTCTGACGAGGCTCACCGAAGAGATTCAGCTTTTTTTTGCAGCCGTTGTCCGAGAGTTCCATGACGACGGCAGCAAGCACCGTCCCAACATTTGATACATCCGCCTGAATCTCGATATGTCCGTTGTTGTCGAGGCGGCGCAGATGGATGTTCTCAAAGTTGAGCTGCGGCTCACCGTGCTCCATGCGAACGGTATCGACAAGAATCCGCGTACCGTCGGGACGAAAGCCATAGAAGCGATAGTCCAGCGCATCCGCCGAGATGTCCAAAATGCCATAGTTGTTCCTGCCCATGGCGACCACCTCGGGGAACTCCTCGAGGAGGCGGCGCTCCGGCAGCCCCTTGTCGCAGCCCTCAGCCGGATTCTGCAGACTGCCCTGCATGACGTAGACCGTTCGCGCCCCGATCTCCGGATTGACCGACACCGCCTTGACATAGCGGTGGAGATGCCCGCCCACGACGAGATCAGCGCGGCACTTTTCGGCAAGGGGGACAATGTGGCGGTTGTTGAACACATCCGTATAGGGATGGTGCATCATGAGGATGCGCCACTGCGCTGCCTGTGCCGCTGCGCTCATCAGATCGGACTCCACCCACGCGAGCGTCTCCTGTATGCGCTGCCGATTCTCCGCATCCAACGTGCAGCCGGCATTCTCCGCATTCATCTCAAAGAGTCCCCACGGCGTGCTGTCCACCATGACAATATGCGCAATGCCGTAGTCCATGGAAAAGCTGTGCCCATCCGGCGCAGCGTTCAGAGACTTTGCCTGCGGCTCCGTAAACAACGTCTCAAAGAACGGACCATCATCGTGATTGCCCCGCGCGTAGAACACAGGGGTAGAAGCGAGCACTGCAGGAATCCGCTGGAACCAATTCTCCTCGTACTGTTCATGCTGATACCCCGTTCCGAAGGAAATATCTCCGCCGTGCAGGATAAAGTCTGGGCGTTCCTCCTTCGCCATCGCAGTAAACGCCTCGTGAGGACGAAAAATCTGCGTATCAGAGATGGTTAGGAGATGCAGTTGTTCCGGCTCCTCGTGCAGGGTTCGAAACGAAGCTGTAACTAGCAGCCGTGTACCAACACAGATGGAGTACCTGTACTCAGTATCTGCAGCCATCCCCGTCAAGCGTGCATGACAAAGAAAACACTCCTCCCCACCCTCCTTGCTCACGGAAAGTCGCTGTCTGCGGACGACTGCAATCTGTGAGGGTGTTTCTGTCCCATAGTGGAGCACGGCAGCTTCTTCCTCACGGAGCTCCCATGCAATCGTAATTTCGTGTGCGGTGGGGCTGAGCAGATAGGGTCCGTTGCGAAGCAAATCCTTTTTTTCCATGGTTTCCCCTTCTTTTTCAGGAAGTAACTATTAGCACATTATCTCCAAAAATAAAAATAAGTCGAAAAAGCTGGATTTTATATTATTTTACAGATATAATATAAATATGGAGAGTTTCATCGTAAGGTCGTTATTATTATTTAGCTTCCTTTCTGAATTTATTATACAAAGATGTGCACGGTACAATCTATAGTTTTTTGTCCCGTTGCAAAGAAAAGCTTCTCTATCTTGCTTTTTCCGCATTCTTTTGAAACGTATTTTCAGAAGGGGTTTTCGTATGTCCTCCTACTTCTTTGGTGCGCCAGATGAATCCTCATTCGAGGCTGGCAATGCGCCCTATCTGGAATCCGTCAAAACGGTCTTCGACACCAATCATTCTGATATGCAGAACATACATTACGGCATCGTCAAGATCGTCCTCATCGAAAAAGGGATATGCAGCCTCGTCACACAGGACAATCATGTCCACTCTCTCCGCAAGGGAAGTCTTGTTGTTATCGGAGGCGGAATCTTCCACGATTTCCGAGACGGTGAAAATCTGCAGGCACTCATGCTCCACATTGGGGATGTACATCTGCGCGGACTTCCTGCTGCACAAGTCTCAAACGAAAAATATCCGATCCCCATTGCGATCAACGCTGCAGCATCCAAGGGGATCCTCATTGCCCTGCTGCAGAGCATCAAACTGCTTGCTTTGGAGCAGGAACTTGACCATCGCTCGGAGGCGGGTGCAAGTCTCGCACGGGCGCTGATCATCATGCTTCTCTCCCTAATTGAGGAGCGTGCACAGCTGTCTGCCGAAAAATCCTTACAGGGCATCGGCGTTCGCATCAAGGAGTACATCGATGCACATTATCTCGAAGATCTGAAGCTTCCAGAAATTGCCGCTGCCCTACATATCAACCCCTACTATCTCTCCCATACGTTCAAGGATCTGACCGGCTCCTCTCCCATGTCGTACATCATCCGACGCCGCATCGATGAAGCGCAAAGTCTTCTTCTGACAACGAATCTAACCATCACCGCCATTGCTATGGAATGTGGCTATAACAACTCCAACTACTTCCAATCCGTCTTCAAGAACATTGTTGGCATGACCCCCGGAAAATACCGCAAAATGTGGAAACAGGATCTATGAAGATACGCAGCAAAAACGCCCCTGCCATTTGGCGGGGCGTTTTTGCGTGTTCATCTTTATGTAGGAAATCAGTATTTACTCAGAAGTTCCACGTAAGACTTGCATAGGCCTTACTTGCATCCTTATCGGTAGAAATATCCTTCCCACGGAAGTATACGACCTTACTGGATACGTTCTTGAGTGGTGCGTATGTAAAGCCAATCTCAACGCCCTTCTGCCCTCTGCCAACCCCCTTATAGGCAGGCTTGAGCGCGACATTCGCACCGAGGTGACGGTAGCCAAGGAACAGCCCCCACGAACCGGGCTTTGATTTCTTCGCTCCCTTGTAGGCAAGTGCAATATTTCCTGCCTTATCGTAGATATCGGCTTCCGAATTCTCAGCATAAGCACCGTTGATGCTGATATTCTTATCGAAGGCATAGCTCCCACCAACGGTCCAGATATTTGCATTGTCCGTTGGAGCAGATTTTGAATAGCCCGCAATATCCTTGAAATAACCGCTGTTGAGATGGTGATAGCCTGCACCTGCAGTCAGCTTTCCTGTCGTATAAAGGAGTTCAAGCCCCTGATAGTTCGCCGCTACATCATAGTTCACAGCACTGCGCAAATTGGAGAACTCCGTCATACGACCTGCAACCGCCTTAACACGGAGGACGTTGCCAAACCGTGCATCCACACCGGAAACGTTCGTCTTCAAGAGCATACCGTCATCGACATCAGAGTAGGCCTGCATCTGACCAAGGTTCAGCTCAAGCTTTCCGTATTTCCCGATGGCATGTGCCTGATCAACTTTGAAGGTATCGCTGCCAGCCTTTTCAGCTGCATCTTTTTTCATCGAGCTTTCACTCGTGATACGAGCTGTCACTGTCCAGTTCTTGTTGATCTCTGCCGTCGGGTATACACGGAAACGAATCTTATCGCTCGTCTTCTTCGCCCGATCATCATGGCGTTCGTTCGAGTAGATATAGCGCAGATAGCCCGTCCACTTCACCATATCTGCATTACGCTCCAGATTTGCAACACGGACACCGAGGTTGTTCAACTCGTCCGCAAACTCTGCCGCAAGGCGATCGACGAGTGCACGATCCGTTGTAGGAATATTATCCTTTGTCATCGCACGCGCAACCATCTGTGCCATCTCATAGCGGGTGATATTGCGCTCGCCGCGGTACGTTCCGTCACCATATCCCTCAACGACACCATCCGCTGCCAACTGGGTCACGGCATCGTATGCCCAATGATCGCGCGGAACATCGGAGAATGGATTTGCTGCTGCAAACGTCGTCGATGCGGCTCCTATCGTTGCTGCCGCCACGAGCGCTGCCACAAACGTCTTCTTCATAAAAAGTACCCCTTTTCTGCGGAAATTCCGCTTTCAGTTTTGTCCTTTTTCATGACGGGTGCCTCGGAAGCCGTCATTCCTGCACGATCCTCCTGCACATGCATGTGCAGGAGGGCAGTACAGTGCTGTTTCCGAGACATTCCCGTCTCACTCATTTGTGGTTCTTCAGCCACACACTCCACGGCGTTGCATAGTTATTGGCATGGTTCTGCTGAACGTACTCGTAGAACTTCGCCACCATGCGCGCTTTGACGTGATAGTAGTCATCCTTCCAGTTCTTGGTCGGATAGGGCATAGACGGATCGTAGGCAATGTACGAGCCGCCCAAGAGGTACTGACGATGGAGAATATCCTTCAGCGAGACAGAGGGGTTCTTCATCATGTCGTACATTACCATGAAGCTTGTCGTACGCCCCTTGCCCGCCTGGCAGTGGAAGTGCATCCAACTGTTGGAAGGAACCTTCTTCACGAAATCAATGAATGCATCGATCGTCTCCGGCTTTGCCCACGTGTGATCGGTAACGGCAAAGCGCACATAATGGAGACCCGCACCCTCGACCAGTTCACGCTCGGTCATCGCGCTGTCGATGCGAACAGTCTTCGGATCAATCGGCATTTTATCTTTGTCCAGTTCCGCAAGGATGAGGCTCTGACCTTTTGCCGCGTGAATGCGCGCATTCTCATCGCGGATGACTTCATCCTGTGTCTTATTGAGGTTACCCCAGTTGCGGTCACCGTACCAGCTGACCGCCATATCGTTCATAAAGCCATGCGACTCCTGACGCAGATCGACGATGTAGATATCGCCCGTTGCCTTGGCACGCAGAGCCGGCAGCATTGCATGGAAGGAGGGAACGGAGAACTCTGCACTCGCGGAGATCGGGAGGTTGTTGAGTCCTGCACGCGAGGGAACATAGTTCGGGTCGACACCGACCTTCTTCATATCGTCCATCTGTTTGAATGCAGAATCTGCCATGCGGAAGTTGCGCGGGAGAGCCTTCGCATCCCCAGCAGGGGCATCAATTCTCCAAATATGACCGCTGTAGTCGGGCTCCCACGTCTCGACCTTGTTCTTCTTCGCCCACTCGCTGTACGGGACATCGAGGTTCGGATTTTCCTTTACATAGTCATAGAAGTGACGTACAAACTGATAGCGCTCGATATACGCCTTGCGCCCGTAATTCTTCTTCTTATCGGGGATATCGCTCAGATCGACAATGCCAATGAGCTTCTGACGCTGAATGATATCATTAAAACTGACCTTCGATGCGTTCTTCAGGATGTCGTGCATAACCATGAAGATCGTCGTACGCCCCATGCCGGCATAGCAGTGATAATGGAGCCAAGCATCTTTCGGCAGCTGTTTGTAAAACTCGACAAAGCGATCCACATCCGGATCATCGGGACGGAAATGATCCATCAGCGCGAGACGGAAATACTTCGCACCATGTGCACGAACGACCTCTTCCTCCGAGCGAACCTGCTTATACGGGAGCGTGATCGGCGTCAAGATGATATTCTTCGAATCATCATAGCGGAAGATGCTGATCTCCGGTTCGTTGCGAAGGCTGGCGAGTTGCTCCTGCTCGAGCGGCAGGATGATCTCCTCCGGGCGTCCATCGTTGCCCCAGTCATGGTTCGCAAACCAGGAAATCGCCGTGCCGTCAAGATAACCATGGGACTCACCGCGCAGATCAATGTCATAGAACTGCTCAGGCTTCACGGGAACAGTTTTCAAAATCGCCTCAAGTTCCTTCTCGGAGAAGCAACTCGAAGCCGACGCATTCATCGTCGCCATGCCTTCACGGCTTGGAATAATGCCTGTCTTCGTCACTCCCTTGTAGTCATCTTTGCCCATACGGAAGTTACGCGGCAACTGTGCCACATCTGCGCGATCAATCTTGAGCGACAATATGGGCGGATCGGCGACTGGTTCCGCAGGTTTAACTTCCTCAGCCGCTACAGTCACGCTCTGCACAATGAAGAACGCGAACAAGATTGCTGACAGAAGCCACTGTCTGTACTCTCGCATTGGAATACCTCCTTGTCTTAATTGGTAAAAGCTCCCCTACTCATCGGACGTTCCACCTCGCAGAACCGTCCGACAGTGTATTGAGGAAGCACTGATACATTCAGCCGAGCCATCTTGACGCATCTTTTTTGCCCGCTCTTCGTCGGCAAATCCTCCACATAGCCCTTGCTATACGTCCGGTTTTCCTCCTTGTTCGGACGAAAGATCTACGCCAATCTGACGGACTTCATTTTATCAGCGATTCCTTGATTTTAGAATTCGTAGCCCTTTTCTTTGACCCACTGGGTATAGCTCTTTGCCAGCGTTGGGTTTTCCTTTGCATACTCGTAGATATGCTGCGTGAAGAGAGCTCTCTTGGGGTAGTTCATCTTCTTGTACTCATCCGTACCCTTCTGCGCCTTCTCTGCGGACTTACGCATATCCTGTCCGCCGAGAAGGACTTCACGGGTCATGATGTCGTCATAACTGAGTTTATTGGCATTCTTGATCATGTCCATGAAGGTGAGGAACATGGTCGTACGACCAATGCCCGCCTCACAGTGTACGTGAATCCATGCCGTTTTGGGCAGCTTCTTGTAGATCGCCAAGAAGTCATCCACATTCTTCGGCGTCGGCGCAGAATAGTCCATGATTGGCACGCGATAGTACTTCACGCCCTGCGATTTCAGGAATTCACCTTCCGTCTGGACGGAATTCACTTTTTCCTGAACCTGATTCTCGATGTCCTTATCTGACTTGAGTGTTGCAATGTCCATCGTACCATTCATCAGTGCGGTCTGGAGCATTGATTTTTCGCGGCGGTCAACCTCCTGCGCAGACTGCCCCTTGTTGAAGGTCTTATAACGCGAATACCAGCTCACACCGTTATCGTTGATATAGCCATGCGACTCGGCACGCAGATCAATCACAACGAGATCTTTCTTCGGCACATGTTTCAACATCTCCAAAAACTCATTTTTAGAGAAGAAGCTGCTGCCTGACATACGCAGTTCGTTCAGTCCCTCGCGGCTCGGATACACACCGCTCTCGACTTTTTTGTAGTCGCTCTGTGCCGTGCGGAAATTTGCCGGAAGCTGCATCGCATCGTGCCGATCATACTTCAAAATCTGAACGCCGGGGACCGGCTCGGCTGCAAATACGGGAGCTGATACGAACAGGGATGATGCAACGAGCGCCCCTGCCAACCCTTTGAGTACTCTTCGCGTTTTCACGCCATTACCACCTTTCATTTCAATCAACCTAATGATAAATTTCTTGGATGCCGCTCATCGGAGTATCTCTCTACACTCTCCTTTCCGTTGGGAATCGAAGCAGCATCCAAATCATCACCCATGAATTATATCCGTGTATTCGGGGTAGTCGCGCAGACGATCGACGGGTGGGAAGTCCGCCGCACCGGTGAACGTGCCGCGCTCCCACTGGGCGCGCGTCGACCAGATAAGATCGGCACGCAGGTTCCCATGTGCAGCAGCGATTTCATAGGAACAGATCTCGGGGATGAAGGTACCTGCGGCACCGACCTCTCCCGTCAGCTCCGTCTTGACGCGCAGGTACTGCGCTGGGGCAAGCCCCGTGAGATCGATGCTGTTCCCGCCGTCTTGAAGGACAATTTCTTTCCGATCCTTGATGGAGACGCCGTCGTCCGAGACCTCAACCACGGTGCGGATTGCCGCATGCGCGGGAATATGTGCCTCCGCCTCGAGCGTCCGGAACTCCCAGCAGATCTTTTCTGCAAGGTATGCGGGGGCATAGACGGCGGGGTGCCGCCACTCGGTCGTATGCGCCCCCGTGCTCTCGATCCGGCGGAAGTCGAGCCAGACGCCGAGCGCGTCGCTGCGCGGCCCCGTCTCATCGGGGTGTTCGTATACCTCACGCATCTCCTCTGCGGTCAGTCCTTCGGTGTAAAAGCGCACCTCAGAGACATTTGCGGGCAGATGGGTAAAATACTTGGGCTTGCCCAGCTCCGGAATGACGTGACCGATGTAGGAGTAGCCGACGAAGATCGGCTGATCCGCCCACTGCCGCAGCTCGCTCGCCGGGTTGATTCCCCCGACGCGTCCGAGCCGCACGCCGTCGATGAAGGATGCGCCGCCGCGCTCCTTGTCAAAGGTCATGGCGTACTGGTGGCGGACATCGACTTCGGCAGATCCGCCCTGCCAGAAGTATTCCTCAACACCGTGGCAGATGCCCCATTTGATCGTACCGTTGCGCTCGACTGCCATGCGCAGTGCGTAGCCTGCGCCCCAACCGATGGACTTGCCGCGGATCATGAGAGGGCTGTGCCCCATCTCGTCCGCGCGTGCGAAGCGGTACATATCTGCCGTCACCACGCCCGTGAGTCCGTGGGGGGTCATGAGATCCGCTCGCGGCAGGATCTCGATATAGTCGCCGTATTCCGCAAGCGCAACTTCCATGCGGCCGTTTTTTTCTAGAACCTTTGGCGTTCCATGGAGGAGCGCTGTGTGCCCCTTGCCCGACTTGTCATGGATGCGCGGAACGATGCGAACGGCGCCTTCGATGGTCACTTCCTTCGGTGGGAGATCGGCGACGCCGACCCAGTAGGTGCCGGCGCGCTCGAAGCGATGACAGAACGTCACGGAGCGCCGCTCATGCGCGGCAAAGCTGAAGCGCTGAACCGCGACGGTCGTGCCGTCCATCACAAGAGGGATTTCGACATCGGCGGCACGATCCAGATGATTCGTCACCTCTGCGCGTGCAAAGAGGCAGTCGATATCCGCGCCTGCGCCAATCTGAAGGAAGAGATGCGCGTATGAGAATGCCTGCGGTTCACGCGTGTCAAGCGTGAGCTGGGCACCTGCCGTGCGGAGGCTGTGTGCCCCCACCGCATCCGCACAGTAGTATGCGGTAAACGATCTCTTCTCACCGGGATTCAGAACGATGAGCTGTGTGTCCGCGCCCGTACCAAACATATTGATGAGATGCTCCGCGCCATTGTCCGCGATGGGCAGGACGGCGGCGGCAATCCCTGTGCCGACATTTTCGGCAGTACCCGTGATCTCGACGTTCCCGTTTTCATCGAGCGCACGCAGACGGACGTCGGCAAAAACGATGTCCGGTTCATCCTTGGTGATATGGATGGCATCGATTTCCTGCTCCGTGCCATCCGGCAAAAAGCCGTAGAGTTTGTAGTCGATGGCGTCCTTTGTGATATCGAGGATACCGTAGTTGTTGTTGCCCACGGCCACGGATTCGGGGAACTCGGCGAGAAGGCGCTTCGAGCCGTCCAGTTCCTCATAGCCCGCCGCAGGATCCTGCGTGCTTCCCTGGCAGATATAGACGGTACGTGCCCCGACGGTCGGCTGTGCCGAGACGGATTTGATGTAGTAGTGGAGATGCCCGCTGAGGACGAGATCCACGCCGCACCGCTCCGCAATCGGTACAACATACCGGTTGTTGAACGCATCCGTATAGGGATGATGTGTGACGAGGATGCGCCACACAGCCTGCTTCGCGTTCTCGCTTACGAGATCCGCCTCCATCCATGAGAGGATGGACTCGATCCGTGTGCGCAGAGGCGCATCTGCCGCGATGCCCGCATTGATGCCGTTCATCTCGAGAAGTCCCCACGGATTGCTGTCCACGATGGTGAAATGCGCCATGCCGTAGTCAAAAGAGAAGGCTTCACCGCTCTCCATCCCGTGCAGTCCCTTCATCTGAGGGACGCCGATAAAGGCATCGAAGAAGGGACCGTCGTCGTGGTTGCCGTGTGCATAGAAGACAGGCATACGTGCAAGCAGTTCCGGAATCTTCTCGAACCAGTTGTTCGGATACTGGTCGTGCTGATAGCCCGTCCCAAACGAGATGTCCCCCGCATGCAGCAGGAACTCGGGCTGCTCACGCTCTGCCGCGCGCCGAAACGCCTCCGATGCGTGAAAGAGATGCGAATCCGAAATGGTCATGAGATGGAGCGCCTGCGGCGCCTCCTTCAGTGTGCGGAACGACGCCTGTGCACAGCACTCCTCTCCGGAACAGACCGCGTAGGCATACTCCGTGTCCGGTGACAGCGCCGTCAAAACTGCGGTGTAAATCAGCGCTCCACCTGGATGTTCGGGACAGGCAGGCTCACGCGCTGCCTCCGCCTCCCGGCGCAGTTCCGTGCCATCCGAGGCTCTGCAAGTGACGTAGAAGCTTGCAGGCTCTTCCGTCTCCCACGCGACAGTGATCTGCCGTGTGCCGGGAGCAAGCAGGTACGGACCGTTGCAAATTCTTCCGCTCGTCATGGCTTACCCTTCCTCTTCTTCCTTGACTTTCTTCGCCCACAGGGTCGGGACGATGAGGAGCGTCATGAGTGCAACGCTGCCGATCCAAAACGCCATGATGGTTTCAAAATGATAGGTGGTCACACCGTCCACAACGACCTTCGCATGATCCATGAGAAACCCGTTGACGATATCCTGCGCCGCCGCACCGCCGTATGCCAGCAGACCGATGACACCCATCGCCGCGCCCGTCGCCTTGCGCGGGCAGAGGTCAACCGCGAGCAGACCTCCGACGAAGCAGAGGATAACGCCCAGGCCGAAACCGAAGATGGAAATAAATGCCGTTGTGAGTGCGAGCGATCCCGCAGGAACGAAGCAAATGCCAACGATGCCGACAAGCATAACAATACCAAAGAAAATCGTGGTGACGGAGTGACGTGATTTGAACACCTTGTCGGAGATCATGCCTGAGAAGAACGAGCCGACACCGCCGAGAATTGGAGACAGTGCCATGATGCTGCCCGCCGTCACAAGATCCAGCCCCTTTGCCTCCTGCAGGAAGATCACGCCCCAGCTGCTGATGGAGTAACGCGAGATGCCAAGGCAGATTGCGGCAACCGTGAGCAACCAGACGTATGGATTGCGAAGAACCATGAGCTGGGCTTCCTTCGTGGAAACCGTCTGCTCCTTCTTCTCCTGCGCAACCTCGCCCTCAAACTCGTTGGCAGAGGGGAGTCCGTATGTCTCGGGACGGTCGCGCATGAAACGGTACATGATGAAGGCGAGCACGATACAGGCAACGCCCGGGAGGAAGAATGCTGCGTGCCAGCCGAACGCGACAATGATCATCGCCGTGCCGAGATAGGTAGCGCCCTCACCGATGTAGTGCGCGATACTGAAAACGCCGTAGTAGGTCGCAAGCTGACTCTTTGAGAACCACTGGGCAAGGGACACAATACACGGTGCCGATCCCATACTCTGGAACACGCCGTTGACGCCCCACAGGACGAGGAACACCCAATAGGCATCACTGAAGCCAAGGATGACGTTGACGATTGCGGCACCAAGAAGTCCGATGGGAACAATTTTCTTGATGTTACAGTGGTCGGCAATAAATCCATTCGCACATTTTCCGATGGCGATGGCGACCATCATCGCCGCGCCCATCGCACCGAGTTCGGTCGGGGTAAAGCCCGCCTCGATCATCGGCTTTTTCGCAACGCCTAGCGTCATGCGCATCACATAGTACATACCGTAGCCGATGATCATTGCCGTAACGGCCTGCACGCGTGCAGAATGATACATCTTCTTGACGGTATTCGGATCCTCAATACGGGGTTTGTCCGGATTCGTCAGAAACCATTTGAGCATTTTCAGCACCTTCCTTTGCTGCTCTTAGGGAAGCACTGGTAAATTCAGCCGCGCCATCTTAGCGCATCTTTTTTGCCCGTACTTTGTCGGCAAATCCTCCACATAGCTTTTGCTATGCGTCCGGTTTGCCTCCTTGTTC
>ERZ773035.1390-NODE-1390-length-17525-cov-13.968632_pt1 | contig 17525 bp, 15 predicted proteins | sample MGYA00511487_ERZ773035 | MGnify/ENA primary metagenome ERZ773035 (study PRJEB29015, sample SAMEA2737985) | human oral metagenome | biome: human oral; feature: human-associated habitat; material: dental | place: China | collected 2024 ...
CGCCGCGTAGCCCCACCCACGAGATGAAAAGCCGGGCGCGCGCATTGATCCGCCGGAAGGGCAGGAGGCAAAGGAAGACGCTGGCTGGCCGGGCGATGCAGATCATAAAGAGGCCTATGAGCAGGGCCACACAGGCCACGCGGAACATCTCGTGCGGGTTCACCAGCAGCCCCAGCATGAGGAACATGATGATCTGAAAAAGCCACGTAAGCCCGTCCATGAACGTGGCCACCTCTTTGCGATACGGGATGCGGTTGTTGCCGATGATCATCCCCGTGAGGTAGACCGCCAGGTAGCCGTTGCCGTGCAGCAGCCCGGTGGCGGAGAAGGTGAAGAAGGCGACCGAGAGGAGGAGGATGGGATAAAGCGATGCGTTGTCTATGTTCAGTCGGTTCAGGCTCCAGACGGCAAAGTGTCCGATGGCGAATCCGACGGCGGCGCCCACAGCAAACTGTACCGCGAAGAGCCCTGCCACGTGCCCCCAATCAGCGCCGCCCGCTCCGGGATCCGCCGTGGCCAGTTGGACCAGGACGAGCGTCAGCATGTAAGCCATCGGGTCGTTACTCCCACTCTCCAGCTCCAGCAGGGGCCGAAGGTTGTGCTTGAGGTTCATGCGCTGCGAGCGTAGGGTGGCGAAGACCGAGGCAGAGTCGGTGGACGACATCGTGGCGGCCAGCAGCAGCGAAGTGACGCAGGCAAAGTGGATATTCGTCCAAGCCATCCCCGAGAGCCACCACACGAATAGCCCCGTGAAGACCGTAGTCAGCAGTACGCCGACCGTGGAGAGGACCGCTCCGGGGCCTACCACAGGCCGGACGTCAGCAAACCGTGTGTCCATGCCGCCCGAAAAGAGGATGATGGTCAGCGCCACCATGCCAATGAACTGTGCGCTCTCCATGTTGGAGAACTGTAGCCCCAATCCGTCGCTGCCGAAGAGCATGCCCACGAAGAGGAAGAGTAGGAGGACAGGCACGCCAAAGCGATAGCCCGTCTTGCCGGCCAGGATGCTCACAAACAGCAGCACGGAGCCGATCAAGAGGATATTTTCTGAGGTGATATAGTTCATCTTAGACGTGTCGGAGCGTATGTCGTGGTGGCGAGGTCAGAGGAAGCGCACTTCCTTGAAAGCGTAGCGAGAGATGCGGCCGTCCGAGCGACGAAGCAGCAGGTGTCCGCCCGGTTCGATGGCTTCGATCGCAGCCTCGAACGTTCCGTCGGCATCGGCGTAGGGGTGGAAGCCGTCGCGGCGATAGAGGGCGTGGACATACGCCTGATGAACGTCAGCCTCACCGTCCGGCCCGGCCTCGAGTCGGTCGCGGAGGTCGCAGAAATGGCCGTACCATAGGCCGAGTATCTCCAACGGGTCATAGCGCTGACCCGTGATTTGAGTCAGCGAGACGGGGTTGGGGGCGTCAGAACGAAAGACGGTTTGGTTGAGGTTGAGTCCGATCCCGATGATCGACCGCCCGACGGCGCTCCCCTCGAGCAGGTTCTCGATGAGCATGCCGCAGATCTTGCGGTCGTGCCAATAGACGTCGTTAGGCCACTTCACAGCGATGCCCGCCGTGTACCGATCCAAGGTGTGTTTCACACTGAGGGCCGCGATCTCAGAGATGCGGAAGGAACGGTTGGCGGGCATGGCACACGGCTCATAAAGGAGGCTGAAGGTGAGGTTCTGGCCAGCCTCCGACTCCCAGGAGTTGCCCGGCTGACCTCGCCCTCCGGACTGGAAGTCGCTCACGACGATCGTACCGTCCGACGGCACCTCGTCGTCCGCCAGCCGCTCGTGCAGATAGCGGTTGGTGGACTCGGTCTCGCGCAGACGAATGATGCGCGGAGTGTGTGGTGTGGGCTGCAGGTCAGACATACTCGTACTTGCGCCTGATGGCGGCGGGGAGCTGGAGTATGACAGACTCGTAAGAATGAAGGATCCAGCGACGGATGTCGTGGTCGTTCATGTCGCGGTTCAGGTAGATGTCGTTCCAGTGCTTCTTGTTGAAATGATGGGCCGGCACGACGGCTTTGTAGCGATCGCGGAGAAGGAGGGCCTCGTCGGGGTCGCATTTGACGGCCACGTGGGGATCCTCGTCGTTCAGCGACATGGCTAGAAACATCTTGCCCTCGACTTTGAAGACTAAGGTGTCCTCGCCGAAGGGGAACGACTCTTCGGCGTTCTTCAGTTTCAGGCAGTAATCACGTACTTCTTCGATATTCATAATTCTAAAATCTATCTATGGGGAGTAGTATAGGTTGTCGTGAGGATGATGTGTAGGCGGTCAGGGGACACTCCTTTCGGTGGGGAACAAGTACTTAACCACCAAGATAAATATGCCGATCACATTGACGGTTGTGGTGGAGAGCAAGGTGATGAGGACGCTGTCGGCCATCCGAAAGGCCAGTCCGGAGAATCCGCTAAAGAACAAAATGACGAATACGAGTTCCAAGTAGACACAGAGGAAAATGAAGATCAAGTAGGAGAAACTCTTTCTCTGCTTACGGTCTTGCTTCTTGCCCTTTAGATCTTCTTCTTGATGATCATTTCTAGCCCTTAGTTCTCGCACTTTTTCTTGCTTAGAAGCCGTATTGATCTCTTGTCGCTTCCTTTCTGATTCACTCTTCTTTTGAAGACGATCTAAGGTATCGCGAAACCCATCACGTGGCTCTTGGTCTTTTCGTTTGCTCATTTGCCTAGGATCTCATTGACAAGAGCGGTATAATACGCTTTCGTTTCGCTATCAGGGATCGGTCGATTCTCATTTTCAATGTAGTACGCGGACCAAGGTGTTCCTTTTAGATGCATCAAATCGACTATGTCCTTGTCAGTGAAATCCCGGTAGCGATTCCATACCATCTCCACGATGATTTTTGCCTTCTCATCGTCCAATTCCGGCGTCACGAATCGGGGCTCCCCTTTTTCCTGATCCCACTCCATCACCACAGCTTTTTCCTTGATGGGCTCCGACTTAGAATATTTGAAAGAGTGATAGACTGATGGAATGACAGGCCCATAGCGCCATGCCTCCACGCGGTCGAAGCGCTCGTCAAGCAACGACTTATTCAGTATCGCCAGTGAAAATCCGTGGGCCGCATAAACCCTCTTTATCAGTCCTAACGGGGTGAGATCTTTCCCTTCCTTTTGTGCTATGTCAACGAAATAGTTCGCAACGGATAATGCATTTATTCTCATCTTTCTCTTTACGTAAAAAAAAGCCGCACCGGACTTTCCGGGGTGGCTATCTATCTTCTGCAGGAGATAACGGTTTTTGTTATTCGGCGCAAAAATACATACAAAGATTTAGCGAGAGTGCTCAGAAGTGCTCCGACTCACTGAACAGGGGCATAAAAAGCGTCCTCGATGTGCTCCACGTGGTAGGTTCCGTCGCTGCGTTTGATCAGGCTGAGGATGTCGAACTGGACAGGCAGATCGATGTTGAACGTCTGGACATAGGCGTCGGCGGCAGCTACCGTGCGGCGGATCTTGGCCTTGTCTACGGCGTCCTCTGGCTCCATGATGCGGCGTTGGTCGCGCGTCTTGACTTCGACGACGACGAGCAAGTCGGGTAGGCGGGCCACAATGTCAAGCTCATAGTGGCCGTAACGCCAATTGATGTGCAAAACGCGATAGCCGCGCTGCTCCAGATACTTGCGGGCCACGGCCTCGCCAGCGCGTCCGATCTCGGTTTTCTTCTTGGCCATACGTCGGGTTCAGAACTGGGTGTAGATGAAGGGCTGGACGTCGGCGGAGGCAAAACTGATGACGAGTTGCACGACGGCGACGAACAAAACGAACTTGACGATCCACGGACTACGTACGAAGAGGTCGCGCAGGCGGTCGTAGAAAGGGGTGGGGACGAAGTGCAGGGCGAAGACGGAAAGGAAGAGCGCCGTCCAGACGTAGCGCACCTTGGCAAACTCGGGGAAGTAAGCGGGATCGAAGCGCGTGGCGATGCCTACGATCATTTCGCGAGCCGTATCGAAACTATCGGCACGGAAGAAAATGAAGAGGAAGATGACCCATGCAAACGTGAGCGCCCACGAAAGAAATCCGACAAGGCCACCGTCCGGCAGTCGATCGAGCCACACCTTGCACCGCTTGTGCAGGCAGAGGGCGACGCCGTGGCCTGCGCCCCAGGCGATGAACGTCCACGCGGCGCCGTGCCAGAGTCCGCCGAGGAGCATGGTCACGAGTAGGTTGACATACTGCCTTACCGCGCCCCGACGGTTGCCACCGAGGGGGATGTAGAGGTAATCCCGAAGCCAGAGAGAGAGCGAGATGTGCCACCGACGCCAAAACTCGGTGACGTTTCGCGAGCGGTACGGGAAATCGAAGTTGATCCCCAGATCGAAACCGAGGATGGCGCCCAGCCCGATGGCCATATCGCTGTAGCCCGAGAAGTCGCAATAGATCTGCAGCCCATATCCCAAAGCGCCCATGAGAAGCTCGACGCCCGAGTAGCCTGACGGGTTGCCGAAAGCGATGTTGCTGTACTGCGCCAGGTAATCGGCGATGACGGCCTTCTTGATGACGCCCATCAGGACGGTAAAAAATCCGCCGTAGATGCGTGCACGGTCGACGGGCTGGCGAAGGGCCTCGGCGGTGAGCTGCGGCATGAAGTGGTCGGCCCTTACGATCGGGCCGGCGGTGAGGCAAGGGAAGAAGGAGAGGAAAAAGAGGTAGTCGAGGAACGAGCGCGCGGGATCGATGCGCCTCCGGAAGACGTCGACGACGTAACTGATCGTGCGGAAGGTGTAAAACGACAATCCGAGGGGCAGCGTGAGGCTGACGGGACGGAAAGCGGCGTCACCGGTGAGCATGCGCAGGTTGTCGATAAAGAAGTTGGTGTATTTGAAGGCCACCAGCACGCCGAGGGAGAGGATGAGCGAAAAAAGGAGCCACGCGCGACGCGTGCCGACGCTGCTCGCGGATGCGATGCGGTACGATACACCCCAGTCGATAGCCGCCGTGAAGACGAGCAGGAGGAAGAGCCAGCCGCTGTTGTGGAAAAAGAAGTAAAGGCTGAAGGCCGAAACGAAGATTTTCATCGCCGCGATCCGTCCACTGTTGCGCAGCCAGGCGTAGACGGGCAAGAAGGCGACGAAAAGGGCCCAAAAAAGTCCGCTGGAGAACATTAACGGATGGGAGGCGTCCGGACCCAGCAGCGCGAGCAGCCGGTCGGGCAGGGTGGAGAGGTCTGGTAAGGAGTTCATCGGAGTTGTATGAAATAGGATGCTTGAATGATTCTGAATGGGTGGCCTCGACCGAGATCGAGAGGGCCACAGATCGCGGGCGGACGTGTCCCCTTCAAAAAAAGAGGTCTGCCGACGGCCCGCGATTCGTTTGATCTCAAAAAAAATGGGGTCTTGTCTGCCCCCGAAAGGATTTCCGCTAAAAAGGACGCGACATGGACGATGTGCAATGCGCTTCCCTTAAAAAGTATGTAAAATAGACGACCTGCAATTAGCTCCCCTTAAAAGGGAAGCGCTGTCGACGGCCTGCAATTCGCTCCCCCCAAAAAGTAAGGGCTGTTGACGGCTTGCAATCAGCTTCCCTCAAAAAGTAAGGGCTGTCGACAGCTTACAATCGGCTTCCCTCAAAAAGTTTTTGCTGTTGACGGCTTACAATCAGCTTCCCCCAAAAAGTTTTTGCTGTCGACGGCTTGCAATTGGCTTCCCTCAAAAAGTTTTTGCTGTTGACGGCTTACAATTCGCTTCCCTCAAAAAGTTTTTGCCGTTGACGGCTTGCAATGGGTTTCCCTCAAAAAGTAAGGGCTGTCGACGGCTTGCAATGGGCTTCCCTCAAAAAGTAAGGGCTGTTGACGGGTTGCAATAGCCTTCCGGAACGGGGGAGAAATGAGTTGCCCGCCGTCGCCGCGCCTCGCGAAAGATCATTTGGCCGGAGCCAGGACGACGGTGTGGCAAGTGGCGCGGGCGGCCTTCGGGCGATGGAGGACAATGCGGTGCGCGGCGCTCTTCATGACCCACGCACAGACGCGATCCATCCACGCCGAGGCCGAAGCGCGCGTCGGATGGGCGCCATCGCGCGCCCGTTCGTAGTGTTGGTCGGGCGTATAGGAGAGGTAGAACTGTCCGGGGCGGAGGGTCTCGGCCAGCATCTCATTGATGCCCGTGTCGGGCTTCCAGTTGGGCGGGCCGATCCAGACGAAGGGGATGTCGCCGATCTGGGAGAGCATATTGTCGAGGTATTTCTGCCTCCGGTCGCGGATGTTGCTCACGAAAAGCTCGTTGCCGCCGAGGCTGACGAAAATATAGTCCGGTTGATACTCAGCGATATACTCTTTCAGCTTTTCGGTGCGCCCCCACACCTCGGTGGTGGAGCTGTACCAGATGACATTGACGAGCGTATGGCCGTTTTCCTCGGCGTAGGCGGCCAGGCGCGGCCCGAGACCCTCGAGCATCGAGTCGCCGATGAAGAGGATGGACTTGCGGGCCGTGTCGACCGTCTGTGAGAAATCCTGCCCCGGCGCCTGACTGACGGCGCGCGTGCTGTCGGTGGCGGATGAGGGCGTGCGCTGGCGGTGGGTCGTGTCGCCGATCAGGACACGGGCGAAGGAACCGGTCTTGATGTGCCATCGCTCGAGGGAGTCGCCGTAAAACGACAGCGCAACGAAGAGCGCGAGGGCCAGCAAGAGCAGGCAAGTGAGTCCGATGTAAGTCTTTTTCATAGCTGAGGCCTGGCGTTAGGAGTGGACACCTACGACCTCGATTTCGAAGACGAGTGTCGAGTAAGCGGGGATCTTTGTGGCGCTGCTACTTGGCATCACGTTGACGAACAAGCTCCCATCATTTTCGCCGAGACCGAGCGTGTAAGGCACCCACACCTCCCACCGGTCGCCCTCATGCATATATTGCAGGGCCACGCGCACGCCCCTGGTCAAGGTGTGGGCGCTGAAGCCCTCCGGCACCTTTCCGACGCTCGAGACAAGGGTCGTAAACGGCACGCCATCGGCCTCCTGCCACGACTGGAAGACCGTGCCCTGGCGTATATACTTGTTATCCGGATAGTCGGCCACGAAGCGACCGCGGGCATAGAGGCTCACAGTGCTGGTGAAGAGGATCGGCTTCGTGCCCGTGCCCTTCTTCAGCTCTTTGTAGTAGATGCTACCCTCGTGGCCGGGCGATTTGATTTCGGTGTAGGCCGCGTCACGCTTGATGGCAGCGAAGGCGGCATCGTTGGCCGTGCGCCAGCGCTCGGCCGAGTCGTCTTCCGACTTGCTGCACGCTGTCGCCGCAACAAGCACGGCGACAACGAACAACAAGGAAGGGAGGATGTGGAGCGTCCGTTTCATTTCAGACCCTCCAATAAGCTGCGCAGACTGACGCGGTCGGAGATAATCTCGTGGAGGCGGTCGATCGACACGCGTTCCTGCTCCATCGTGTCGCGGAAACGGATCGTGACGGTGTTATCGCGCATCGTGTCGTAATCGACCGTGATGCAGTAGGGCGTCCCGATGGCATCCTGCCGGCGGTAACGCTTGCCGATGGAGTCCTTCTCGTCATACTGGCAGCGGAAGTCGAAGCGCAGCATGTGGAGGATCTCTTCGGCCTTCTCGGCCAGCCCATCTTTGCGAACAAGGGGCAAAACGGCCAACTTAATGGGCGCCAGCGCGGGGGGGAGCTTCAGTACGACGCGGGATTCGCCCCCGTCGAGGGTCTCTTCGGTGTATGCCCCGGCCAGTATGCTGAGGAAGAGTCGGTCGACACCGATCGAGGTTTCGATGACATAGGGCGTGTAGCTCGTCCCCAGCTCTGCATCGAAATATTGTATCTTCTTGCCGGAGAACTTCTCGTGTTGCGAAAGGTCGAAATTGGTGCGGCTGTGAATCCCTTCCACTTCCTTGAATCCGAAAGGCATCTCGTACTCGATGTCCGTGGCTGCATTGGCGTAGTGAGCGAGCTTTTCGTGGTCGTGGAAGCGATACTTCGCGTCCCCAAGGCCGAGGTTGCGGTGCCATCGCATGCGCGCTTCTTTCCAACGGGCAAACCAGGTGAGCTCTTCGCCTGGCCGAACGAAGAATTGCATCTCCATCTGCTCAAACTCCCGCATCCTGAAAATGAATTGCCGCGCGACGATCTCATTCCGGAAGGCCTTTCCGATCTGAGCAATGCCGAAGGGGATCTTCATGCGTCCCGTTTTCTGGACATTGAGGAAGTTGACAAAGATTCCCTGCGCCGTTTCGGGGCGGAGGTAAACTTTCATGGCGCCATCGGCTGTCGATCCCATTTCGGTGGCAAACATGAGGTTGAACTGGCGTACGTCCGTCCAGTTGCGCGTGCCCGATAGGGGGCATACGATCTCGCAATCGATGATGATCTGTCGCAGCTCGGCCAGGTCGTTCGCGTTCATGGCGTTGGCGAATCGCTCGTGGATGGCGTCGCGCTCGGCTTGGTGTTTGGCCACGCGCGGGTTGGTGCTGCGGAACATCGCTTCGTCGAAGCTGTCTCCAAACTTCTTGGCGGCCTTCTCCACCTCGCGCGAGATCTTCTCGTCGATCTTGGCCAGGTGGTCCTCGATCAGTACGTCCGCGCGATAGCGCTTCTTGCTGTCTCGGTTGTCGATAAGGGGGTCGTTAAAGGCGTCCACATGCCCGGAGGCTTTCCAAACGGTGGGGTGCATAAAGATGGCAGCGTCTATCCCGACGATGTTGTCGTGTAGCAGGGTCATGCCATCCCACCAGTAACGTTTGAGGTTGTTTTTCAACTCGACGCCGTATTGTCCGTAGTCGTAGACGGCGCTGAGACCGTCGTAGATCTCTGACGAGGGGAATACGAAGCCGTATTCCTTGCAGTGTGCAATCAGTTTCTTGAATAAATCTTCCTGTCGTGCCATATCTGATGTAGTTAATTTTCAGTGGGGGGCAAAAGTATACCGATTTATAATTGATCGCCCGTCGAGGATCGGCGCCCGACTCATTTCGGCCGTGCGCCCCCCGTTCCGGGCGGGGTGTCGACGGTCGTTCACCGGCCTTTCGCCTCGCGTTCTTCGATGTAGGCCACCTTCCGCGTTGCTTTCTGGCGTTCTTTTTTGAGGGCGTCGATGTCGGTCAGGGCTTCCGCCAGGCGGAGTGTGGCGCGGATGGCTCGGCAGTCGGCTTCGGTCAGTCCGATCGCGAAGGCCCGCCCGCCCGTGTACTCGGCCCTGAGGCGGGTCCCCTCGGCCACGCCGTCCACGAAGCGAATCGCATCGAGACCTTTATCGCCCGCATACGTCACCACCTCTGTCGTCCGTCCGTCATCCCGGAAGCGGTAGTTCGCGCCCCCATCGTAAGGGATGTCAGCCGTGACGGCATACGTCCCGTCGGGTGCCGCGATCTTGAGACCGGTGTGGTTGATCGGCGCGCCGCCACTGTACACGCTGGCCAGGAAGATCTCGCCCTGCTCGTTCACTCCGCAACGCAGGTAACTCCGCCCGATGTTGCGCTCCACCGCATGCTCGGGCCGGACATAGCGCCCGACCTCCTCATAGCGTGCATCCCGCTCCAGCACAAAGCCGGCCTTCAGCGTCTCCACCTCTTTCTCCCGCACGGGGATGAGGCTGTCGCAGTACGCGATGTTTCGCTCGCTTTCGCCCCGCTCCACGAGGCGCATCAATTGCAGGGCCTCTTTCATCACCCCCAGCTCCTTCGGGTATCGCATGCGCAGGGTGTCGATCGCGTTGCGTGCCGCCGGGAATTGTCGGCTCTCATACAGCGTCCGTGCGCGTTCCAACTCCGCGCGCGCCTCCTTTTCCTTTCCGCAGGCCACCGCCAGCAGCAGCGCCGCACCGCTCACGATCGTCCGGAGGGTCCATTTCATCTCGTTATTCATATCTTATTTATATGGTGTGACTTGTCATCGGCGGGCAAAAATGGTTTCTTGAAATGGTTCTCGAGCCATCCGCTGGCCGTGGCCTCTCCCGCCGCTTCGGATCATCTGCCCCCGACGTGTTCCGATCTCCGTTCGTTTGGGGTGGGCTATTGCTGCATGTTTTTAGGGCACTATTCGTTTCGGAAGGGCACCCGACAGCCGTCGCCGCCTCTCGCTTTTCGGGGAGATGCTTCACGCCTCGGGTGGGGCGTCCTCTTTTTCGGGATATACGTTTTCCGACGCCGCACCGTTTGGGATCTCCGGGATCGGATGCTCGGAAATGAGACCTTTGCAGGCCACGCTATGCGGGCACTCCCCTGTTCACTCATATAATTATACACATATAGACATCATGCGAACCCTTGTTTTTGCGACACACAACTTGCACAAATTGCGTGAGGTGCGCGACATGTTGCCACACGACTCCATCCGGCTCGTCGGCCTGACCGACCTCGGTCAGATGGAGCCGCTGCCGGAGACATCGGCCACCATCGAAGGTAACGCCCTCCAAAAGGCGCGCTTCGTGAAGGAGCACTACGGTTACGACTGCTTTGCCGACGACACAGGCCTCGAAGTCGAGGCGCTCGACGGCGCTCCGGGCGTCTATTCGGCGCGCTACGCCGGTGAGGCGTGCGACAGCGCGGCCAATGTCCGCAAGCTACTCGAAGCACTCCGCGATACGGACCATCGGAAGGCCCGTTTCCGCACGGTGATCGCCCTCATCACGGACGGCGAGGAGCGCCTCTTTGAGGGCGAGGTCACGGGCCAGATCACGACCGAGGCCCACGGCGCGGGCGGCTTCGGTTACGATCCCATCTTCCGCCCCGACGGCTTCGACCGCACCTTCGCCGAACTCTCCCCCGACGAGAAAAACGCCATCAGCCATCGTGGCCGAGCGGTGCGTCGGCTGGTGCAACACCTCACGAACCGATAACTCTGCCCCTTTCCCCTATCGTCATCTATTAACCCCCTATCCTCAATGAAGAAGATTCAATTGCTGATTTACGGCCTGCTACTCTCGCTCCTGACTGTGCACGCGGCCGACAAGAACACACGTTGGCACACCTATCTCGCGATGTATAACACCGTCGCCGTAGCTGAAGCCGAAAATAATGTCTACGCCGTGGCCGACGGAACGCTTTACAGCTATGGCAAGTCGGACGACAACATCCGTGTCTACTCCCGACAGACGGGCCTGAGCGATTCCGACGTCCGACTCATCCGCTACAGCGCCTCCGCACGCACGCTCGTCATCGCTTACGCCAGCGGAAACATCGACCTGATGACCTCCGACGGCATCTACAACCTCCCCTTCCTCAAAAACACCACGAACATCCAGGATAAGACGCTCAACGCCATCGACCTCAGCGGCGACCGCGCCTATCTCTCGGCCAACTTCGGCATCCTGGTGATCGATCTCAAGAAGCGGGAGGTCGCTGAGACGTATCGCTTAGACCGACGCACCACGGCCACCGCCCTACTGGCCGGATCGATCTACGCGGCGACGGACAGCGGACTGCTCTCCGCCCCCACGACAGCCAACCTGATGGACGTCGGCAACTGGAAACGTGTCTCGCTGAACAGCCTCGACTTTGACGATCAGAAGATCGTCGGCCTCGGTGCCTTCCGCGATCGACTCTGCTTCGTGGCCTCGGGCGGTGGACTCTTCTATCGCGACACGGACGGCTCGATCAAGACGCTCCGCAAGCAGACGAACCTGCGCGGGCTCACGGTGGTCGGCAATCGGTTAGTGGCATACACCGCAGAAGCGATGTACATCTTCGCCTCGCTTGAGGGTACGGGTGAGACGGTGGCGCCGGGTACCGTCAATGGGGTCACGGCGCTCACCGAGGACGGCCGTTTCTGGGTGGCCTCGGGACGCAACGGGCTGGTGGGCCTGCGCCGACGGGCCGAAGGACAATACGAAAAAGCCATCTCGGGACTCAAGATCGAGGGACCGAAGCGCAATGAAGACGACTTTATGATCGTCGACCGCGGACGGCTCTGGGTGGTCGGTGGATCGTACACGAACACCGCACGCGGCAATCGCAGAGGCACGCTAATGAGCTGCGTGGATAAGAAATGGACGAACTTCGACGAGGAGACCGTAACGCGTGCCGCTGGCTTCGGGGTGCAGGACTATGTGGGTGTGGCTGTCGACCCGGACGACCCGACGCACTGCTTCGTATCGACCTTCGGCGAGGGCGTGATCGAGGTCAAAGACAACACCTTCGTCCGCCTCTATAACCACACCAACACGCCGCTGCGATCGGCCCTGCCTAATGCGAAGGATGCCCAGCGTTATGTGCGTGCCATCGGCATCGGGTTCGACAAAAACAAGAACCTCTGGATGACCAACTGCAGCGCGCAGAATGGCATCGTGGTGCGCACGCCCGACGGCACGTGGAAGTCGCTCTACTTCGAAGGCGTGGCCAACAAGACCTTCGTCGGCCGCATCCTCTTCACCTCCCGCGGACAGAAATGGGTGAACGTGCCCCGTGATGGCGGCCTGCTTGTCTTCGACGACAACGGCACACCGACGGACGGCTCGGACGACAAGTCGCACTTCTTCTCCTCCTTCTCCAATGCCAGCGGCACATCGCTCGACGTGAGCGAATACTACTGCCTCGCGGAGGATCGCAAGGGCGACATCTGGGTCGGCACGAACCACGGCCCGATAGTCTGCTCATCGGCCATCAATGCCCTCCGCGATCCGGCCCGCTGCTACTGGAACGGCATCATCCGCAACGACGAGGACGGCCGCCCCCGCTACTTCCTCGACAGCGAACAGATCAACGCCATCGCCGTCGACGGTGGCAACCGCAAATGGATCGGTACGGCTGGCTCGGGCGTCTACCTCGTCAATGCCGACGGTACCGAAACGCTTGAGCACTTCACGACCACCAACTCCCCGCTCCTCTCGGACAACATCCGCTGTCTGGCCATCGACAACGCCTCGGGCGAGGTCTTCATCGGCACCGACAAGGGCCTCGTCTCCTACCGCGGCGATGCCACCGAAGCGCCCAAGACTTACTCCGATGTCTACGCCTACCCCAACCCCGTGCGCCCGGACTATGACGGCAGCGTGACCATCACCGGCCTCATCGCCGACTCAAACGTGAAGATCACCGACCTCAACGGCAACCTCATCCGTCAGGGTCGCTCGGCCGGCGGACAGTTCACGTGGGACTGCCGCGGCGCCAACGGCCAACCCATCTCCTCGGGTGTCTATCTCGTCCTCGCCTCCACGCCTGATGGCAGCGAAGGGGTAGTGACGAAGATCGCCGTCGTGCGCTAAAGGCAGCGCCCTGCGAGACCTATATATAGGAAGCATCAAGCCCCCGGCCTCCCCCCTCACACAGAAAGCGGGGCGGTCGGAGGTTTCTGATTTGTAGGACAACAAAAAAGGCGCGCCCCCCCTTTGCGGGAAGCGCACCCTCTTAAACGTGTACGGCGCGGAAGCGCACCGACTGATCGCGCGGAATTACTTGCGGATACCGAGCTCCTTGATGATGGCGCGGTAGCGCTCGATGTCGATCTTGATCAGGTAGTCCAGCAAGCGGCGACGCTTACCTACCAGCATTTTCAGCGCCCGAGAGGTGTTGAAGTCCTTGTGATTGGCCTTCATGTGCTCCGTCAGGTGGCTGATGCGATAGGTGAACAGCGCGATCTGGCTCTCGGCCGATCCGGTGTCCGCTTTCGATTTTCCGTACTTCTCAAAGATCTCTTCCTTTTTCGCTGAATCTAAATACATGTCGTTTTACTTCTGAATAAATTGATACCATATTATTTAAGCGCGGCAAAGGTAGACCTTCGATCCAGACGCGCAAACCCGGGAGGGCATGGAGATCAGGCCCTTTCAAGCGGCGTCACGGCACTGAAATGCCATTTCTGGTGACTCGAAATGGCCGCAAACCTCTTTTTAGTCGTTTCTGGTGACTCGAAATGGCCGCAAACCTCTTTTTAGTCGTTTCGGGCGGCCCGAAATGGCCAAAAACCTCTTTTTGGTCGTTTCTGGCGAAAAGATGCGGTTCCGAACTTCCGCTTCATCCCCCCAAAAGATGGATTGCGGCCTATATTTCACTTCGCCCGTATTTAAGCGGACGCTTACTTTTGCCCCCGATTTTTCAACGAGAGATATATACGACAGATAAGTACGATGCAGAAAATTAGGAACATTGCAATCATAGCACACGTCGATCACGGCAAAACAACGCTGGTAGACAAGATGCTTTTGGCCGGAAAACTTTTCCGCGAGGGACAAGCCGAGCCGGATCAATTTTTGGACAACAACGACCTGGAACGCGAGCGCGGCATTACGATCCTCGCCAAAAACGTCTCCATCAATTACAAGGATTACAAGATCAACATCATCGACACCCCGGGCCACGCGGACTTCGGCGGCGAGGTGGAGCGTGTGCTCAACATGGCCGACGGATGCCTGCTGCTGGTCGACGCCTTCGAGGGGCCGATGCCGCAGACGCGCTTCGTGCTCCAAAAAGCCATCGGGCTGGGGCTGAAACCGATCGTGGTGATCAACAAGGTCGACAAGCCGAACTGTCGGCCGTCGGAGGTGCAAGAGATGGTCTTCGACCTCATGTTCAGCCTCGACGCTACGGAAGACCAGCTCGACTTCCCCACCATCTTCGGCTCGGCCAAGCAAGGCTGGATGTCCGACGACTGGCAGAAGCCGACGGACAACATCTACCCACTCTTAGACGCCATTATCCAGTACATCCCCGAGCCAGAGACCCTCGAGGGGGCGTCGCAAATGCTGATCACGTCGCTCGACTATTCCAAATACGTAGGCCGTATCGCCGTGGGGCGTGTCCACCGGGGCGAACTGCGTGAGGGGCAGGACATCGTCCTCTGCAAACGTGACGGCAGCGCGGTGCGGTCGAAGATCAAGGAGATCGACGTCTTCGAGGGCTTGGGGCGCAAGAAGGTGGACGCTGTGGCATCGGGCGACATCTGTGCCGTGATCGGCATCGAGGGCTTCGAGATCGGCGAAACGATAGCCGACGCTGCGACGCCCGAGGCCCTGCCCACCATCGCCATTGATGAGCCGACGATGTCTATGCTTTTCACCATCAACAACTCGCCCTTCTTCGGCAAGGACGGCAAATACGTCACCTCTCGCCATGTCCACGAGCGACTGCTTCGGGAACTGGATAAAAACCTGGCGCTGCGGGTGGAGGCTACGGATTCGGCCGACTCGTGGAACGTGTTCGGGCGTGGGGTGTTGCATCTTTCGGTGTTGATCGAGACCATGCGCCGCGAGGGATACGAATTGCAGGTGGGTCAACCCCAGGTGATCATCAAGGAGATCGACGGCGTAAAACACGAACCGGTGGAGCAGCTGACGGTGAACCTGCCCGAGGAGAGCGCCAGCAAGATCATCGACGTCGTGACTCGCCGCAAAGGTGAAATGACCTCCATGGAGAGCAAGAACGGACGTGTCTTCCTCATCTTCAACATCCCCTCACGCGGCATCATCGGCCTCAACAACCTCGTGCTGACCCTTTCGGCCGGGGAGGCTATCATGGCACACCGCTTTCTCGAGTTTCAACCGTGGAAGGGCGACATCGAGCGCCGCCAGAACGGCTCCATCATCGCGATGGAGACCGGCAACGCCTTCGCTTACGCACTGAACAACCTGCAGTCTCGCGGCCGCTTCTTCATTGCCCCGGGCGAGGACGTCTACGCCGGGCAAGTCGTCGGCGAACACAGCAAGGAGGGCGACCTGGTCGTCAACGTCACCAAATCCAAGAAGCTGACCAACATGCGGGCCTCCGGATCGGACGACAAAGTGTCGCTGGCGCCGCCGTTAGTCTTCAGCCTCGAGGACGCGCTGGAGTATATCAAGGCGGACGAGTACGTCGAGGTGACGCCCCACTATATGCGCATGCGCAAGGTGATCCTTGACGAGATCGAGCGCAAGCGGCAGAACAGAGGCTAAGGGAAAGACATCGTCGGGGGGAGTCAGAAGCGGTGAGGGATAGTCGTTCGACGGCTCTTCAGCTTCCGGCTGCCCCCGATGCCTCTCATCACGTTCTACAACACCTAACAACCCCCTAACGACATAGACAAAATGGAAATCGCCGCACTCGTCTCCGGGGGCGTGGACAGCTCCGTCGTGGTACATCTGCTGAAGGAAGCCGGATACACGCCCACCATCTTTTACATCCGCATCGGCATGGAGCGGAGCGATGGCACCATCGATTGCCCCGCCGAGGAGGACATCGAGATCACGACCTACATCGCCCGCAAATACGGCTGCCGGATGGAGGTGGTCCCTCTCCACGAAGAGTATTGGGACCGCGTGGTGGGATACACCATCGATGCCGTCCGCCGCGGCCTGACGCCCAACCCGGACATGATGTGCAACCGTTACATCAAGTTTGGCTGCTTCGAGGAGCAGTGGGGCCACCAGTTCGACCGCATCGCCACGGGCCACTACGCCACCACCACCGAGATCGACGGCCAGACGTGGCTCTCGACGGCCGCCGATCCGGTGAAGGATCAGACCGACTTCCTCGGGCAGATCACCGGCCTACAAGTCGCCAAGCTGCTCTTCCCCATCGGCCACCTGATGAAACATGAAGTCCGCGGCCTGGCCGAGGCGGCGGGCCTGCCCAGCGCGCGCCGTAAGGACAGTCAGGGCATCTGCTTCCTCGGAAAGATTCGCTACAACGACTTCATCGAGCGCTACCTCGGTCGCCGCGACGGCGATATCGTGGAGTGGGAGACGGGCCGAACCGTCGGCCGTCACCACGGCTTCTGGTTTCACACCATCGGCCAGCGCAAAGGCCTCGGCATGAGTGGTGGCCCCTGGTTCGTCGTCGGCAAAGATGCCGCTGCGAACATCGTCTACGTCTCCAACGGCTACGACCCCGAAACGCAGTATGGGCGGACGATCCGCACCGCCGGATTCCACTTCATCACCGCCGACCCCTGGGGGGCGTTCGACGATGAGCGTGAAATCACGTTCAAAATTCGCCACACGCCCGACTTTACGCGGGGCCGCATCCGCCGCGTGGAGGGCGGCTACGAGATCGACAGCGACGACAAGATCCAGGGCATCGCCCCGGGCCAGTTTGCCGTCGTCTACGACCGCGATCACCGCCTCTGCATCGGCAGCGGACCCATCGTCGAGGGCCGCACCGAGCCGACGGCCGCCGTCGCACCGTAAATTTTCCTGGTCTTTTATTGCCTGCTGGCCGTTGCGCCGCGCAGCTGTACCTTCGTGCACGAATCGGAGGCTGCTGCGCGGCGCAATCGTTATCGCCCATTCGTCATCAGAATAAATTTTTCTGTCGGTAGGGTAGATCCGTATTGCATCCCCGCCATCTATACTTGAAAATCTAATCATTAACCCCTTACAGTCCATATCAAAGCACGTATTCAATACGCCTCAATGCCACTATTCTCCAAATGATCGGTTGAATGCTATCCCTCAGACTGATTCATAATCTTCGTACCATGCGACAGCTTCCCCTTCCACAGAAACATCGCTATCGAATCACGCAGAAAGCTGCCCGCCTATAGATACATAGCCATCGCGCACAGCGATATGAATCCTCCACGCAGTATACTTAATGTCGCGCACAGCAATAATAAATCCTCGTGCGGAGCATTTAATATCGCGTACGTAACTAATA